>Ga0209810_1003724_pt1 | contig 15617 bp, 14 predicted proteins | sample Coa_R1_7_FD_187159 | JGI IMG/M metagenome (GOLD analysis project Ga0209810, IMG submission 187159) | Surface soil microbial communities from Centralia Pennsylvania, which are recovering from an underground coalmine fire - Coalmine... | ecosystem: Environmental > Terrestrial > Soil > Unclassified...
ATCAAAGAACGCATCCTCCAACGCTTCCTCTGCCTCGCCGCCTGCGTCAGCCTCAACCACCAACTCAACCGCCCCAGCCGCGCACTCGTCGACTATGTCGCGTAACCGCGTGGAATCACTCATCTAGCGGCTCGCACCCCGCAAGTATGGGCTAATCCCGTCGCAACCCATAGTTTCTGGGTTGGGCCCTGGTTTCCCAGTCCAGGCGGTCGTGGCAAGAATGGCAAGGAGCGTCGTTCGCTGGCGTTCGTGCAGCCGTTCGCTATGGCTCGGGATCTGGCTCAACCAGGCGGTTCAAGCGAACCCGCACGAACGGCTGCGAACGGCTGAGCCGAGTCGACAAGCTGGGGGTCACTGGTTCGAGCCCAGTACCGCCCATGGAAAGCGCCTGGAATCGGCGCTTTCTGTTTGCTGCCCGGAAGTCGGATGGGGCTCAGTGCTAACCGCAGTGGCGTTAGCGCGTCTGGATCGCGCTTGGTTCCATGCGATTCCGGCAGGGTGGTGCTAACAGCCGCGCCGAGGCTGGGAGTCATCGCGCACGCGTGACGTCGCCTGACGAAGACCTCCTGCAAAGAAGCTGTTTCGTTGCATGCATTTGCCGCAAAACCCATGTTCGCGAACTTTGCCGCGAGTTCGACACTGTTGGGGCCTTTGCTCATCTCGGCGCCCGAGTGTGGCGGGCGGTCGTGGCGTGGACTATCCGCAGCTGGCTGGCTTCCGGGCTCCCGTGGCTCTTTGCGGGTGCCGAGCACGCCTTCTACGCGGTCACGGCGGGTCGGGTGAGTTGAGGCCGCGGCAAGTAGGCCAGGTCTTCGGCTTTCTGCCTGCGGATAGCAGTCGCTCAGTACCCGGCGACCACCGGGTTGGTCAACGCTCCCACAGTCTCCACCTCGACCGTCACGACGTCACCCGGACTGAGATAGCGCTCCGGGGTGCGGAAACAGCCGACGCCCGCGGGTGTGCCGGTCGTGACGATGTCACCCGGTTCGAGCGTGAAGAAGCTGCTCAGGCAGCTGACGAGGTACGGGATCGAGAACAGCCACTCCGCAGTCGTCCCGTCCTGCATCAGCTCGCCATTCAGCTCGGTACGCAGCCTCAGGTTGTTCACGTCGGCGATCTCGTCAGCGGTGACGACCGCGGGCCCGAGCGGGCAGAACGTATCGAGACCCTTTCCAATGGCGAGCTGGTTGTCCACGAACTGGATGTCGCGCGCGGAGACGTCGTGCACGACCGTGTAGCCGAAGACGTGATCGAAGGCATTCGACTCGCTGACGTTCTTAGCTGCGCGGCCGATCACCACCGCGAGCTCGACCTCGTAGTCGACCTTGCGCTCGGGGGAATCGATGACGATCGGCTCACCCGGACCGATCACGGAGCTCGGAAGCTTCGAGAAGAAGAGCGGGCGCGTCGGGAGAACGCCGTTCGGGTTCTCGTCCAGATGGTTCTTGAAGTTCACGCCCGAGCCGAGGATCTTGCCCGGCCTCGGGATCGGCGCGAGCAACCGCTCCGGCGCCACCGGGTCGCCGACCGTCGGCTCCGCCCCCGAGGCGATGAGCTCGATCAGCGACGTGAACTCCGTGCGCCGGATCACGCCCTCGGCCTCGACGCCGACAAGGTGGGCTCCGTCGACCTGGCACGTGACGAATCTCATGCTGCTCCCTCGATGTAGGCGTTCGCTCCGTCCACGACGACCGTCTCGCCGACCTGCGGCGCGAGCGCGAGCCGCGCTCCCGTGCTGTCGTGCTTCGCGACCAGCCGGAGGAAGTCGTCGACCTCTTCGTTGTGGGTCAGGTAATGGCAGGCGACCGCGACGTGGAGCTTCAGCATCTCTGCGACGCGCGCCGCTTCGTCCGGCGTCAGCTCGCCTGTCAAGTACTCGCCGGGGCCGGGGACCGCGGCAAGGAGCTCGCGCGGCTGCGTGCATCCAAGGAGACCCACCGTGGGGCGGTAGAGCTCCCCGATCAGCGTCATGTCGAAGATCGCCGTGTCGCCGTAGTGATAGATCGAGACGCCTGCCTCCGCATCGACGATGAACGCGAGCGGCGTGCCGGTGAGCACCTCTCCCGAGGAGAGCTGCGACATCGACCAGTGATGACACTCGACCGGGCGAACGACGATCCCGCCGATACGGGTGACGATCCCCCAGACGGTCGGCTGCACCTGCTCCGCATCGACGCCCTGGTCGACCAGCAGGTGCCGGACGTCGCCGCCGCAGAGAACGGGCGCTCCGGTGCGGCGCGCGATCGCCGCGGTGTCCCCGAGATGGTCGGGCGCAGCGTGCGAGACGAGGATCGCGTCGGGCACCTCGATCTCGTCGGGGTCGACGGGCGCGGCAGGGTTCCCGGTGAGGAAGGGGTCGATCAGGAAGCGGGCAGCGGGCGTTGTCACCTCGTAGCCGGCCGCGCCCCAGAAGGTGATCCGTGTGCTCACGCGAGCCCGGCTCCCTGCTCCAGCCCTTCGACCAGCGTCAGCATCGCCTTCGTCAACGGAACCTGGACGTCGTGCTCGGCCGCGGCGGCGACGACCGCGCCGCTGATCACGCCGATCTCCGTCCGGCGACCCCCCTCGACGTCCTGCAGCATCGATGCCTTCCCGGAGCCGCCGTTCCGGAGGTTGGCGGTGATCGTCGACACGCGCTCGTCGGGATCGATGTCGTAGCCGAGCGCACGCGCGACCGTCGTCGCCTCCCGGGCGAGCGCGTGCGCGAGCTCGAGGACGTTCGAATCGCCGAGCGCCCCTGCCGTCAGGCGGGTCAGCGCCGCCGTCGGCAGTGTCGCGCAGTTCAGGACGAGCTTCTTCCAGACCGCCGTCTTCGCGTCGTCGGTCACGTCGACCTCGAAGCCGGCGCGGGCGAGCGCGTCGCCGATCGGCCGCGCGTGCTCGGTCGAGCTGCCGACGTACGGGCCGATGAAGGTCGGGCCGACGCCCGTGTGCCCCACCTCGCCGAGCCCGCGGATGATGCCGCTGTTGTAGGTGACGCCGACGACCGTCCGCTCGCCGCCGAACCGCTCGGCGAGCACGTCGCCGTTGCCCCAGCCGTTCTGCAGCGTCGCCACGACGGTGTCCTCACCGACGAGCGGGGCGGCAAGATCGGCGGCCGCGCGCGTGTGGTAGCACTTGACGAAGAAGAGGACGGCGTCGCAAGGACCGTCCGCCGGCGTGGTCGTCGCCGCGACCTTCGTCGTCGAGGCTTCGTCGGTAGACACGATCGTGACGCCGTCCGAGTTGATCTTCTCGACGAGCTTCGTCGAGACGTCGACGAGCAGCACGTCCTCGCCTGCCCGTGCCAGCCGTGCGCCGAAGATGGATCCCATCGCGCCGGCGCCGACGATCGCGATTCTCACTGCGCTACCTCCAATCGCACGTATTCATGTGGCTCGAGGTCGAGCACGTCGCCGTGCTTCGCGGCGGCGGCCGGCGGCAGGCGGACGCGAAGTGGCTCCGCGCGCAGGTTGGCGACGAGGAACGCGAGGGAGCCGGCGGACCGAAAGGCGAGGCCGGTGCAGGCGAGCGGTGCGGTGCTCTCGAGGACGGCCGCCCGGTTGCCGAGCTCGGCGAGATCCGCGAAGAGGCGCAGGAGCGGTGTCGCGCGGCCGTCCGAATCGATCAGGCCGCCCGGGCCTGCGAGCGAGTGGTATGTGCTTTCCTCGACGCCCGCCTCCGCGAGGTAGCGGACGCTCGCAAGCGTCCAGACAGCGCCGAAGCGACCCGACTGGCGCCGGTCCGGCGCGGGTTCCTCGACGACGACGCCCGGAGGCGCCGAGAAGTTCCGGCGCCGCGCGAAGGTGACGGCTCCGAGCGAGACGTGGCATCCCGGCTGCTTGGCCTTCAGGTCGAGCACGACGTCGCGCTGGATCTCGAGCGTCTCCACGATCGACTGCTCGTCGCTCGCATGCTCCTGCGGATGCATCGAGAACGTCAGGTGCGTCCCGAGTCCCGGCCGCAGGCCACGGTTGAGCTGTGCGTAGTAGGCGTCCGTGCCTGTCCACAGGAGAGCCGTCTCGCCGGTGGCACCGACGAGCCCGCGCGCCTCGTCCGCGTCCTCGACGCCGGTGATGCGTTCGACGTCCTGGTGCAGGACGAGGACGCTGCGCAGCAACCCGTCGAACTGGACCCCGGCGAGCTCGGCTCGCTCCGCCTCGGTGAGCGGCAGGTGCAGCCCGAGCTGGATTCCGCTTTCTTGCGCTGCGGCGCGCCCGATTGCCGCGTCGAGCGCCGCTCGCCCGTCCCGGAGGTCGACGCGAAGATGGGACGGCCGCAGCGCCTTTGCGAGCCCGATGTCGGCGAGCGGGGAGCCGGCCGCGAAGCCGATGCGTGGGATCGCTGCCTCGTTCCCGAGCCGCAGCTCCGGGATCACCGCGGGCGTCGGCGGGCGCCGCCTCGGCGGGTCGAGCAGACGAAGCTCCACGCTTTGAGTGAGTCGATCACCGGGCGTGAGCGGCGGCGGCGGGCCGTGCGAGAGGGGCGTCCCGTAGGTCTTGAACGACCCGTCGGTCCAGTTGCGCTGATCCTCGAGCTCGAACTCGTCACCGGCGAACCGGAACTCGACGCGCGCCCCGCTGGACCCGGTGACCGTCATCCGGCCGAACGGGCCTACGGCCGGCGCGAACGTCTCCCCGGCACGCCGTTGCGGCAGGATACGAGACGGCACCTCGAAGGTCTGGTCGCCGTCGAGCTGGAGCGTCGCGCCCACGAGCTCGGCGGGCGGATGGTGGAGACAGAAGCCGATGCGGTTGTAGGCGAATGACGACGTCGCGACCGCAGTCGAGCCGAAGCGCACGTGGCCGTCGTCCCAGGCGGCGATCTCGAGCTCTGCGTCGAGGTCGATCGCATCGGCCCGGTAGCGGCAGCGGGCATGCAGAACGAAGCCGTGCTCGTTGCGCTCGAGCTTGCGCGACAGGACCTGCGGCTCCACGGTTTCCCAGGCGGGGTCGCGGACGGCGAAGTATGCGCGGCGGACGAGCTCGACTCCGCCTGCGGAGATCGAGCCTGTCTCGAGCCGGCGGAGCTCGATCCGCAGCGGGCCGGCGGCCATCTCGTCCTGTAGCATGTCACACCATAATACAGGTACCCCTCGTGCTGCTCGACGACGACTCCACCGGCGCGCAAGCGGCAGCGTCGGTGCCCGTCGTGCTGCGGCCGTCCGCGGCGGCGCTGCGCGCCGCGCTCGCGCGTGGGGCCGCGTACGTCGTCACGAACTCGCGGGCCCTCTCTTCGAAGGAGGCGGCGGCCGTGACCGAGGCCGCTGCCGCGGCGATTCTGGCCGAGGCTCCGCCCGCGCGCATCGTCCTTCGCGGCGACAGCACGCTGCGCGCGCACCTCGTCGAGGAGCACGACGCTGTGTGCCGCGTGCGAGGCTGGTCGCGCGCGCCCGCGGTGCTGGTGCCCGCGCTGCCCGCCGCCGGCCGCGTCACCCGGGACGGCGTGCACTACCTGGTCGTCGACGGAGACGCGGTTCCGGTGGCCGAGACGGAGTACGCCCGTGACCCGCGCCTCGGCTACGACCGCTCCGACCTGCTCGAATGGGCCGAGCGCCGGAGTGGGGGACGGTTTCGCGCAGCCGACGGCGCCGTGGTCTGCCTCGACGTCGTTCGCAGCAGGGCGGGTGCCGCCGGGATCGCGTCCGCGATCGAGGCCGTCGGGGGGCGCGCGGCGGCCGTTGCGATCGACGCCGAGACCGACGACGACGTTCGCGAGATCGCCTGCGGCATCCACCTCGCCTGGTCGCAGGGTCTCCGGTTCGTGCCGCGCTGCAGCCCCGCGCCGGCGGCGGCGCTCGCGGGCGCGACGGCTCACGGGACGGTCGACATTCCGGCCGCCCCGCGGCTGCTCGTGCTCTGCGGCTCGTTCGTCGACCGGACGACGCGCCAGCTCGCCCGGCTGATCGCCGAGCATCCGACCGCGTTGATCGAGGTCGACCTCGCCGCTGCGAGCACCGACCCGTCGGCCGAAGGGCGACGTCTCGCGGAGCAGGCGCGCACGCTCCTCGACGACGGCTCGATCGCCGTTGTGGCGACGCCCCGCGTGCACGTGCACGGCCACGCCGGCGATGCCGCGGCAGAGCAGCTCACGAAGGCTCTCGCCGTCGTTGCCGCCGAGCTCGCGCCGGAGATCGATCTCCTCGTCCTCAAGGGCGGTGCGACGTCCGCGTCAGTCGTCGCGACCGGTCTCGCGGCAGACGTCGTCGACGTCGTCGGCCCCGTCGGCCACGGTGCGTCGCTGTGGTCGGTGCCGGTTCGCGGCGGCGAGCTTGCGACTGTCGTCACCCCGGGCAACGTCGGCGGAGACCACGCGCTCACCGACCTCGTCGGACGCGCCCGAAGTGTCGCCACATGCTGATCTCGTTCGACGAAGCGCTCGCGGGCGGTCCGGTCGTGGCCTTCACGTGCTACGACCTCGAGGAGGCGGAGGGCGTTCTCGAGGCCGCAGCGAGGAGGGAGTTCCCGGTCATCCTGCTCGTCGGCGCGGCGCAGTTCGCCCGAGTGCACGGAGAGCGGTTCGTCGCCGCTCTTTCTGCGTACGCAGAGCACCATCCGGCGCTTGCGTGCGTGCAGCTCGATCACGTGCGCGACCTCGACGTGATCGAGGCAGCGTTCGGCCTCGGAGTCGGCGCGGTGATGGCAGACGGATCGCACCTGCCGCTCGGCGAGAACATCGCCTTCGTCGCGGCCGCCGCCGATATCGCCGTGCAGCACGGCGGCGGCGTCGAAGCGGAGCTCGGCGGCATCGAGGGCGACGAGGACGTCGCCAGGGCCGTCTCCGGGGGCCGACTGACCGACCCTGACGAAGCGCAGCAACTCGTCCGGGAGACCGGCGCCGGTTGCCTCGCCGTCTCGATCGGGAACGTCCACGGGCACTACCGCGAGCCGCCCGCTTTGCGCTGGGACATCCTCGACGCGGTTCTCCGGCAGGTCGACGTGCCGGTGTCGCTGCACGGCGCCTCCGGGCTCCCCCTCGACGACGTGCGCCGGGCGATCTCCGCCGGTGTCCGGAAGGTGAACCTGAACACCGAGCTTCGCGAGGCCTACCTCGTCGCAACCGCCGACGCGCTTCCCGGCGTACGGGCCGGTGCGCGCCTCGCCGACCTCCACGACGCCCAGGTTGCGGCGGTGGAAGCGGTCGCCCGCCAGAAGCTGGAGCTCCATGAGTGAGCGTGTCCTCAAGCGGCTGGATCATGTCGCAGTGGTGGTCCGGGACACCGACGCCGCGATCGGGCACTTCTCGGGCATGCTCGGTCTCGAGGTCGTTTCCTCCGAGGTGCTGCTCGAGCCGAGATTGCGTCTCACATACCTCGATCTCGGCAACACGTTGCTCCAGCTCGTCGAGCCGCTCGACGCCGACAGCGCGGTCGCGACTGCGCTCGCCGAGACGGGAGAGGGACTGCATCACCTCTGCTTCGCCGTCGACTCGGTTGCTGAAGCCGCCACGGCGCTCGCCGACCCGCCGCAGGCGCCGGTGCTCGGGAGCGGACGCGGACGCGCTTCGGCGTTCGTGGCGGGGCCGGTCCGCCACGGCGTCCGCATCGAGTGCACGGAGTTCTGGCGCGACGTCGACGTCGGGGGTGACGGGTGGCTCGCTTGACCGGGCGGCGGATCGTGGTTACGGGCGGCACCGGGTTCATCGGTACGCATGTCGCAGCCGCGCTCGCAGCCGAAGGTGCCGAGATCTGCCTGCTCGACGTCGCTCCCCTGCGCGACGAAGCCGCGTTCGTCCTGCGCGACCACTCGCCGCGCGTCTGGATCGGCGGAGCGAACGACTGGGCGCAGCTGCTCGCGTGCGTCAAGGCGTTCGACGCGAGCGACGTCGTGCATCTCGGCGCGATCGGCGACCCCGCACCGCTCCATCGAAACCCGCAGCTCGCGCTGACGGTGAACCTGCAGGGAACGGTCAACGTGCTCGAGGCAGCGCGGCTCCTCGAGCTGAGACGCGTCGTCTACTTCTCGTCGATCGGTGTCCTCCCCGCTGTTCAGTACGAACCGATCGACGCGGCGCATCCGTTGCTCCTTCCCGGCGAGGGGCCGGGCTCCGGCGCGTACGGCGCGTCGAAGGTCGCGGGCGAGGCCTTCTGCTTCGCGTATCGCAAGAGCTACGGCGTCGACTTCGCGGTTGTCCGCCCGTCCGCGGTGTACGGCCTCGGGATGCGTCATCCGATCTTCGTGAAGCCGATGGTCGAGGGTGCGGTGCGCGGCGAGCCGGTGCGGCTGGCGAACGGCGGGACGTTTCCGAGGGACTACACGTATGTCGGCGACATCGCCTCGCTGACCGTGGCGCTCGTGGAGGCGCCCACGCTCGAGACGCGCATCTTCTACGGAGCAACGGGCCGACCGCTCGTAACGGGCCGCGAGCTGTCCGCCGCGGTCGCACGCGTCGTCGACGGAGCGGATATCGCGATCGAGGATGCGCTGACGCCGGAGGACGAGCTCGAGCTGCGCGGCCGGGGCGTGCTGTCGGTCGAGCCGAACGAGCGGGAGCTCGGCTGGCGCCCTCGCTACTCGCTCGAAGAGGGACTACGCGAGTACGCCGACGGCTATCGCCGGTATAGCCAAATGCGACACTACGAGCCATCGACGCGCAGCCTTTCGCCCAGCTGAGCAGGGAGCCCACCCTGGTCGAGCGCGTCGCGGAGTCGATCCTCGAGCGCATCGTCGCCGGTGAGCTGAAGCCGGGCGACAGGCTCCCCTCGGAGCGCGAGCTGGGCGAGCAGTTCGGCGTCTCGCGCACCGTTGTCCGCGAGGCCGTCCGCGGCTTGACGGGACGCGGCGTCGTGGCGGTCCGGGCCGGCAGCGGGCTGCGCGTCGCGGCAATCGACCCCGCCGCAGTCGCGGAGTCGCTCGCGCTGCTCCTCCGCAGCAACCACGAGTTCGACTACCGGCACGTTCACGAGGTGCGCGTGATGCTCGAGGTGGAGATGGCCGGCGTCGCCGCGGAACGGGCCGACGAGACGGACGTCGCAGCGTTGCGTCGCGCTACGGAGGCGATGGAGCACGCGCGCGGCCCGGAGCAGGCGGCGCTTCGCGACCTCGACTTCCATCGTGCGATCGCCAAGGCGACCCGCAACCCGTTCTTTCTCGTGCTCCACGACGCGATCGGTGACGCGCTGGTCGCGGTGCGCCGTGACAATCACGCTCGCGGAGGCCGCGAGGATGCGGTCGATTCACACCGCCAGATCGTCGACGGCATCGCCGCCCACGATCGCCCGGCTGCGGAGGCCGCGATGCGTCACCATCTCGAGGTCGTGGAGCAGATCTGGTCGGCGACCCACGAGAGCTCAGACGACCGGTAGCTCGATCCATGATGCGGACGCCGTGTCCGAGTGGACGGAGATCTCGGCGGCGCCCAGCGGGTTCGGATCGAAGCGGGGGTAGTTCGATCCGCTGACCTGCACACGGAGGCGCGCCCCTTCCGGCACCGCGACTGCGGTCGAGCCGACCTCGAGGTCGACGCGCTGCACGCGGCCGGGCTCGTAGCGCTGGCGACGAATCGAGTCGACGATGTCGATCGACCGTCCGGCGGCGTCGACCACACAGAGCTTGACGGTGACATCCGCGCCGGCCGTGTCGGTCGCGACGAGCAGCGACGCGGTGACAAGACCCATGATCGTGATCCGCTCCGGCAGCGGATCGGACGTGTAGACGAGCACGTCGCTGCGCGCCTCGACGTGACGTTGATCGCGCGGACCGGCGGTCGGCACGACTGGATCGATGCCGCGACCGCCGACTGTCGGGACGGGGACGCTCGGGTCGAACGTGAACCGCCGGGCTGCGCCGTCGGCGGGACGAAGGAGGAGGCGGCCGCGTCCGTCCGGACCGTTCGCGCGCTCCTGCGCGTGCAGGTAGAGCCTGACCGACCGGGCCGGCGGAGGCCACGACTCGAGCTCGACCCAGCGGTTCTCGCCCATGACGAAGACTGCTGCGCCGCCGGGCGGTTCCTCTCCCTCGAGCGCCCGCCGCAGCCACTCGACCAGCGCAGGGCGCATGTTCGCTGTCCCGTCCGCCTCGGGGCCGAAGTCGAGGTCGCCCTGGACGCGCTCCCACGGAGCGTGGTGCGTCCACGGTCCCACGACGAGCCGCTGGAGCCGCCGCGTGCGCTCCGTCGGCGCCCGCGTGGACATGCCGACGTAGTTGCGAATCGTCCCCTCGCAGAAGATGTCGTACCAGCCGCCGACGTGGATCGCCGGCACGTCGAGCTCGCTGTGCCTGCGTTCGACGGAGACGGCGTTCCAGTACGCATCGTCGTGCGGATCGAGCCAGGTCGCGTACGGCGGGAAGATCTCGGCGACGCCGTTCTCCCGAAGGGGCCGCGCGAGGAGGTCCGCCCAGTCCCACGCAGTGTCCGCAGAGGCGAACTTCACGGCCCACGGCGTCACGAAGCCGTGAGCGAACGCGCCACCTTCGTACGTCCAGCCGTCGCGGTAGTCGCACGCGGTGAATGTCGGCGCGATCGCCTTCAGCGCGGGGTGGCGAGCGGTGGCAGCGAGCCACTGGGTCGCACCCAGATACGAGCCGCCGCACATCGCGACGCGACCGTCCGACCACGGCTGCGAGGCGCACCACTCGATCGTGTCCGCTCCGTCCGCGATCTCCTGAAGAAAGGGGCTGAACTCGCCCTCCGAGTCGCCGAGCCCGCGGACGTCCTGGATCACCATCGCCCAGCCGTCGCGCGCGAGAGCAACAGGATCGAGCGCCGTGCGCGCCGCAGCGCGAGAGTACGGCGTGCGCACGAGGAGGACGGGCCGGGGACGCCGGTCGTCGAGGACGAAGACGTCGGCGGCCAGTGCCGTTCCGTCGCGCATCGCGACGCGAGCCTCGACGACCCGAACGGCTTCCTCCTGTGAGCTCACTTACGCCGGAGTCGAGGCGACGTCGAACCGCCGGACCCACTCGACGAACCGGCTTGCGCACGCATCGAGATTCTCGCGGCTGCCTCCGCCACGGAGCGGCGAGCACATCTCGTAGACGGCGTACCCGTCGAACCCGCCGGAACGCAGCCCGCGGAAGAAGGAGTCGTAGGCGATGAACCCGTCGCCCATCGGCACTGCCCTCAGCTCGGGCGTCTCGGGGATGAAGTTGATGAGACGCGTGTCGTACCGGAAGCGGGGCAGCATCTCGTAGTCTGCAACCGTCGTGTACGCGACGAGCTGAGCGAGCTCGGCGGCGCTCGCCTCGAGCTCCTGCGGTGTGAATCCCTGCAGCGCCGGCACCCACGCGTCGTAGGCGACGCGCACGTTCGGCAGGCCGATCTCCTCGACCAGTGCCCGCAGAGTGCGCGGGTGATTCGCGACGTCGTGGTGGTTCTGCACCGCGAGCGATACGCCGAGCCGTGCCGCACGCTCCGCGCACTCGCCGAGCGCCTCGACCGTGATGCGCCACGCCTCCGCGGGCGTGAGGCCCGGGCGTTCGTACGCGGTGAAGACGCGCACGTAGGGCGCGCCGAGCTCGTGTGCGAGCTGGGCGCACTGCTGAACGTGCAGGATCTGGAGCTCGAGGAGCGGGATGCCGGACGGGTACTGCGTGCCGGTGTCCGCGCCGATGCGCGCGGCGAAGTCGTTGTAGCCGGCGACGGAGATCACCTCGAGCTTCGTCGCTTCGAGACGGCGTGCGAGGCGGGCGACGCGGTCGCGCGGCAGGTCGAGCGGCGAGGCGTGTGGACGCTTCGCCATCAACATGACGCCGTCGTATCCGAGGTCGGACGCGACGTCGAGGAACTCCTCGAGCTCGAGGAAGGCGCCGCCCCACATGGCGGCGTAGCTCATCGAATGCAGGCCAAGTCTCATCCGGCTCCTTCGTTCTGGCAAACGTTTACCAGACCCTACCACCCCGAGTCGCGATGCCCACACTGCCGTTGCCGTCCAGACCCCTTGACGGTCGTTGTGGAAAACGTTTACCCTGTGCCGGTGCCCGCTCCCGCGCCTGTCCGCTTCGCCGCCGCGGGGCTCGCGCACGTGCACGTCGACATCCTGGTGCAGGCGCTGCTGCGGGCGGGCGGCGTGCTTGCGGCGGTCGTCGAGCCGGACGACGCGAGCTACGCCCGTTACGCCGCCGGCTGGCCTGCGGCCAGGCGGGTTTCGCTGGACGAGGTGCTTGTCGACACGTCGATCGAGCTCGTGGTCACCGCGGCGGTCCCCGCGGATCGCGCCGGGATCGCGGCCCTCGCGCTCGAGAGCGGCAAGGACGTCCTCGCCGACAAGCCGCTGTGCGTCGACCGTGACTCGTTCGACGCCGTTGCTGCGGCGCAGGCCCGGTCCGGCCGTCACCTGACCGTGTGGTTCGGCGAACGGCTGTTCAATCCGTCGGTCCTGCGCGCCGTGGACCTGGTTCGCGACGGGTTGATCGGCAAGGTGCTCCACTTCACGGGCTTCGGTCCGCACCTCCTCGCGCGGGAGACGCGTCCGCAGTGGCACTTCGACCCGACGCGGAACGGCGGCATCCTCGTCGATCTCGCATGCCATCAGATCGATGCGTTCCTCGCCTTCACCGGTGCGCACGCCGCGCGGATCCAGGCGGCCCGGGCGCGCAACCTCCACCACCGGGACCTGCCCGGGTTCGAGGACGTCGGGGATCTCTTGCTGGAGGCCGAGGGAGGTGCACTCGGCTATGCGCGTGTCGACTGGCACACGCCGGGTGGCCTCGGCCTCTGGGGAGACGGACGGACGTTCCTCGTCGGGAGCGAAGGGACGCTCGAGCTCCGACGCACCATCGACCCCGCGGGGCGCGGGGTCGGCGGGCACCTGTTCGTCGTGGACGCGACGGAGCCGAGATACATCGAGGTTCCCGAAGCAGAACCGCCGTTCGCGGCGCAGCTCCTCGCGGACGTGCGCGACGGCACGGAGACCGCGATGAGCTCGGCGCACACGCTCGCCGTGACCGACCTCGCCCTGCAAGCTCAGGAGCTCGCTGTCGAGGCGGTCGGCCGCTGGGGACGGGCGCTCGTTGCCTGAAGGCCGGCTGAGATACGCGCTCGTCGGCGCGGGCGTCATGGGCGGCGTCCACGCTCGCTCGCTTGCCGAGCTCCACGACCAGGTCGCGGTCGTCGGTGTCGCCGATACCAACCTGGAGCTCGCGGAGAGGTGTGCGAGCGATCCCGGCGCGCGTGCGTTCGACGACTACCGCGTCATGCTCGACGAGCTTCTGCCGGACGTTGCCGTGGTCGCCACGCCGCACCTCTCGCACCCGACTGTCTCGATCGACTGCCTGGAGCGCGGGGCGCACGTGATCGTCGAGAAGCCGATGGCAGTCGACGTCGCGGAGGCGGACGCGATGGTGCTGGCCGCACGGAGCGCGGGCCGGCAGCTCGTCGTCGACCTCCAGTATCGGTTCATCCCCGCCGTCGAGGCGGCGAAGGACTTCATCGACGCAGGCGGCCTCGGGCGGCTGGTGCGCGCGACGTGCGTGGAGTCCACCATGCGGTCGGCCTGCTACTACCGGTCCGCACCGTGGCGTGGAACCTGGGCCGGCGAGGGTGGCGGCGTCCTCGTCAACCAGGCCCCGCACCCGCTCGACCTGCTCTGCCACCTGGTCGGCCCGCCGGCGCGTGTCGTGGGCTGGACGGAGACGCTCTCGCACGAGATCGAGTGCGAGGACACGGTGCTCGCGCAGGTTGTCTTCCAGGCGGGAGGCGTCGCGCAGCTCGCGTTCTCGACGGCCGAGCCCACCCCGCTCAGGATCGAGCTGATCGGCGACCGCGCGCGGCTCGAGCTGACCGCGACGACGCTCGCGATCACCGAGTGGTCGCCGAGCCTCGAAGGGCACATCGCCGACGACCGGACGATGTTCGATCCGCCGGCAGGCGAGCGCAGGGAGGTGGAGCTGCGGCCGTACGGAGGTGATGCGGCCGGTCACCTCGAACTGCATCGCGACGTGGCGAACGCGTTGCGCGACGGGCGCGTGCCACGCGTCGACGCCGCGAGCGTCCTGCCGTCGATCGAGCTGGCGAACGCGATCGCGCTCTCGGCAGAGGGCGGCGGCAGCCCGATCGACCTTCCGCTCGAGCGCGACGCGTTCACGGATCTCCTCGCGGAGAAACGAGGGGCGGTTCGGTGACCGCGCCGACGACTTCCTCGACACCGCCGCAACCCGAGGCCAAGGCCCGGACCGTGGGCGTGATCATGAACGGCGTCACCGGCCGGATGGGTACGAACCAGCATCTGATCCGCTCGGTGCTCGCGATCCGCGACGAGGGGGGCGTCGAGCTGCCCGACGGCACGCGTCTCGTGCCCGATCCGGTCCTCGTCGGGAGGAGCGCGGAGAGGCTCGCCGCCCTCGCGGAACGGTGCGGCGTCGACTCCTGGACGACGGACCTCGACGCGTGTCTCGCCGACGAGCGCCTCCCGATCTACTTCGACGCGCAGACGACCGCCGCGCGCGTCGATGCGGTCGCGCGCGCGCTCGAGGCAGGCAAGCACGTGTACAGCGAGAAGCCGCTCGCTCCGACTCTCGCGGAGGCGCTCGAGCTCGTCCGTGCTGCGCGGGCCGCCGAAGTCAAGGTCGGCGTCGTCCAGGACAAGCTGTTCCTGCCGGGCTTCCTCGAGCTGAAGCGGTTGATCGACGAGGGGTTCTTCGGGCGGATCCTCAGCGTGCGCGGCGAGTTCGGCTACTGGGTGTTCGAGGGACCGGAGCCGGAGGCGCAGCGGCCGTCGTGGAATTACCGCAAGGACGAAGGCGGCGGGATCGTCGTCGACATGCTCTGCCACTGGCGGTACCTGCTCGACAATCTCTTCGGCCCGGTCAAGGCGGTCACGGCCGTCGCGCCGACGCACATCGCCGAGCGCTTCGACGAGGACGGTGTGCCCTATCGGTCGACCGCGGACGACGCGGCGTACGCCACGTTCGAGATCGACGGCGGCATCGTCGTGCAGATGAACTCCTCCTGGTGCGTTCGCGTCTACCGCGACGACCTGCTCACCGTCCAGGTGGACGGGACGGAGGGGAGCGCCGTCGCCGGGCTTCGGGATGTCGTCGTGCAGGCGAGGAGGGACACGCCGATGGCGATCTGGAATCCCGATGTCGAGAATCCGTTCGACTACCGCTCGGCCTGGGTCAGATCGAGCTCCGGCCGTCCGGAGACGAACGCCTTCAAGGCGCAATGGGAGCGCTTCCTCCGGCACGTGGTCTGCGACGAGTCGTTCCCCTGGGACTTCGTCGAGGGCGCCAAGGGCATCCAGCTCGCCGAGCTTGCGCTGGAGTCCGCGCGCAGGCGCTGCTGGGTCGATGTCCCTCCGCTCGAGCCATGATCGCGGTCGACTCGAGACCGCTCCTCCTGCCGACGCGTGACGGCAGCCTTCGCCGCTACGTCCCGGGCCCGTCCAGGACATACGAGCGCCCGAGCGGGCCGCTGCAGAGCCGCACGTTCTTCGCCGCTGCGCACGTCGTCGCGGACCCGCTCGCCGATTCGTGGACGATCGACTGGGAGCAGACGCTGAGCTACCGACGCGAGCTGTGGTCATGGGGCCTCGGCGTGGCCGAGGCGATGGACACGGCTCAGCGCGGCGGCACGACAGTCGGCTGGGACGCGGCGCGCGAACTCATCCGCCGGTCCGCGGATGCAGCGCGTCCCGGGGTCGATCGCCTTGCGTGTGGAGTCGGCACGGATCAGCTCGCGGCGGAGCGCACCTGGTCGCT
>Ga0209810_1003728_pt1 | contig 15595 bp, 11 predicted proteins | sample Coa_R1_7_FD_187159 | JGI IMG/M metagenome (GOLD analysis project Ga0209810, IMG submission 187159) | Surface soil microbial communities from Centralia Pennsylvania, which are recovering from an underground coalmine fire - Coalmine... | ecosystem: Environmental > Terrestrial > Soil > Unclassified...
GCTTCGAGGGTATCGCGACCTCTACGAAATCGGTGCGAAACCTGTTGCGATGAAGCGCGCTGCGTGATATTCTATCGCCACGCGATTACGCTGCCGTAAACATTTCCCCGCAAATTGAAACGGCCTCTCGGGGAATACGTGCCTTTTTGTGTCGTTCCGCCTTTCACAATACCGTCTTCGAGTACGTCGATCCGCACTTCATTGGCGATCCTCGTGCTTCGGTTAACAAATGTTAGCCAGATCACACCTTGCTTCGCCAATGTCTTTTGCATGCCCATCAGATTCGGAACCGTACAATTTGTGATTTCAACCGGGGTAGCATCATCGGCACGAGTTGGGTCGGCGCGCAATGCACTGGATGGCGCGAGCAGCATAGCCGACATGAGTAGAAGGATCGTTCTCATAAGATTCTTGACCTTAAAATCGCCTCGCTCTCGGAACAAGGACTTTCCTTTTTAGGCGCTTGCGCATCAGACCCTTGCATCCGCAAGTGCGCGTTTAGTGTTTGGTCGGCGTGTTCCATTTCAATGTGCCATTGTCCGGGGGTTAGTTCCGCTTCACGTCTTCTGAGGCAGGTGTTGGACGACCGTGCGAGCATCGGCGGGTGCGCGCATGGCGACATCCCTGACGCCGCAGGAAGCGACGAGAATGGCAGCTACTCGCATTGTCGAGGCACGTTCGAAAGCAAGCTTCCGGTAACCGCACGCGCGGGAATGCATTAACATGGCGAAGTAGTCGCAGAACCCACGGAGATCGACGGAGGCTGACGAGTTATTCGGATTTGCGTTTACGGTACGTTCGGCGCACTTTCGCTCGCCATTGCGTTGGTGTCGCCTGCGTGCGCCGCCGCATCCCGCGCACCGTCGAACGTCGTTCATTTGGCGATTCAAATCCGCAATCTCGCCGGCGTAGACGAAGTAAAGGAACAATGGCAACTTACCGGGAGATTGATCTTCCGCTGGAAGGGCGGAAAAGCGGCATGGCGGCCGAGGGTATCCCTCGTCAACGAGGTTACGCCGGCCGCGATCCGAGACGTCGAAGTTTATGCCGAGCGTGACGGGACTATGGTCGTGCTGCAGGATCTCAACGCGACATTATCCACCGATTTGGACTTGACGCGCTTTCCATTCGATGCTCAAAACTTGCCGATCGTCGTCGAACCGGTTGGTATGGACGCGGACCGAACGGTGTTGCGGTTTGATAGCGCGCTTTCTTCGGTTTCCCGCGAGCGGTATGCGGAACTCGCGCAATGGAAGCCCGTCTCCCTTACGGCCCGCACATATGACGATATGGCTCCGGAGCGTGTCATCCACGGGCTTGCCGTCGGCCTGCACGTGAAACGCAACTCTACGTCATACCTGTGGAAGTTCATCGTTCCCCTCGTGCTGCTCGTCATTATCTCATGGGTGACGTTTTGGCTGTCGCCGGAAGTATTCACGGCGAAGGAACAGCTTGCCACGGCCGTTTCGACGTTGCTCATCATCGTCGCATTTACGTTCGTGTCATCTGGATTGGTGCCTCGGACGAGCTACATGACGTACCTGGATGCGCTGCTCTTCGTAAGCTTCGTTTTCGTCGTCGTTTCAATCGGCTTTATCGTAGCGTCCCATTTGCTGGACGTGCGCTTTAAGGCTCCGGTCCGGGCACTGCTCGTGAGGCAGACCGCCGGCGTTGCGCTTCCCGTGCTCTTTTTTGCTGCGCAGGCCGCGCTACTCGTTTGGTTTAAGCTTTGAACCATAAGCGCAGAAGCAAGCGCTGCGATCATCAAGGGAGCATGCCGGAGATCCGTGTTGTAACGCCGTCGGTGGCAACGCTGACGGCGCCGTTCTCATCGGTGCGGTAGACGCGCGCTCCGAAGTGTTGCAGCGTTTCGATCGTCGACGGCGCTGGATGGCCGAACATGTTGTGGCGGCCAACCGAAATAATGGCGTATTGCGGGTGCACCGCGGCAATGAACCGCGGCGAACTGCTGTAAGGTGAGCCATGATGGCCGACTTTCAACACATCGGCGTATAAATCGATACTTTCGCTTAAGAAGCGCTGTTCTGCGGCAACACCTGCGTCTCCGGTAAATAGCATACGGAAGTTTTTGTACTGCAAAATGAAAGCGATGGAATTGTCGTTGATCGTGTTCTTGCTTTCGATGAACGGCAGCGACGGGCCGATGAAGGTCAGCGTTACGCCGTCTTCCGTTCGCCACACCGTCCCCGCTCGGGGATAGACGAGCGGGACGCGTTCGACCCGCGCCGTCTGCAGCGCGTCCTTGTATGCATAACCGCCGTAGAGCTGCCCGCCGTCCGCAAATTCGGTCACGCCGAACGAACGCAGAACCGGAGCCATTCCGCCTGCATGATCGCCGTGCGGGTGCGAAAGGATGAGCGCATCGATTGTGCGCACGCCTTGCCGGCGCAGAAACGGTACCACGACGCGTTCGCCGACCGCTTCAGCCGTTGCGCCTCCATCGGTCCCGCGCTCCAAGCGGCCTCCGGCATCAATTACAAGGGTATGACTGAGCGGCGTTTGCACGACGATCGCATCTGCTTGACCGACATCCAAAACCGTGATGCGTAAACGGTGATCGGTGGAACGCGGAGGCGACACAACAAGCGTTGCGCCCAAAAACAGCGCGACGACAGCCGGGGTGCGGCCGCCGCGCTTCCATGCCCATGCCGCAAAGATCAAGCCGGCGTCGTATGCCGCGATGCCCCACCACGGCGGCGGCGTAATCGCAAGCGCTGCAGCCGGAAGCGTGCTGATGGTATGCACGGCGGCAACGATCCAGGCCAGCAGCCATCCGTTCACGTTCGCAAGGGCCTGCGCGAGCGCGGCGGCGGGTGCAAGAAGCAGCTGCGCGGCGCCGAGCAGCATCGTCGCTCCCACGACGGGAACGACCAGTAAGTTCGCGAGCACCGCATACGGGGTGAAGAGCATGAAAATCGAAGCCGTCAGCGGCCACGTCCCCAGCTGCGTCGCAATCGAAAGCGAAACGGCTTCGCGAACTTTTTCGGGCATTGCAAATCCGCGCAGTGCCTCTTTAGCCGGCTCGGCGAACAAAAAAATCGCGCCGACGCACGAAAATGAAAGCGCGAACGACGCATCGCCGACGGAAAGCGGCCAGAAAATCGCCATGGCCAGCATTGCCGCGCCGTACGCGTTCCACGATCGCGACGATCGGCCGGCGGCATAGGCGCAGAGCGCAAAGCTCGCCATCGCGGCCGCTCTTACCGAGGGGAGATGCAATCCGCTGAAAAGCGCGTACGCCCAGACGGCGGCGATCGTCAACGCGCTCGCAACGATGCGCGGTGCGGTGCAGAACCGAAGTGCGAACAGCACTGCAAGCGCAATGACGCCGAGGTGCAAACCTGCAGTGACGAGGATATGCACGGTACCGGTTTCTTGAAATTCCGCACGCAGATCCGGCGGCATCGCGGAACGCTCGCCCCAAAGTTCGCCGGCCAAAATCGCGGAATACGGCTGCGCCAGCTGCGTTTCTAGGCGGGCGAGTGCCCATCCGTGCGCTCTCGCAAGCAGCGTCGTAAGCGTCGGCGGTGCCGGAGGCACAACGGCGACGATGCGCGCGTTCGTCATACGCGCATCAAGACCGCGCTCCCGCTCGATCGCGCGCTCGTCCGGTTCGCCGGGATTGCGCGGCGCATCGAACGATTCCAATCGTCCCCGGAGCAACACGTGCGTACCGGGTTGCGGCAGGTTCGCCTGCGTGTCGACGGCTATGGTGAAGCCCGAATCGCCCGCGCACGTCCGCGAATCGAGGACGGTGCACGCAAAGCGCATCGTGTGGCTCCGGACGGCTGGATCGACCCTATGCAGATGCAGCCACGCGCTGAATGCGCCGCAGACCAGGGCGAACGCCGCCAGTACCCGAATGCGCCCAGGCTCGTCATGCCGCAGCGGCAGCAGCAGCCCGAAAGCGAAAGCGCCGAGAAGAAGCATGCGTCCGGGAACGGCCGGATTGGTCGCCGCCGCTCCGATCGCGGCCGCGCCGCCGAAGAGCAGCAAGGGACGCGCTTCCATACTGCAGCCATCGCGACGCGCCGGCGATACGGCAAGGAGACAACGTGCGCATCTTACTTACCGGCGGCGCCGGATTCATCGGCTCACACGTCGCGGACGCGTATCTGGCCGCGGGACACGACGTGTTGGTTCTCGACTCGCTCTGGGAGCACGGCGGAGGCCAGCGGCAAAATCTTCCGGAGCGTGCCCTATTCGTGCACATGGACGTGCGCGATGAAAACCTGGCGCGTATCTTTCAAGAATTCAAGCCCGACGTCGTGAACCACCATGCGGCTCAGCACAGCGTTGCCATTAGCGCGCGCGATCCGCGCTACGACGCGGACGTGAACGTGATGGGTTTGCTGAACGTGCTCGACAACTGCGTGCGTACCGGCGTGAAGAAGGTGCTTTTCGCTTCGAGCGGCGCAACGTTCGGGACGCCCGAACATCTCCCCATGAACGAGCAGACGCCGCAACGGCCGGAGTCGCCGTACGGCATCAGCAAAATGGTTTCCGAACACTACCTGCGCTTCTACCGAGCGCAGCACGATTTGGATTTCACCGCCCTTCGGTACGGCAACGTGTACGGACCGCGGCAAGACCCCAACGGCGAGGCCGGGGTCATCTCCATTTTCATCGGGAAGTTTCTGTCGGGCCAAAACGTGCGCATCGATTGGGACGGCGAGCAGACCCGCGATTACGTCTATGTGAAAGACGTCGCGGAAGCGAACGCGAGCGCGTTGGATCGGGGTTCGGGCGGCTGCTACTGCATCGGCACGAACCGTCGAACGAGCGTAAATCAAATTTATCGCGCGCTGTGCGAGATCACCGGCGTGGAGCCGCCCGTCACGCACGCATCGAAACGCCCCGGCGATGCACGCGACGCGCAGTTCGATTACGCCCTGGCGCAACGCGAGCTCGGATGGCACCCGAGCACGGCGTTGATCGACGGCATGCGCGAAACCTACGACTACTTCAAAAAGCTCCAACCGGTGTCGTGAAGGCCGCGCCGCCATGGTTGGTGCCGCTCGTCACGCGCCTTGCGGATGTGCTCGCGAAACTTCGCAGGCGCGTTGTGCCGCGCCGGTTTGCGCTCGTGGAACTCGCTACCATGTCATGGGTGGCCCAAAGCGTTGCGGCGTTTTGCGAACTGGGCCTGCCGCAAGCGCTCGCGAACAGCGCGCGCACGGCAGACGGTTTAGCTGCAGACGGATACGGCGATCGCGATCGCCTGTTTCGCTTCTTGCGCGCGCTCTGCGCGTACGAGATCGTCGAGTACTGCGGGAACGACCGGTTCGCCTTGGGACATCTCGGACGCGCGCTCGTGGGTGAGCATTCCGCCGCGCCGATGGCGCTGTATGCGAACGCACCTTGGCACGTGCGGGCTTACGCGGATCTGGCGGCCGGTATCCGGGCCAATCGCTCCGGCTTCGAAATCGCGCACGGAGGCGCGTTGTTTGAGTATTTGCAACAGGATGCGCAGGCGCGCTCCGTATTCGATGCGGCCATGCAAGCGCTTTCGCCGCTGTTTGCGGAGGCATTTGCGCGAGCCTACGACTTTTCGGCCTTGCGGAACGTCGTCGACGTGGGCGGCGGCACGGGCGCGCTGCTCGAAGCCGTTGTGAGGCGCCATCCGCAGGTGACCGGCACGGTGTTCGAAATGCCGGACGTGGTTGCGCGCGTACGCACGCACGCGCGCCTGACGGCGGTCGCGGGTGATATCCTGGTCGATCTTCCGCCCGTCGCGGATGCGTACGTATTCAGTCACGTCCTGCACGATTGGGACGACGAGTCCTGTATCCGCATGCTGCAGAACGCGCGCCGCGCGATGCCCGCGCATGGGCGTATGTTGGTCTACGAGATCGTGGCGCCGCCGCCGAGCAATTGGTGGACGCAAGATCGCATAACGGATTTGGAAATGCTGGCGATGCTTCCGGGACGCGAGCGAACGCGCGAAGAGTTCGCCGCGCTTTTCGAGCGCGCCGGTTTGCAGTTGAATCGCATCATCCCGACGGGCGCGCCGGAATCGATCTTGGAAGTGAAACTACACGACCAAGTTTAGCAACTTGTCGGGAACGTAGATGCGCTTGCGTATTTCCTTTCCGTCGAGCTGCGCCTGAACGCCGCTTTGTGCCGTCGCCAGCGCGAGCGCTTGCTCTTCGCTGATTCCCGGAGCAGTTTGCACGCGCGCGCGGATCTTTCCGTTGACTTGCACGACAAGGGTGATTTCGCTCACCGCAAGGGCCTGCTCCGACGGCTCGAGGTACCGTTCGAGATGAACGGAGGCCTCATGACCGAACCGCGTCCAAATCTCCTCGGCGAGATGCGGCGCGAACGGCGCGATGATTATCGGCAGCGCGTGCGCGGCGTAGCGCACGGACGGCGAATCGGGCCGTGTTTGCTGCAGGGACGTAAGCGCGTTGACGTACTCGTCCAAGCGCGCAATGGTCGCATTGTAGTGAAACCGGCGGGAGAGCGTTTCGTCGATTGCGGACTTCGCGGCGACGTGAACCGCGCGCAGCAGCGCTTGCTCCTCCGAGCTGTCGGCGCGCGGCAGCGATCGGACGTCGACGGCGTCGCTTCGATCGAAATGGGGTTCGCAGGCTCGCCACACGCGATTCACGAACCGTACGCGCCCGCTGATCCCCTCGTCGGTCCAGTCGCTCGTATCTTCCGGCGGGGTCACGTACAGCAGAAAGAGCCGCATCGCGTCCACGCCGTTGGTTTCCGCGGTTTGATCGATGCCGACGACGTTGCCGCGCGACTTGCTCATCTTCTCGCCGTTGTAGAGCACCATGCCTTGGTGAAACAGCCGCGTGAACGGCTCGTCTTCGCCGAAGACCCAGCCGCAATCGTGAAAAAACTTGTAGAAGAAGCGCGAGTAGAGCAAATGCAGCACGGCGTGTTCGGCTCCGCCGATGTATTGATCGATTGGCATCCAGCGGCGTGCTTTGTCCGGATCCCACGGTCGCGCGCCGTTGCGGGGATCGAGGTAACGCAGATAGTACCAGGAAGATTCGAAAAACGTGTCCATCGTGTCGCTCTCCCGCTTTGCCGGGCCCTCGCACTTCGGGCACGTCGTATTGAGAAAGGCAGGATCGCGAGCCAACGGCGATCCTTCGCCCGTAATCGGCACGTTCTGCGGCAGCAACACCGGCAGCCCATCGTCGGGAACGGGGACTTCGCCGCAACTCGCGCAGTAGACGATCGGGATGGGCGTGCCCCAGTAGCGCTGGCGCGAAACGAGCCAGTCGCGAAAGCGGTAGTTGATTTGCGCTTCGCCCAAACCGAGCGCGACTAACCGATCGGTGATCGCTTTGCGCGCGCGAGCGCTTGACATGCCGGTGAAGTCGCCGCTGGCAATTAGGCGTCCATCTTCCACGTACGCGCTCTGCAGCGGAACTCGCACGTCGGAACCCGGCGGCACGATTACTTGCGCGATGGGCAAGCCGTGCTTGCGCGCGAATTCGAAGTCGCGCTCGTCGTGCGCCGGCACTCCCATCACTGCACCGGTGCCGTACTCCGCCAGCACGTAATTGGTCACCCAGATCGGAATGCGCTCGTGCGAGAGCGGATTGATTGCGTAAGCGCCGGTGGAAACCCCCTGCTTTTCCATCAGGCTCGTGCGCTCCAGTTCGGATCGCGACCGCAGGCTCTCCGCGAAGTCTCGAACGGTACTTTGCTGCTTCTTCGTTACGATGTTTTCGACGACGGGATGCTCGGGTGCCACGGCGAGATAGGTCACGCCGAAAACGGTGTCGACGCGCGTCGTAAATACGCCGATGCGTTCTTCTGAATTCTCGATGCCGAAAGAAAACTGCACTCCCTCGCTGCGTCCGATCCAGTTGCGCTGCATCGCTTTGGTGCGTTCCGGCCAGCCTTCCAGTTTTTCGAGATCGTGCAGCAGGCGCTCCGCATACGCGGTGATCTTCAAGAACCACTGCGAAAGATTGCGCCGCTCGACGAGATGATCGCAGCGCCAGCAGCGGCCGTCTACTACTTGCTCGTTCGCGAGAACGGTTTGATCGTGCGGGCACCAGTTCACCGGCGCCTCGCGCTTGTACGCAAGCCCGTGTTCGTACAGGCGCAAAAACAACCACTGGTTCCAGCGGTAGTACTCGGGATCGCACGTCGCAATTTCGCGCGTCCAGTCGTAGCCGGTTCCCATGAGGCGAACTTGCCGTTCCATGTTCGCGATGTTCTCGCGCGTCCACACGTTCGGATCGGCTCCGCGCTGGATCGCGGCGTTTTCCGCCGGCAACCCGAACGCATCCCAGCCCATCGGGTGCAGCACGTTGTAGCCGAGCATGCGCATCATGCGCGCTACCGCATCGCCGAGCGTGTAATTCTTCGCGTGGCCGACGTGCAAATCGCCGGACGGATACGGCAGAAACTCGAGCGCGTAGTACTTCGGGCGCGGGTCGTCGTCACGCGCGCGATAAATGCCCTCACGCTCCCAGCGCTGTTGCCACTTGCGTTCCGCGGAGCGAAAATCGTAAGCCTCGGCCATAGGTGGCTGTTATAGGGGAGGGCGCGCGGCCCTTTCCTGCGGAGCGCCGTGCGTGAAAGGGCGTTATGAAGCGTTTGCTCGCACTCGCCTGCGCTGCCCTCGCCGCGATCTTCGCAATGCGCCGGCCCGCGCCGCAGCCTGCGATCTCCGCGATGTCGCCTGCGCCCCCGCCGCATCTTTTGCAGCACGTGCACAGGCGGCTGCGTCCGGCGGATTCATCGCCGGACGCGCTCGTCTACGTCGTGGGCGCCGTCGTCAAGCCGGGCCTGTATCGCGTGCGCGCCGAGGCGCGCGTCAACGACGCCGTGCAAGACGCGGGCGGATTGCGTGCGGACGCGGACCCGGCTTCCGTAAACCTCGCCGAGCACGTGGCGGACGGAGAAGAAATTCACGTCTTGCGGGCCGGTGAAAATGCCGCACCCGGGCGCTCGCGCAGGAGGACGCCTAAACGGAAAGCGCGCGCGCGGCCGGGCCGGGCAATAGATTTGAATACCGCCGGCGAACGCGATCTTTCCGCCATCCCGGGTATCGGAGCAACGCTTGCCGCACGCATCGTGGAATACCGGAACGTGAACGGGCCGTTTGCATCGCTCGATGAACTCGCAGACGTGGCCGGCATGACGCAACGGCGCATCGACGCAATGGCGGGGTATGTCGTCGTCGGCGGGCGAATGTCCCGGTGACTCATGGAAGCACAGCTGCCGGCGAGAGAAACACTTCCTTCGCTCATTCGCCGTTCTCTTTCGCAGCCGCGCGATGCCGTTCTGGTCGAGCGTGCCGGCGGCGCATGGACGCCTACGTCATCGTCTCGACTGCTCGAACGCATCGCGCATCTTGCTTGCGCGCTTCGCGATGCCGGGTTGTCGCAAGGGGATCGCGTCGCCATTCTTGCCGGCGATTGCGTAAACTGGGTGGTTGCGGATTTCGCCGCACTGTTCGCGGGATGCGTGGTCGTGCCAATCTTTCCCACGCAGGCGCAAGACCAAGTGGCGTACATCCTGAACGACTCGCAAGCGAAGCTGCTTTTCGCCGACACGCAGGCCGCCGCACATCGAGTGCGAGCGCTCGGCATCCAAACGCTGCGAGTGGTGGTATTCGAAAGCAGCGGTGAAGATTCGCTGACCGCGCTCGAAGCAGCCGGTGCTCGGGTGCACCAGCAGCACCCGGAGCGGCCGGCAGCATTCGAAGCGGCGTTGTCTCCCGAGGATCTCGCGGTTCTCATTTATACTTCGGGAACCACAGGCGAACCGAAAGGCGTGATGCTTTCGCATTACAACATCGCCTTCACCGCGCAGTCATCCTTCGCGCATGCCTTCGACGTCGTCGCTCCGGAAAGCGACGTGCTGTCCGTGCTGCCGTTCTCGCACATCTACGAGCATTGCATCATTTACGGTTACATGCTCTCCCGAGTGCATCACCATATCTCGCACAGCGTCGATCAATTGCTGGAAGATTTGCGCGAAGTGCGCCCCGTCGTGATGACGGCGGTCCCGCGCATTTTCGAGCGGGTGCTCGCCGGTATCACCGCTAAAGCAAAAGCACACGGCGGTTTGCGCGCGAAAATCGTGCCGTGGGCCCTGAACGCGGGACGGCTTTATATGTCCGCAAAGGTGAAAGGATCGCAGCCCTCCGCGCTGCTTGCCTTGCAATACCGCGTCGCGCACGCGCTCGTACTTCGCAAGCTGCGTCCGATGCTGGGATTGGAACGCCTCAAGTTCTTCGTAAGCGGATCCGCGCCGCTGCATTTCGATACCGCCATGACGCTGCTCGGCGCGGGGATCCCGATTGTCGAAGGCTACGGCCCGACGGAATGCTCGCCCGTCATCACCGTGAACAGGTTCACGGACAACCATTACGGCACGGTCGGCAAGCCGATTCCCGGCGTGCGGATCAAACTGGCCGGCGACGGTGAGATCCTTGCAAGCGGTCCCAACGTCATGATGGGGTACTACAAGAATCCGCAAGCCACCGCGCAGGCAATCGAAGACGGCTGGTATCACACCGGCGACATCGGCACTATCGACGAACAGGGATATCTCCACATCACCGATCGCAAGAACGAGCTCTTCAAGACCTCGGGCGGCAAGTTCATCGCGCCCTCACGCGTGGAAGGCGCGATCAAACGCTCGGTGTACGTCAACCAGGTCATGATCGTCGGCGACGGAAGGCCGCATCCCGCAGCGCTCGTTTCTCCCAACTGGGACTTGGTGCGCATGGAACTGGGCATCGATCGCGCCGTACCGGTAACGCAGCTGGCGGAGCGCCCCGACGTCGTGGCGTTTCTCACCAAAGAAGTCCGGCGTACGACCGAAGATCTCGCGAGATTCGAGCAGGTGCGCAAAGTCCTCGTGCTTCCGCAGGAACTGAGCGTCGAGAGCGGCGAGCTTTCCCCGACGCTGAAGGTGAAGCGCCGCATCGTCGAGGGACGTTATGCCGCGGACATCGATCGGCTGTATGCGGATGCCGCACCGGCGCACGTGTAGTGGCAGCCGAACAACGCCGTTCGTCCGACGCTCACGCGCATCGCGTCGATGAAGTTCTCAAAGGGCCCATAAAGAGCAAAACCGTTTTTCCGGTGCTCATCCTGCACTTGATCGAGAAGAGTCCCGATCACGGCTACGGCCTCATGCAGCGCATCGATGAAATCTGCGGCGGCCTGCTGGCCGTGAACACGAACAAAATCTACCCGCTCCTCCGGCGCCTCGAAGAGCGCGGTTTTCTTTCCGCGACCTGGGATCATCCCACGAAGCGATCGCGGCGCATCTACCACATCACTCCGGAAGGAGAAGCGCGTCTTGCGCGCATCAAGGGCGCGATGCTTCCGTACCTCGACGCGATTAGCGAAGCGGTCGACGACCTCAAGCGCGAACTCTATCGCTGACGATTCCGGCCCGGCGCGTGCCTAATCTCAGGCACCACGGAGAGCGGCAAAGCGCTGTAGTATAGTTCCGGCATGCACGTCGCGAGAAACGTTTTGGCGATCGCGCTCGGAGCGATGGCGCTGCTGGGCGCATCGCCTGCACCGAGCCCGTCGCCTTCACCGCAGCCTACGCCGGTCGCCGGCGAAATACCGGACGCGGTGACGCAGCACACCGTCACGATCAACGGAACGGCATACGCCTACACCGCGCGTGCCGGAACGATCACGCTTACCAACGAGCAGGAACAGCCGACGGCGCGCATGTTCTATACCGCGTACACGCTGGGCGGCGATTCGGCGTCGCGGCCGCTCACGTTTCTTTACAACGGCGGCCCGGGCAGCTCGACGATGTGGCTGCGCATGGGATCGTTCGGTCCGGTGCGCGTGCTTGCGGGCAACGGCCGGCCCTCGGGGCCGCCGCCGTACCGCATCGAAGACAATCAGTACAGTTTGCTCGATAAAAGCGATCTGGTCTTCGTCGACATGCCGGACAGCGGCTTCGGACGCATCCTCAGTCCGAAGCTGCGCAAAGAGTTTTTCGGCGTCGATCAAGACATCGCCGCGTTCGGCCAGTTCATTCAAAACTACCTGACGAAATTTCACCGCTGGAATTCCCCGAAATTCATCTTCGGTGAAAGCTACGGCACGACGCGGTCCGCGGGCCTTGCGAAGTACCTGCTCGATCACGGCATATCGCTCAACGGCGTTGTGCTTCTGTCGTCAATCCTGAACTTCGGTCTCGACTACGGCAACGGCGAACCCAACGCGACCGGCGACTGGGCGTACGTGCTCTACCTGCCCACGGAAGCGGCCACGGCATGGTATCACGGCAAGATTCCGAACAAGCCGGATCTCGCGACGTTCGTGACTCAAGTCGAAGCGTTTGCCACGGGCCCGTATTTGGACGCCCTCTACAAAGGGAACGCAATTCCAAGCTCGGAGCGCAGCGCGGTCGCGCGTCAGCTGAGCTATTTTTTAGGCGTACCCCTCTCGTACGTGCTCCAATCGAACCTGCGCGTTCCCTACGACCGTTACCAGCGCGAACTGCTGCGCGGACAGAACGTCGTCTTCGGCCGGCTGGATTCACGCTACACGACCTACGGACTGACGCCCGCGTCGAATGAGGGCCCTCCATGGGATCCCACGGATTCATCGATCGACGCGCCATTCACCACGGCCGTGAACGCTTATCTGCGCGACGATCTCAAGTACGAAACGCCGCTGCCGTACCGGCCGAACATCTACGGAATCATCGGTGGGCAGTGGGATTTCACGCACGACCGGCGCCAGCCCACGAACGTCGCGCCGGATTTGGTGGAGGCGATGACGCAAAACCCCAGTTTGAAAGTCTTTTCGGCGAACGGCTATTACGATTTCGCGACGCCGTTTTTCGCGACGGTGTACACGCTGCGCCACTTGCACGTCGCTCCGGCGCTGCAAAACAACATTTCCTTCGGGTTTTATGAATCCGGTCACATGGTGTATTTGAGCGACAGCGCGCTTGCGCAGTTCAAGGCGGATCTCGGAAGGTGGTACGACAATGCGCTTGCGCGTTAGCTTACTGTTGAGCGTGGCGCTGCTGGCTGCAGCACCCTCGCCCAAGCGCTCGCCGAAACCGTACATCCCTCCGGCGACGCCGGACGCGATTTCGCATCACGTCAATCACGCCGGCGGACAAACCATCGCCTACACGGCACGGGCCGGCACGATTACGCTGCGCAACGACAAGGACCAAATCACCGCGCGCATGTTCTACGTTGCGTACACGAAGGACGGAGCCGATCCGAGCCGTCGTCCAATCACCTTTTTCTACAACGGCGGCCCCGGGAGCTCGACGGTTTGGCTCCGCATGGCGTCGTTTGGACCGGTGCGCGTGAAACTCACGAACGGCGCCGCGACGCCGCCTGCTCCGTACACGCTGCTCGACAATCCGGACAGCTTGCTCGACAAGACGGACGAGGTCTTCGTCGATGCGCCCAATACCGGGTACAGCCGCGTGCTCGGCTACGGCAAGCCCGAAGAATTCATGGGCATCGATCAAGACGGACGCGCGTTCACCCAATTCATCGAGCGCTACTTCACGCAGTTCGGACGCTGGAACTCTCCGAAATTTCTCTTCGGCGAGAGCTACGGCACCACGCGAGACGCGGTTTTGGTCAATATGCTGCAGGGCGCGAACGTGCAATTCAACGGCGTCGTGTTTCTCTCGTCGATCCTCAATTTCGGACTGACCGGCTTGGGGGGATTCAATCCCATCGGGGGCGGTGATTGGGCATTCGTTTTATATCTGCCGACGGAAGCCGCGACCGCATGGTATCACCATAAGGCGAACCCGCGTCCCGCGAGCCTGGCGGCGTTCCTCGATCGCGTGCAGCAGTTCGCCGGTTCGCAGTACCTGCACGCGCTCGAACAGGGCGATAGACTCAGTGCCGGCGAGCGCGAAGACGTCGTGCGCAAGCTGCACCAGTATCTCGGACTTTCCGAGTCGTACATCCGCAATTCGAATCTTCGCATTCCGTACTACATGTTCGATAAGGAGCTGCTCCGCAGCCAAGACGTCGTGCTGGGCCGCTACGACTCACGCTACGCGACCTACGGGGTCGATCGGATGAGCGATACGCCGGACTGGGATCCGTCGGACGTCGGCATGAACAGCGCGGTGGTTTCGACTTGGAATCAGTACGTTCGCGAACAACTGCACTACGACACGAATCTCATGTACCGCCCCACCGCCTACGGCGGCCTGCTCGGCGCGCGATGGGACATGCATCACAACGGCCAGGACCCGCCGGCGAACGTCGTACCCGATCTAGCGGCCGCGATGTCGCAAAATCCGCATCTGCAGGTCTTCTTCGGCAACGGCTACTACGATTTCGCAACACCGTATTTCGCGACGTACTACACCGTGCAGCATTTGGACGTCGCTCCGCAATTGATGAAAAACGTCACGTGGGGCGCGTACCCGTCGGGTCACATGGTGTATCTCAACCCCTCCGCGCGGGTGCAGTTCAAAGCCGATTTGGATCGCTGGTACGATAAAACCTTAGGGAAGCCCTGAAGAAGTCCACGCAATTCATCGCCGGCCGCAGCCGTTCGCGAGGGATTGTTCGCATGGCCGCCCGCGCTTGCGTTGCGGGCCCTGCGCATAACCGATCCGCCGATTCTTGCCTGCCTTGCGCTCCTTGCGTTGGGTTAGCAAGATAAGAGAAGCGCGCGAGGCAAGTGCGCTGCTATGCTGCGCCCAGGCGCAAACGTCGCTCGTGCTCCATCTCAAGCCCGAAAAGGCCGGCGGCTTCACGCCGCACATCTTCGAGGTCGACGACGTGTTTGAGACGCACAAGCAACTCGCCGCGAAAGGCGTCGAGTTCGTCGATCAGCCGTCGATGGAACACTACCGCGGGTGGACGACGTTCAAAGACTCCGAAGGCAACATTTCCGGCATTCACTCGACCGTGCGCGAGCGAGCAGCGAGCGTCTGAGCTTCGCGGGCGGGGCCGGCCCGGTGCAACGCGGAACCGCCGTACCATGCGGCGGTTCTGTTTTTTGCTGGTGTGCGCGCTTACGTTGTCGGCGTGCAGCATCGGTGTGCAGCGCGTGCCCGGCGGACCGCGCGGCGTCCTGCGGCTTGCCGACATCGTGGATCCTCCGTCGCTCGATCCGCTGCTGGCGCACGATCAGGTCACCATCGGCAACGATTTGCTGATTTGCCAAACGCTCGTCGGAGTCGATGCGTCGAATCATCTCGTGCCGGTGCTGCTCACGCGCCTGCCGTCCCGCGCAAACGGTGACATTTCCGCCGATGCAACGCGATTGACGTACCATCTGCGCCGCGATGTGCGCTTCGCCGACGGCCGGCCGCTCACGTCGGCAGACGTGGCGTTTACCTATCGCGCGATCATGGACCGTCGCAACAACGTGCTTTCCGTCGATGCGTACCAGCGCATCGCGCAGCTCACCACGCCGGACCCGTACACCGTCGTGATCCGCTTGAAAGCACCTTGGAATGCCGCCGTGACGCGATTGTTCGCGCAATCAGACTTCGCCTTCGGCATCTTGCCTGCGCACGCGTTCGCCGGCACGGAGTTGCAGCACGCGCGCTGGGAGCAGCACCCGTTCGGCAGCGGTCCCTTTCGTGTGGTGGAATGGCGGCGCGG
>Ga0209810_1003732_pt1 | contig 15580 bp, 20 predicted proteins | sample Coa_R1_7_FD_187159 | JGI IMG/M metagenome (GOLD analysis project Ga0209810, IMG submission 187159) | Surface soil microbial communities from Centralia Pennsylvania, which are recovering from an underground coalmine fire - Coalmine... | ecosystem: Environmental > Terrestrial > Soil > Unclassified...
ATGCGGACAGATTCGCCAGGGTCCGCTTCCGGATGCGGGGGCCTTCCCGCACCGACTCGCGCAGCAGCACCGCGGGCGGCGAGCCACGGTTGGGGACGACCTCCACGTACATGGCTCATATATAGCACGAACAATGCAAAAGATCAAGCACTAAATAGAGACTTACATGGGTACGCATTCCGTGCCCGCCGCTCCCCGCTAAGCCATGAAAATTAAGGGCTCCCGCTCAATCCGGGAGCCCTACGCGGGGGGAACTTCCGCCTAGAAACATCCTGGCCGCCGCCGCGACGACCAGGAACTGCGTGTGTCCGATCACCGCGGCGGTCGTCGCGGTGCTGATCTGCCGCCCCCGGAAATCCACGCCGTAGGCGACGCTGCCCGCCACCACGGCGATCAGGAGGAGGAGACTCCACTCGCACCGCGTGAGCCGCGCCAGTTCCGACCGGCGGCCGCGGCTCAGGAGAAACGGCAGCGTCACGGCGACGGCGACGACCCCGTTTTTCAGCGCCGTATAGAGCGTGGAATCGGCGAACATCCGTACGCCGATGCTGTTCACGAAGACCGCGAACCCGCTGATCAGCGCGTTCAGCGCCGCGAACCGGTACCCCAGGCGCGGATCGCCCTCGTGCGCGCAAGACCGCGGCAGGGGCTCGACGCCCGCCGCCCGCGATCCGGAGGCCGGCGTCCGGACCGGGGTGCCGCGCGGGCGGGAGCGGGCGGCTTCGAGCATCACGCCCTGAGGCCCGCCGTGCGCTTCTGCACGAGCGCCGCCTCGACGCGCGCCAGCCATGCCGGCATGCCCTCGCCGGTTTTCGCGGACACGCGCAGCACCTCGAGGCCGGGACGCACCGCGTCCAGATAGCGGCGCGCGAGCGCCTCATCGTAGCCGGCCGGCCCGATCAGGTCCGTCTTCGTGATCACCGCGAGGTCGGCGCCGTTGAAGATGACCGGGTATTTCAGCGGTTTGTCCTCCCCTTCGGTCACGGACAGCAGGACCGCCCGCACATCCTCCCCGAGGTCGTACGCCGCGGGGCAGACGAGGTTGCCGACGTTCTCGATGAACAGGCAGTCGAGCGAAGCGAGATCCCAGCCCTCGAGCGCGCGGCCGACCATCTCGGCGTCCAGGTGACACACGGTGCCCGTGGTGATCTGACGGACCGGGGCGCCGCTCTCCCGGAGACGCGCCGCGTCGTTCTCCGTGGCGAGATCGCCCACCACCGCGGCGGCGCGACGCCGGGAGCGCAGGCTCCGGAGTGTCTCGGCCAGCAGCGCCGTCTTGCCCGCCCCGGGGCTCGCGACGAGGCTGATCACGCAGGTTCCCGCAGCGGCGAACGTCCGGCGCAGGCGCGCGGCCAGCGCGTCGTTCTTGGCCAGCACGTTCCGGCGGACCTCAACGATGCGCGGAGACAATTTCGCTCACCTCCAGCGCCGCGAGTTCGATCTCGCGTCCGCGGACCACCCTCGCCGCCGGGGCTCCGCAGACCGGACACCGGAGCCGGAACGGCTCGTCCAGCGTGCGCTCGGCCCCGCACCCGCCGCAGAAGACGGCGACGGGCACGTGCTCCACGACCAGGCGCGCGCCCGCGAGCGGCGTGCCGTCGGACGCGGCATCAAATGCGAAGCGCAGCGCGTCCCCGTCTACGCCGGTCAGCGCGCCGATCCTGACGTGCACGGCTTCCACCCGGCCGCCGCCGGTGCCCGCGCCGGCGGCCTCGCGGGCACAACCCGCGGCGAGGTCTACCAGGCTCATCGCAAGCGAGAGCTCGTGCACTCGGGTCACCCCTCTCCCGCGACGGGCGAGTGCACGGGACCGGCCGCCGGCGCGAGCGTGCGCCCCCGGCGCTGCTGGTTGGCCAGCGCCAGGTGATGCCGGGTGTAGCGCACGAGTTGCCGGTACTGCGCCGGCGACAACCGGTGGCACGCGCACCCCCAGTGCACGGCGACGACGTCGCCGGCACGGACGCCGGCGGCGAGGGCCGTTCCGTTGAACCGGCGGAACACGCTGCACGGCTCCCGGTCGCCGAGCACCACCTCGTCGCCCGCCAGCGCGAGCGGCCGGCGTTCGATCAGCAGCGCATCCCCGTGCTCCGCCACGACGCGGCCCCAGCTGATCCGGCACGCGTCCATCGTGGCGAGGTTGTGCGGAACCTCGTCGTGGCCGGTCCGCACCGGCATGCTGAAGACGTGGAAGTTGTGGTGCGGCCGGGCGCCCGCGGGCGCCTGGCCCAGGACCGAGCGAAGGAGCCGCGCCGGAAACCGCGCGCTGAACCGCTCCTCGAGGTGCCGCCGCAGGTCCGCCGCCTCCACGCGTTCGAGAAGCGCGTTGCCGATCCAATATGCCTCGATCACCCTCACATCGAACGGATCGGGGATCCCGTTCGCGGCGGCGATGAACGCGTAGTAAGGGAAGGCGCCGGCGAAGCGCGCCAGGATCCGTTCGAGCCCGCGGTCGCTGTGCCCGTCGGCCACGTACTGGAGCATCGCGCGGTTCTCCTCGGGACCGCAGTAGCCCAGACGGTTCGGCATGAAGCTGAAGCGCGCGGCGAGGAGCGCTCCCTCGCGGCTCATGCGCCGGGCACCGCCTCGAGCGCCGCCGCGTCGATGTCATCGAGGAGGCGCAGCGTCTCGGTGGCGTCCTCCGCCGAGATTCGCTCCACCGCCAGCCCGAGGCTGACGAGGATCCAGTCGCCGGGCCTCACATCCTCGAGAAGACCGAGGCCGACGGTGCGGCGTACCCCGCGGACGTCGACGTGCGCCGTGCCGGCGCCGGCGATGCTCAGGACCCTCCCCGGCAGCGCTACACACATCGCCCTTCACCTCCGCGTGCGATCTCCTCCAGGCCCAGGCGCACGGCTTCGTCCAGGGCCTGTTCCACCGCCGGCGACAGCGCCTCGCCTGCGTCGAAGCGCGCGCCTTCGATGCCGACGATGACGAGGCGGCGCGGCAGGCGTCCGAGGGTCCGCGCGAGCGCGACGGCCTCGGCGACGCCGAGGCCGTGCGTCGAGCCGCCGAGCGTCCGTCCGGCGCCGAGGACGCGCACTACCTGCCTCGCCGGGTCGTCCGCGCGAACCTCCAGGCGGTGGATCGTGCCGGCGGCGCCTCCGGAACGGGCGGCATCGATCAGGATGACCGTGTCCGCGTCCGCCCAGACGTCGATCAGGTCTGTTCCGCCGGCGATGTTGTCCAGGAGGGCGACCGGCGCTCCGGCGGCCTCTCCGAGCCGGTCCGCCGCGGCGAGCCCCGCGCGGTCGTCCCCGCCATACCGGTTGCCCACGCCGATCACGAGCACGCCGGTACCGCCCTTCTCACCGCGGCCGGCGCGAGGGCCCATCGAAGCTACCCCCGGTCGATGTGGAGCGTGAGAAAGTGCGTCGCGCAGGAGATGCACGGGTCGTAGTTGCGGACCGCCTGCTCGCAGCGCAAGGTGAGCCGGTCGTCCGGCAGGGTGAGCGACCGCTGCACGACGCCGCGAAGGTCGTCCTCGATCTGCGCCTGGTTCTGCGACGTCGGAGGGACGATCCGCGCGTCGGAGATCGCGCCGGCGGCGTCGATCGTGTAGCGGTGATACGGGATGCCTCGCGGGGCCTCGGTGCAACCGTGTCCCGTCGCCGCCCGCGGGACCACCTCGACGAACGGCCGCTCGGGTGCCTCGTACTGTCCGATCAGGCGCAGAGCCTCGTCGCAGGCGTAGACGATCTCCACGCTGCGCACGACGATGCTGCGGAACGGATTCCGGCAGACGGGCCCGAGGCCGGCCTCGCGGGCCGCCTCCTTGGCCGGCGGCGAGAGCGCGTCGAAGTTGAGGCTGTACCGCGCGAGCGGCCCGACGAGATAGGCGCCGCGGGCGCGCAGGCGCGAGTGCAGCGCGTTCGAGTGCGGGACCTGCTCCTCGACGAAGTGGTCGCCGTACTCGGCGGCGCCGAGGTCGAGCCCTCCGCTGCTCACGATCCGGCCGCCGTCGATCGGATATTCGGCCGGCTGGCCGGGCCCTCGGGCTGCCCGGAGCGCGACAAACTCGTAGGGCTGTTCGAACTCCGGAAACTCGAAGCCGGCCGCCCAGCGGACGGTCTCGAGCGCCGCGTCCCGGGCCCGCTTGAGGCGCTCCGCGATTCCGGCCAGTTCCCGGGGCCGCGGCACCCGGTAGAATCCGCCCACCCGCACGTTGATCGGGTGCACCTCGCGGCCGCCGAGCAAACGCATGAGCTCGTTGCCGGTTTGCTTCAGGGCGAGGCCTCGCTGGACCGCGGCGAGATGGTCCCGGGCCATCTCCACGATGCTCGGGTACCCGAGAAAATCCGGCGCGTGCAGCATGTAGACGTGAAGCGCGTGGCTCTGAATCCACTCCCCGCAGTAGAGCAGGCGGCGCAGTGCGCGCAGCTGCCCGTCGACGCTCGTCCCGCAGGCGTCTTCCATCGCCAGGCAGGCGCTCATCTGATAGGCGACCGGACAGATGCCGCAGATGCGCGCCGTGATGTCCGGGGCCTCGGTGAATGCGCGGCCGCGCAGGAACGCCTCGAAGAACCGCGGCGGCTCGTAGATCCGGAGGCGGACGTCGGCGACCCGTCCGCGCGAGGTCCGCACGTAGAGCGCGCCCTCGCCCTCGACCCTCGCGAGCGCATCCACCTTGATCGTGCGCCGCTCAACCGGCACGCGACTCACCCCCTCCGGGTCCCGCCTCGCCCGCGCCGCCGGCGCCCCGCGCCTCGAGCGCCTCGGCGGCCTTGCGAAAGGCTTCGGCGTTCGTGTTGACGGTGCGGTAGGCGCGCGCGATCGCGGCCTCGGGTACGCCGAGGTACCGCCACCGGCCGGAGAGCGACGCCGTGTTCGGGCTTTCCATGGGCCCGTAGCACCCGTAACACCCGCGCCGATAAGCCGGGCAGATCGCCTCGCAGCCCGCATGCGTAACCGGCCCGAGACACGGCGTGCCCTGGGCCACCATGACGCACACCGTGCCGCGGCGCTTGCACTCCACGCAGACGCTGTGATTGCGAATGCCCGGAGGCCGTCCGGCGAGGTACGCGCTCAGGACCTCGAGCAGCTGCGCCTTGTTGATGGGGCATCCCTGGAGCTCGAAGTCCACCTTGACGTGCGCCGAGATCGGCGTCGACGCCGCCAGGGTGTCGATGTATTCCGGTTTCGCGTAGACGGCCTGAAGGAAGTCCTTGACGTTCTTGAAGTTGCGGAGCGCCTGGATGCCGCCCGCGGTGGCGCATGCCCCGATCGTGACGAGGAACCGGGAGGCGCGGCGCACGCGCTTGATCCGTTCCGCGTCGTGCGCGGTCGTGATCGATCCCTCGACGAGCGAGACGTCGTACGGGCCTCCGACCGCGGCCCGCGACGCTTCGAGAAAATACGCGATGTCGACCCGCCCCGTGAGCGCGAGCAGTTCGTCTTCGCACGAGAGGAGGCTCAGCTGGCAGCCATCGCAGGACGCGAACTTCCACACGGCGAGCGCCGGGCGCCTCGCGGCGCGGGCGTTCTCCCGCGCGGTGCCCGGCGCTCGGCGCCCCGCGCCCGGCATGGTCATCAGAACTCCCTCACGCCGAGAAACGGCTCGAGGCGGTCGTAGCGAAACACCGGCCCGTCCTTGCAGACGAACGCCGGTCCGAACTGACAGTGCCCGCACAGCCCGATCGCGCAGCGCATGTTCCGTTCCATCGACAGGTAGATCTGGTCGGGGCCGAGACCGCGGTGGCGCAGGTCCGCGATCGCAAAGCGCATCATGACCTCCGGCCCGCAGACGAGGGCCGCCGTGTTCGCGGCATCGAACTCCGCGCGCGGGAGGAGGCTTCCGGCGACCCCGACGTGTCCGCGCCACGACCCCGGCGGCGCGGCGTCGACCGTCACCTCGATCTGGACGTCGAAGCGCCCGCGCCAGCGCTCGAGCTCGCGCGTGTACAGCAGATCGGCGGGCGTGCGGGCGCCGTAGAGCAGCGCCACGCGGCCGTAGCGCGCGCGGTGCGCGAGCAGGTGATGCAGCGCGGGCGAAGGGGCGCGAGTCCGATGCCGCCGGCCATGACCACGACGTCGCGCCCCGCGATCTGCTCGAGGGGCCACGCGCTGCCGAATGGACCGCGAACGCCGACCACGGCGCCGCGGCGCGCGCCGCGCAGCGCCCGGCTCACCGGTCCCACGGCCCGGACGGTGTGGACGAGGGTGCCGGTCGCCGCCGGGTCGCCGCTGATCGAGATGGGCGCTTCGCCCAACCCGAACACGTAGAGCATGTTGAACTGGCCGGGCGCAAAGCTCCCCGCTGCCTGCGCCCGGCCGTGTTCGGCCTCGAGTTCGAGCGTCACCGTATCGTGCGTGTTCCGCACCCGCCGCCGCACCCGGTACGGCACGGGCACCGTCGGATCGGGGATCTCAGACATGGACGCCGTAGACGTCGAGAAGCTGCAGGCGCGTGGCCCGCAGCCGCTGCCCGATCACGCCCGCGAATCGCTTGAGCAGCTCGTACCCGAGCCGCGGATCCGCCTCGCACTTCCGCCGGATGCACGCGCCGTCGAAGGAGGTCGCCCGGACCGGCTCGAGCGCCCGGGCGTCGCACGACATGCGGTACGGCGGCACCAGCCACGACCATCCAAGCACGTCGCCGGGCCCCACCGTCAGCACGGCGAGCGGCCCGCGGTCGGGCGCGGCGATCTCCAGCGCCACCCGTCCGTGGCGGATCAGGTAGAAGCGATCCGCCGGCTCTCCCTCGCGGAAGATGAGGTCGTTTTCGACGTAGTGGACGTTCGAGCCGCACCCCGCGATGAGCCGCACGTCTTCCGCCGCGAGATCCCGAAAGAACGGATGCCCGGTGAGAATCTCGGTCAAGTCATGCATCACCCTGCTCCTTGGGACGGCTATCTTGGCGGACCGTCGCCGTCTCGCTCTCGCGGATCGCGCGGACTTCCTCGGTGATGTCGATCCCGACGGGGCACCAGGTGATGCAGCGCCCGCAGCCCACGCAGCCCGACGTGCCGAACTGGTCGATCCAGGTCGCGAGTTTGTGCGTCATCCACTGGCGGTAGCGAGACTTGGCGGAGTTCCGCACGTTGCCGCCGTGGATGTACGAGAAGTCCATGGTGAAGCACGAGTCCCACCGCCGCCACCGCTCCGCGTGTTCGCCGGTGAGGTCGGTCGTGTCCTCGACCGAGCTGCAGAAGCAGGTGGGGCACACCATCGTGCAGTTCGCGCAGGTGAGGCACCGGGCGGCGACATGGTCCCAGCGCGGGTGGCCGAGATTGCGGTAGAGCAGTTCTTTGATGTCCGCCGTGTCCATGGTGCGGCCCATCTGCGCCGCCGCGCGGGCGACGGTTCGATCGATCGCGTCCGGCGCGTCCGCCGGCGGACCCCAATGCGGCACGTCGCGGAGCACGTCCGCCCCGCGCTCCGTGCCGGTCTCCACGATGAACTCGTGGCGTCCGCCCTCCAGGATCTCGGTGAGGGCGAGGTCGAACCCGGCGGCCGCCCTCGGCCCGGTCTTCATCGAGACGCAGAAGCACGTCCCGCCGGCCTGGCCGCAGTTCACCGCGATGATGAAGGCCTGTTCGCGCCGTGCCCGGTACGTCGCGTCCACGTGCGGCCCCTGCAGGAAGACGCGGTCCTGGACGGCGATCGCGTGCAGTTCGCACGCGCGGACGCCGACGAATGCGTAACGCGGCGGCTCTTCCTGCCCCGTCTCCACGGCGAACGCGTCTCCGGCGCGCCGAGCCCGCCACAGGCGAGTGGCCGCGGGAAACAAGAACCGCTTCCATGAGTGAGGACCGACCGCGTAGCCGAAGTACGCGCCGTCCCCTCGCCGGGCGAGCCGGTACGTGCCGCCGTCTTGAACGTCGGTCCAGCCGGCCGGCAGGTCCGCGGCGGACGTGATCTCGTCGTAGACGATCGCGCCGTCGCGCAGGGTGGGGCCGACGGTCCGGTAGCCCCTGCGCCGGAGCGCCTGGAGCAGCGCATCCAGGCCTTCGACCGGAAGCGCGCGGAGTGTTCGGGGTCGCGGGTCGGGCATCACGCGCCTCGTCGCGCCGGCAGTGTGGCGCTCACCGGCGGGCGGCCGCGGGTTCCGGACGCGCCGCCGGCGCGGGGACGCGGCCGCCCTCGGCCAGCTCCTTCGTGATCTCGGCGACGAAGGCCTTGGCGTCCCCGAAGAGCATGAGCGTCTTGTCGAGGTAGTACAGCTCGTTCTCGATGCCGGCGAAGCCCGGGCGCATGCTCCGCTTGATGACCATCACCACGCCGGCACGGTCAACGTCCAGAATCGGCATCCCGTAGATCGGGCTGGTCCGATCGTGGCGGGCGGCGGGGTTCGTGATGTCGTTGGCCCCGACGACGAGCGCCACGTCCGCCTCCGCGAGCGCAGGATTGGCGTCCTCGAGACCGAGCAGCCGGTCGTAGGGAATATCGGCCTCGGCGAGCAGGACGTTCATGTGCCCGGGCATGCGGCCCGCGACGGGATGGATCGCGAATTTGACGTCCACGCCCCGCCGCGTGATGGCATCGTAGAGCTCGCGCACCTGATGCTGGGCCTGCGCAACCGCCATGCCGTAGCCCGGCACCACGATCACCGACCGCGCCGCCGCGAGGATCGACGCCGCTTCCTCGGGCGTGGCACTCCGCACGGGCTTCTCCGGTGCGGCGGCCGCCGGCCCTTCCTTGACCCGGCCGAACGCGCCGAACAGCACATTGCTGAACGACCGGTTCATGGCGCGGCACATGATCATCGACAGGATGAATCCGGAGGACCCGTCGAGGGCCCCCGCGATGATGAGCAGGTCGTTGCTGAGGACGAACCCCATCGCGGCCGCGGACAGCCCGGCGTACGAGTTGAGCAGCGAGATCACGGTCGGCATGTCGGCGCCGCCGATCGGGATGACGAGCAGGACGCCAAACACGAGGGCAAGCGCGACGATGAGCGGGAACAGCATCGTAAGCCCGGGGCGCGCCACCACGAGGGCCGCGAGCGCCACCGCCGCGGCCAGAAGCGACAGGTTCATGACGTTCTGTCCCCGGTAGGTGATCGGACGGCCGGGAAGCAGGCCCTGCAGCTTGCCGAACGCCATGAGGCTGCCCGTAAACGTCAGGCTGCCCAGCAAGACCTCCACCGCGAGCGCGGTCATGGTGAACGTGCCGACGCGGGGCGCCTGAAGATAGTATTCTCCGGTGCCGACCAGCGCCGCGGCGAGCGCGCCGAAGGCATGGGAGAGCGCGGTCCGCTGCGGCACCGCGGTCATCGGCATGAACAAGCCCATCGGCGTGCCGATCGCGGATCCGAGGACCACGCCCACCACGATCCACTGGTAGCTCGCGACGTGGGTGCGGAGCAGCGTTCCGATGATTGCCAGGAACATGCCGATCTCGCCGGCCAGCACGCCGTGGCGGGCCGTCGCCGGGGCGCTCAGCCATTTGAGCGCCAGGACGAACAGCCCGGCGGCTACGACGTACGCGAGCGAAACGGCGGCGTCGAGCATCGTCCGGCTACTTCCGCTTGAACATCCGGAGCATGCGGTCGGTGATGAGGAATCCGCCGACGACGTTGGTCATGGACGCGGTCACGGCGAGCGTGCCCAGCAGGGTGCTGAGACCGGTCCGCTGCTCGCCGGCCATCACGAGCGACCCGATCACGGCGATGGCCGAGATCGCGTTTGTGAGCGACATGAGCGGAGTGTGGAGCAGCGGAGAGACGCGGCGAATCACCTCGAAGCCGAGGAACGTCGCCAGCATGAAGACGTAGAGTCCGGTCATGAGGCCGGCCGGCATCAGGCGTCACCTCCGTTCGCCGCCGCCGGTCGGGCGGGAAGCCCGGCGGCGGACGGGGCGGGGGGCACCGAAGAGGCGGGGCCGTCTCGCGGGGCGGACGGCGTTGCGGGTCCCGGCGGCGAGGCGGCCGCCCCGAGTCCCAGCGCCTCGCGCACCCTCGGTTGGACGACGTCGCCGCCGCGCGCCACCATTGTCTCCCGCACGATCTCGTCGGCCGGGTCCGCGGCGAGCGCGCCGTCCCGGGTGAGGTGCAGGAGGAACGCCGTCATGGTGCGGGCATACAGCTGGCTTGCGTGCGCGGGCACGGTGCCCGCCAGCTGCATCGGACCGATGATCGTGACCCCGTGCGTGACGGCTGTCTCACCCGGGCGCGTCGCTTCGCAGTTGCCGCCGTGATCGGCGGCGCCGTCGACGATCACCGACCCGGGGGCCATCGCCGCCACCATCTCCCCGGTCACGAGCACGGGCGCCCGCCTGCCCGGGACCGCGGCCGTGGTGATGACCACGTCGCTCTCGGCCACGGCGCGGGCCAGCAGCTCCCGCTGGCGGCGGTAGAACGCCTCGTCCTGCGCCCGCGCATATCCCCGCGTGTCCTGCGCCGCCCCCGTGTCGAGCGGCAGTTCCAGGAAGCGGGCGCCGACCGAGATCACCTCGTCGCGCGCGGCCGGGCGCACATCGTACGCGGACACGGTGGCGCCGAGACGCCGTGCCGTCGCGATGGCCTGGAGCCCCATGACGCCGGCGCCGATCACCAGGACGCGGGCCGGCGTGATCGTGCCGGCCGCGGTGGTGAGCATCGGGAACATGCGCGGCAGCGCGGCGGCGGCGAGCAGGACGGCTTTGTAGCCGCTCACGGTCGCCATCGCGGTCAGGGCGTCCATGCTCTGGGCGCGGGTGATCCGCGGCATCAACTCCATGGCGAAGGCGAGGACACCGGTCTCCGCGATTTCCCGCACGGTTTCCGGGGACGCCAGCGGGTCCATGAAGCCCGCCAGAACCTGGCCCCGCCGGAGCGACGAGAGGTCGGCCCGGCCCTCGCGGTTGGCGGCGCTGTAGCAAAGGACCTGCGCCAGGGCGCCGGCCTCGGCGAACACCTCCGCCCGCGTGGCCGCGATCCGGGCGCCGTGTTCAACGTACGCCCCGTCCGGATAACCGGCACCCGCGCCGGCGCCGGTCTCGACCAGGACCTGATGTCGGGCCTTGGTGAGCAGCGGGACAACCGTGGGCACGAGTGCGACCCGGTGCTCGCCCGGCCGCGCTTCGCCCACGACCCCGATAACCATGAGTCCTCCATGGCCGTGCGCGTTTGGCCGGTAGCGCGCTCCACGGGCCGCACCGCCGTACGTTGCACCTCTAACGCCCACCTTACGCGGAGCCGCGGGCCCGGACCATCCGACACAGGCCCGATTCCGCATCAGACCCCGAGCCGATTTCCCCGGGCCGCGTTGACTTCTATCGTTAGTGTTAGTGCACCGTTGCCCAAGTTTGTTGACAGTGCCACTGATGCATCGCATGACGGGTGAATGACCACGTGAAGGTCAAGTGCCTGACTCCCTGTAAAAGTCGACGGCCTGGGCGCAGTGCATGTCTACGCCACCATCCTCTTCCTGAAACGCTTGGTGGTACTTTTCACGCGCACAGACTCTTGGTGGAGTGGAAGTCCCAGGTGCTGACGGAGGCGCAGTAGATGGGCACGCTCGGCATCGGTGATCCGAATCCGCTGCCAGCGCTGGCTGACCCGCACCAGGGTCGCGTACACGAGCTTCAGGCAGCTCCGCTCGTCGAAGAAGCGCGGGATGATCTTGGTGCGCCGGCGCCCTTCCAAAGAGCTCCGCTCGATGAGGTTGGTAGTCCGCACGTACGTCCGATGGGCGACGGGCAGGTGCAGATGGGCGAGGCTCGCGTCCAGATCGTCCCGCAGCGACGCCATAGCCGTCGGGTAGGCACGCTCGAAGCGCGCCAGGATCGCCAGTGCCGTCTGCCGGCCCGCCTCGGAGGTCGGCGCGTCGCGGATCGCGACCAGATGGGCCTTCACCTCGGCCCGCGCCGCGTCGGGCACCTTGTCCAGCACATTCCGCATCCGATGCACCCAGCAGCGGAGCCGCAGGCTCTTGGGCCAGGTCTCCTTGATCGCACGCAACAGCCCCGGCGCTTCGTCGCTCGTAATGCTCACCGGCGGCCGCAGGCCGCGGCGGACCAGGTCCCGCAGCATCCCCAGCCAGCAGCGGTCGCTCTCTTTATTGCCCAGCGTCAAATGCAGCAAGCCTTTCCGGCCGTCGGCGAGGATGCTCCAGGCGCACAGCAGACCTTCGGCCCCGCCGCCCTGGAGACGGAGCGACTCGTAGATCGTGTCCAGGAACAGGTACTCAACGGCGAAGCCCGACAGGTCCCGCCGGGTGAACGCCTGGTACTCCTCCCACAGGCGCGCAGTGACGGCGCTCACCCCGCTCGCGCTGACCAGGCTGGCGCCGGGGAGGGCGCGGAAGGGATCCGCGATGTCCCGCGTCGACAGCCCGCGCGCGTACATCTCGGCCACCAGACGATCGAGGACGTCGGTATGGCCGCGCGGGAAGCTGAGGAGCCGGGACTGGTAGGGCACGGGCGTCTGCCGGACCTGGGGGATCTGCAAGGGAATGTCGCCTTCGGCCGTCCGCACCCGCCCAGGCTCGTAGCCGTTCCGGTCGCCGCGATGGGGATCGGCGCCGCGGTGGCGGACGTAGCGATCCCGGCCGAGGAAGTCCGTGGCTGCCGTGACCGAAGAATGCGTTGGACTCGCCGCGGCGCCGGCAGCGGGAGGTAATCCATGTGGTCGACTCTGCGCGCAGTACAGTTCGTGTACCGGGGCGACGGGGACGCCGTCGCGGTCGTCGGGAGTTTCAATCACTGGGATCCTCAGGCGCATCCGTTGCGGCGCGTCGATGGGGCGTGGCAGGCAACGGTCTACTTGCCGCCGGGCACGTACCCGTATGCCTTCGCGGTCGGCGGCCGCCGCGTGCCAGATCCCGATTCGCGGCGCGCGCTGCGCGGGCCGCTGGGAGACCGGTACTCGATCCTCGTGGTTCCCGAACACCGTCCCGCGGTCAAGGGAGACGCGCCCGCGTCCCCAGCGCGACCCGTGAATCGGCCCCGCGCACCCCGCCATCCGGGAGGGCTGCCTAACGATCTCCGGGAGCGCCGACACCGGGTCCGAGGCGGAGCGGGCGAGGCGTCAGGCCGCCCTGACCGAGGGGGCTGTCGGCGTTGAAGCCGGAGCGCTCCGGTGCCCGGCAGCCACGCGGCGTAGCGCGCCGCCTGGCGGCCGCTTCGACGCGTTTCCGCGCCGGTAAATCGTGGTTTGCTTGATGGCAACGGCGGTGCTCCGCTCATGAGGACCGCCGGCGTCCCCGACGCTGCTGTTCCGGCCGTGATCCGCCGCTTGCGAGATCCCCTGTGGCAGCCTCTGTGAGCCCTCACCGCGTGCCGGTAGCTCGCGTCTTCGGCATCGCGATCGGGCTCGACTACTCCTGGTTTCTGGTCGTCGTCCTGATCACGTGGCTGCTGGCAAGCGGCTACTACCCGGCTGCGCTGCCTCACCACCCGGCGGGGCTCTACTGGGCGCTTGGCGCGTGCTCGGCGCTCCTGCTGTTCGCGAGCGTGCTGCTCCATGAGCTTGGACACGCCGTGGTGGCGCTCCGGTTCGGCGTGCCGGTGAAACGCATCACGCTCTTCGTGTTCGGGGGCGTCGCCGAGATCGGGGCGGAACCGCCCAGCGCGGCCGCGGAATTCTGGATTGCGCTCGCCGGGCCGGTCGTGAGCGGCGGGCTGGCGCTGCTGTTCGGCGCCCTGCGCGGTGTGTCGGCGGAGGTTCCGGCGCTGCTCAGCGTCGCCCGGTACCTGGCGTTCGTCAACGCCGCGCTGGCGGTCTTCAACCTGGTCCCCGGCTTCCCCCTCGACGGCGGCCGGATCTTCCGCGCCATGGTGTGGAAGGCGACCGGCAGCCTTCGCCGCGCCACCGTGATCGCCGCCGCGGTGGGCCGGGGGATCGCCTTCGTCTTGATCGTCCTCGGCGTCGCGCAGGTGTTGGCGGGACGGGTCGCGGACGGCTTGTGGACCGTGTTCGTCGGATGGTTCCTGGAGAGCGCCGCCGCCGCCCAAGTGCGGCAACAAGAATTGCGGCGCCTGCTGGCCGGGCGCCCCGTCTCGCAGGCCATGAGCCGCGAGTATGCGGTGGTGCCGTCCGCCGTCTCGCTTCAGGAGGTGGTTGACCGCCACGTGCTGGAGAGCGGCCGGCGGACGCTCGTGGTTTCCGAAGGCGAAGAGATGCTGGGGTTGTTGACCCTGCACGAGATCCGCCGCGTTCCGCGCGAGCTCTGGCCGGTGACGACGGCCCGCCAGGCGATGGCGCCGGCCGAGGCGGTGCGGCGCGTGCGCCCCGACGCCGACCTGTGGGAGGCGATGAACGAGATGGACCGGGCCGGGGTGAATCAGTTGCCCGTGACCGCCGACGGCCATCTGCTTGGCATGCTCACGCGGGAGGATGTGATCCGCTTCCTACGGCTCCTGGAGGAACTCGGGGTGTAGACGGCGCCGCGACCTCGGCCGGGCCGCGCAGGGAGTTCGATGTCGGCGCTCGTGACGGCGATCCGCTCTCGAGTCGAGGCGCTACTGGCGCCGCTCCGGCACCGCGGCTTCCGGTTGTTTTTCAGCGGCCAGCTGGTGTTCCTGGTCGGCACCTGGATGCAGGTCGTGGGCCAGGCCTGGCTGGTCCTCAAGCTGACGCATTCGGCCTTCCTCCTCGGCGTCGTCAGCGCCTTGCAGTGGTCGCCGACGCTGCTCCTGTCGCTCCCCGCCGACGTCCTCGCCGACCGCGTTCCGAAGCGCGTGCTCGTGATCGCCACGCAGACGTCGTCCCTGCTGCTCGCCGCCGGCCTGGGGATCCTCACGGTCGGGGGGTACGGTACTGGCACATCGCGACCGCCGCGACTCTGCTTGGCATCGTGAACGCGGCCGACGTGCCGGCCCGGCAGGCTCTGGTCATCGAACTCGTGGAAGGGTCCGAGGATCTCACGGGCGCGACCGCGCTCAACTCCGCCGTGTTCAACAGCGCGCGGCTGATCGGGCCGAGCCTCGGGGGCTCGTGATCGCCGCGTGGGGAACGGGAGTGACCTTCCTCGCCAACGCGGCGAGTTTTCTCGCCGTGATCTCGGCGCTCGCGGCGATCCGGACGCAACCGGCCCAGGCGGTGGTCCCGGGCGTCGGCTTGCTGATGGACGTCCGTGACGGCGTGCGGTTCGTGCGCCGCACCCCGGTCGTCCTCTGGGTGCTCATCGTGCTCGGCGTCCTGGCGCTGTTCCCGATGAACTTCGGTGAGGTTTCGCCAACCCTGCGTGACGTGATCTGACCGGCCGTGGTACCGTTCTCCTTGGGCGCGCTGCCGCTTCGACAAGCGCGGGAACGCTGAGGAGGATGGCGATGAGGATGCAGATAGCCGTGGTGCCGCGCGAGTTCCGGGCCGTTTACGATCAATTGACGCGGTGGCGGCGCACGCGACGGCCGGGCATGCCGATCCCGGCACCCCTGTGGGCGGCGATCGCGGCGGTCGCGCGCCGACACGGCGCGACGCGGACGGCGCACGCGCTCGGCCTGGACTCCCACAAGGTGAAGACCGTGATGGACGCTGAGGGCCACCCGCGGGCGGCCCCGGGGCCGCCCGCGTTCGTCGAAGTGGTCGCGCCCGAGGTATCGTCAATAGGTGTGGAAACGGAAAGGGCGGTCGGTTACCCTCTTGGTGGATGAAACCAAGACCGGGTTGAGGGCCCGGAAGGAGGGGAACCGCCGCCGTGCACCAGCACAGCACACCCGC
>Ga0209810_1003733_pt1 | contig 15572 bp, 11 predicted proteins | sample Coa_R1_7_FD_187159 | JGI IMG/M metagenome (GOLD analysis project Ga0209810, IMG submission 187159) | Surface soil microbial communities from Centralia Pennsylvania, which are recovering from an underground coalmine fire - Coalmine... | ecosystem: Environmental > Terrestrial > Soil > Unclassified...
GATGGCGCGCGGAGAGGTAGTCCAGCGTCTCCTGCACGCCTTCGAGCAACTCTATGGGATGGAGGCGAATCTGCTCGCCAAACTGGCGTATGCGCTGGATATCCTCGTCGCTCACCTCTTTTTCCGCCAGACGATAATAGGTCTCGATCAGGCTTCTGGTGAAACTGGTGGAACCGTAGCCCATGAGCCGTTCAACCTCATCCAGCACCGCCTGCACCTCTGCCGGTGTGAGGCTGGAGTGATTGAGAAACTCGATGAAGGCGTGGGTGGCGCGCTCAAAGTAGATGTTATTTTCCCAGAGGGTGTCGTCCGCATCGATCAAGAGATGGTAGGGCATGTGCTATCCTTTCTGTTCTGCTGCTATTTTCCTCATTATGGCTGGCGCTGTCAAGAGAATCTTGTTTGCGTTTTTGGGCCTGCCGTTAGTTGACAATTCTCTCGTCTGCTGCTATCCTTAACTATAGCAAGTGAATAGAGACTGTCCCGCGTTGAACGAAGATAGTATGAGGATGGCGACCGACAGCGAGCCGGGAAACTGGTGAGAGCCTGGCAGGTGTATGCTTCCTCAGAACCGCGTCGTGAGCGGCTGGCCGAAGAAAGCTTTTCTTTTGTGAGAGGCAAGTAGGCCGGGTGGCTGGTTCCCACGCAGCGTTTGAACCAGAAAAAGTGGTCTTCCACCCACGTTACAATGAGGTGGCGCAGGGTGTCGACAAAGAGGAGGTATCTCCACAGCATCAGGTGGAGATGGAAGGCAACCGGGGTGGTACCACGGGAGTGCAATGCAGATGTTGCTCTCGTCCCTTTGCTGCGCGAGCAGGGGCGGGGGCTTTTTTTATGGTCAAGTTGAGTCGGCCATGTCATGCTGAGCGAGGGCGAAGCATGACATGGCTCAACAGGAGGGAAAAACGATGGTCACGGTATCGATTGTCGGCGTGACGGGCTATACCGGGCTGGAACTGCTGCGACTGCTGACCGGGCATCCCTATTTTACCGTTACATCGGTGACGGGGCGCAGCGCGGCGGGCAAGCGACTGGACGAAGTGTTCCCGCAGTTGCAGGCGCTGGCCTATGCCCCGGATGCGCGCAGAGCGATTGATCCGGCTATGGTGATTACGGATGAGCCGGAGCAGACCGATCTGGCCTTTGTCTGCCTGCCCCACGCGGCGGCGGCGGAATCTGTGGTCAAGCTGCTTGAACGCGGCATGCGGGTAGTAGACCTCTCGGCTGATTTCCGCCTGCGCAACGTTGCTGAATACGAGCAGTGGTACAAACACAGTCATCCCGCGCCTGCCCTGCTGGAAACTGCCGTCTACGGGCTGTGCGAGCGGCACCGCGACCGTATCGCCGAAAGCGCGCTGGTGGCCAACCCCGGCTGTTATGCCACCACCGCCATTCTCGCCTTGCTGCCCGCCTTCGCGCATGGCCTGATCGAGCCGGATATCATCATCGATGCCAAATCCGGCGTTAGCGGCGCCGGGCGCGGCCTCACGCTGGGGACGCATTACGCCGAGGCCAATGAGGATGTCAGCGCCTACAGTCTCTCCGGCCATCGCCACCTGCCCGAGATGGTGCAGGAACTGGAAGCGGGAGCGCAGGCTGGCGGCCATCCAGTAGCCACCCTGCGTATCACCTTCATCCCGCATCTCATGCCCATGACACGCGGCATCCTGGCAACCTGCTATGCCAACTTCAGGCAGGAGAATGGGCGGCACGCGCCAACGACGGCGGAAGTGCGCGAATTGTATGAAGCATACTACGTCAACGAGCCGTTTGTGCATATCGTTGACCAGCCGCCGCATACGAAGTGGACGTATGGCAGCAATGCCTGCATCATCTATCCAATGGTGGATGCGCGCACCGGGCGTTTTGTCGTGATCGGCTGCCTGGATAATCTCGTCAAGGGCGCGGCAGGTCAGGCCGTGCAGAATGCAAACCGGCTTGCTGGCTTCCCGGAGACGGCGGGCTTGCCTGCGCTGGCTCTTTATCCGTAATCATACTTATTGTTGCTGTACACTGGAAAACCGGTACCGGAAAGAAGCAATCCTTAAAACCGGTAAAGCATGTGAGAGGTCTCATCTATGTCTATTACATTTTCAACAACGCCAGAAGGCGACATTATCAGCGATCATCATTTGATTGCGCAGGTGCTACGCGAGGCCCTGCCGTACATCGATTTTTTGAAGGGCAAGACGCTGGTGATAAAACTGGGTGGCAGCACGCTGGAACACCAGCGCGAGGTTTTGCAGGACATCGTGTGGCTGCGGGCGTTGGGGGCAAATCCGGTGCTGGTACACGGCGGCGGCCCGTATATCAACGAATGGCTAACGAAGCTGAATATTCCCACGCAGTTTGAGCAGGGGCTGCGTGTCACCGATGCGCAGACACTCGAAGTGGTGCGTATGGTGCTGCTGGGGCAGGTGAACCAGCGACTGGTCTCGATGGCGGCGCAGATGGGTGGCAAAGCGATCGGCCTGAGCGGCACGGATGGCAGTATGGTACGCGCGCGTTTTGCCGATGAGCGGCTTGGCTTCGTGGGCGAAATCGAAACAGTTGACCCCACGCCCGTGCAGGTGCTGGTCGACCAGGGCTACATTCCGGTGGTGGCGCCGCTGGGCGAGGGGCCGAACGGCACGTGCCTGAATATCAACGCCGATCTGGTGGCCGCGCACCTGGCCGGGGCGCTCAACGCGGAGAAGCTTATCTTCCTGAGCAACGTCATCGGCATCTGCCGCCAGGACGGTTCGCTGATCTCTGAACTGACCGAGCAGGAGGCGAAGCAACTGATCGAGCAAGGCGTCATTAACGGCGGCATGATTCCAAAGGTTTCGGCCTGTCTGGATGCCTTGCAGGCAGTGCCGCGCGTGCATATCGTCGATGGCCGGGAGCCGCACGTCCTGCTACGCGAACTCTTTACCGATCAGGGCGCGGGTACGATGATTGTGCGCGGGAAAACAGACGAACAGACAAAAGAAGAATAGAGGGTTAAGGGAGTTATGAGAAAGCGGATAGAGCGGCTGCGTGGCATGTATGATCTCCTGCCGGAGACGTATCAGCAGCAGCACTGGTTGACGGAGCGCGTGCAGGCTTTTCTGGCCTCTGCCGGCTATGCCCCCGTTGACGCGCCGATCCTGGAACGCAGTGATCTCTTTCTGACCAGCTTCGGGCAGGAAGCGTGGCAGAATCTCTACGCCTTTCACCTGCATCACCGCGATCACTGCCTGCGACCGGAATACACTGCCTCAATCTGCCGTCTCTATCGCGATCACTACCAGCAGCAGCCGCTGCCGCAGCGTTTCCAGTACGCGGGGCCAGTTTTCCGCTACGAGGCTCCGGGGCGCGGACGCTATCGCCAGCATACGCAGCTCGGCGTAGAACTATTCGGCGGGCAGACGGCGGCAGCTGATGCCGAAATAGTGCAACTGGCCTGTGACGTGCTGGCGCAACTCAAGATTGAGCAGTATCGGCTGGAACTCGGCCATATCGGCGTTGCCGGTGGCTTCATCAATCGCCTCCATCTCGACGACCACGCCGCCCGCCTCTTGCTCAGTCTGATGGAGCAGATCAGCCGCTCCGAGGACGGCGAGCGCCTGGCTCAGGCCCGGCTTGAGGCACTCTACCCTGTCGATAGTCTGAGCGAAGAGGTGAGTGACACTACAGAGAGTGCAGCGAGCATGCCGGAAGTGGAGAAACGCTATATAAGCTCGCTGCTGAGCGGCATCAGCATCTCGTTCGGGGATGATGATGTGCGCCACGAGGTGGTGGAACGTTTTCTCTGGAAGATGGGACGCGGAGAGCAGCGGCGGCAAATTCTGCACGCGCTGGAATTTCTGCGCGCCCTGCATGCCGTGGCGGGCGCGCCGCCTGCCGTCTTCGAGGCCTTACGCGAACTGCTTGCTCGTTATGAACTTGACGCGCAGCCGCTGCAAGAACTGGAACAGCTGGTGGAGATGCTGGTACAGAACGGAGTAGCGAGCCAGCATATTTTCCTCAATCTCTCGCTCGGTCGCGGCGTCAGCTACTACACCGGTCTCGTCTTTGAGATACACGCGCAGGATGCCGACGGCTTCGATGCCCAGCTCTGTGGCGGCGGTCGCTACGACCACCTGCTGCGTGCCGTTGGCAGCGCCCGCGATGTCAACGCCTGCGGCTTTGCCTTTGGCGTAGAGCGTCTGCTCTCGTTCGTTCCCGCCGACGATTTGCCGGGAGCGCGAACTATACAGGCGCTGGTCATCCCGGTCAGCGCGCAGGAATTTCCCTATGCTCTGCGCGTCGCTCGCACAGTACGGGCCGCTGATCTGAGCGCCGAGGTGGACGTGACGGGACACGGCGTTGGCGCTGGCTTGCGGCTGGCTGCGAAGAAAGGTATACGGCTGGCGTTGATCGTCGGCAGCGATGAGCAGCGGGAGAATAGCGTGACGATGCGCGACCTGCAAAGCGGGGAAGAGCATTTGCTGAGCCTTGAAGCGTTGGCCGCCGGGGGAAAGGAGCAACATCTATGAGCGCAGGAGATGAAATTCGCTTAGCTTTGCCGGGAAAGGGAACATTAGAGACGGCAACGCTCTCTTTCCTCGCCGAATGCGGCATGAAGGTCAATCGCAACAATCCGCGCCAGTACCTCGCGCGCATACGCAGTATGCCGGAACTCGAGGTGGTTTTCCAGCGAGCCGCCGATATTCCGTCGCTCGTACAGGATGGCGACGCCGCGCTTGGTATCACCGGCTACGATATCCTGGCCGAACACCGGGGCTACAGCGAGACCGGCGATGATGAGGATGACGAAGATGACGACCTGATGATTCTGGCGCGTGACCTCGGCTATGGCAATTGTCGGCTGGTCGTTGCCGTGCCGGAAACCTGGATCGATGTCAGCACCTGCGCCGATCTCTGGCATCTTGCCGGCTATTATCAAACTCACAGGGGGCGCGGCCTGCGTATCGCCACCAAATATCCTATCCTGACCGGGCAATTTCTGCGGCGGCATGGCATCACGCACTGCAAGATCGTCTCTCCGCATGGCGCGCTTGAGGCCGCGCCGCTCACCGATACCGCCGACCTGATCGTGGATCTGACCGAGACCGGTACGACGTTGCGCGAAAACCATTTGAAATTGCTGGAAGACGGCGTTGTGCTGCATTCCCAGGCCTGCCTGATCGCCAGCACGCGCCTGCTGCGCGAGAATAAGCAGGCCCTGCGCGTTGCCTCTACCATGCTGGAATTGATCGATGCCCGTATGCAGGCGCGCAATCGTTCGGTGCTGACTGCCTACATTCAGGGCGAGAGCGTCGAGGCCATGCAGCGCATCTGCAACCGCCTGAAACCGTTCCTGTCCGGCGTCGAGTTTCGCCTGTCCGGCACCGATGGCAACGGCGTTGAAGACAATATGTATACTATCTCCGGCGTCATTAACGTTGCCGGAACCGGTGGGGAGTTGCTGGAAGCAGTCGCGGTGCTGCGCCATGCCGGGGCCATCAATATCAATGTCATCCCGCTCACCTATCGCTTTGCCCGCGAATCGCAGAGCGTGCGAGCGTTGCAAGAACGCTTAAAGAGGCTGCATTGAGTAACACGAGCAAATCAATACAACTGAGTAATGTGATTATCTTTGATCTGGATGGTGTCATTACCTGCGAGGATGCCTACTGGGACGCCGCAGGGCTGGTGTTGCATGAATTGCTCTACAGCCCCCGTTACTGGCATCTCGATAGCCGTCAGCTGGGACCAGATGGGCAATATCATCCTGTGACGACGGCTGCCGAGAGCCGTCGCGTCAGTCGCGCGGTATTTCCTGAAACGGACATTCTGGCGCTCAAAGCGCGGGCCGTCAACACCAACTGGGATACCTGCTACGCGACCGTCTGTCTGCATCTCATCCCGCTTTTAGCCGCTCTGCCAGATCTGCCGTCGCTTTTGCCTTTGCAACCCTGGGATGCAAGCTGGTTGGCCGCATTACGAGAACGCATTTCTTATAGCCATAAAATACATACAGTCTTGCCGGAGACGATTGCGCCGTTTCTGGATACGCCCACCTTACATGGTCTGGTTGGCTTCGATCTGCTCAATCGCTTCGACGCCTATGCCAGCGAGCTACTTGGGTATCCCATTGAGCATGTCTTTTCGCGTTACAGCCCCTTCTGGACGTTTTGCCAGGATATGTTCCAGCAGTGGTATCTGGGCGACGAACTGTATACGCAGGTCTACGGTCATGCTCCCGCGCAGCGCGGTAAGCCGGGATGCATCCATTTTGAGCAGCCGCTTTTGCCGGTTGAGCAGATGCGTTCCACGCTTGAAACGCTGCGCCGGCAGGGCTATCTCCCCGGCATCGCTACCGGACGACGGCAGCAAGAGGCGCTCATTCCCCTCGAACGTTATGGCCTGCTTCCCTACTTCGTTGAAGAACATATCGCTACCAGCGACGATGTGGAGCGTGCCGAAGCCATCCTGCGCGCGCGCGGCGACCAGACGCTGCTGAACAAGCCTCACCCGTTTGTTTTCTTGCGGGCAGCAGGCATAGCGCAGGAAGCGGGGCAGGCTCCTCGCAGCTTCATCGTTGTGGGCGACTCTACCGGCGATATGCTGGGGGGGCGAGCGGCAGGCGCGCTGACCGTTGCGGTGCTGACGGGAGCGCGCACAGCAGAGGCCCGCGAGCTACTGGCGCGGAGCAAGCCGGATTTTACTATTGAAGATGTGACGAAACTGCCGCAACTGCTGCAAGAGATTGATAGTCTTGCTACCATCCAGCGCCTGCAATTCACGGAGCGCGCAAAGGCCGAACAGCTGTTGCAACGCTGGTTCGCCCGCCATATGCATCTCGACGCGGAGAGCGTCACCCTGACGCCGAAGCCGGTCTCGCTCAACTCCTTCAACGGCTTTTACCGGGCTGGCGGTGAGGAATATTTCTTCAAGACGCACGTTGAGGAGCAGGGCGTGCTGCAAGAATATTATCACGCCGAATTGCTGCACCGCGCCGGGTACAACATCGTGCTGCCCCTGCGCACATTGCACGAAGAGGGGCAGCAAATGGTCATCTACCCCGTTGTGCGCTGGCCCGTCATGTTTGACCTCATGCGCGCTCTTGAGACCGGCCACGCCAATATTTCTCAGGAAACGCTGGTCGCCGCAGAGCAACGCGAGTGCGAGCGCCTGCTGAGCATCTATCAATCAACGCTTGCCGCCAGTACGGCGGCGGAGAATGCTCGCGCGCCCATCCACCAGCTTTTCTGGCACCGGTTGGCAGGGGGGCGGTTTCAGAGCTTCTATGTCGGCAAGCCTGTTCCGCTGCCGACGAGTGGCAATGCAGAACTATCCTCAACAGGCATTCCCTTTGACAAGCTACTGCACTATCGCTGGGTCATTAATGGTGTTGCACAGCAGCGCACGCTGGGAGAGCTTATAGAATGCGCTCTTGTGGTGCTGCGTCCTGAGCAGACGGCAATGACAGTGGTAGGACATGGCGATGCGCACTTCGGCAACGTCTTTTTAGAGAACCGGCGCGACTACCTCTACTTCGACCCTGCCTTTGCCGGACGACACTCGCCCCTGCTCGATATTGTCAAACCGCTCTACCACAATGTCTTTGCGACCTGGATGTACTTCCCGCAGGATGTTGTCCGCGACCTGCATACCTCTGTATATACAGCCAGGGAGACAGTGTATGTCGAACATGACTACGCGCTTTCCCCTGTGCGGCGGGCGATGCTGCGCGCGAAGCTTGAGCGACTTGTGAAGCCGCTTGTGGAGGATCTGCGCGAGCGAGGGGCATTGCCGGAAAACTGGCAGGAGGTGCTGCGATTAGCATTGCTGTGCTGTCCGCTATTGACGGTCAACCTGCTGGATGAGCAGCGCATTCCAGTCGCGATCAACTGGTTAGGGCTGTCCCAGGCGGTACAACTGGGAAATAGCGGCGTTGAGCCGTGGAAGGACGAACTATGATTGCGATTATTGATTATGGCGCGGGCAATATCCGCAGCATTGAGAAGGCGCTAGAGCATGTGGGCGCAGTGGTGCGCGTGACCGACGATCCGGCTGTTGTAGCCGACGCCGAAGCGATTGTCCTGCCTGGCGTTGGTTCTGGCGGTGCGGCCATGACGCGCATGGTGGAGCGCGGCTTAGATGATGCCATCCGCGAGGCGACGCGGCAGGGCAAACCGTTTCTCGGTATTTGCCTGGGCATGCAACTGCTGGCAGAGCATCACGCCGAGGGCGAAGTCGACGGGCTTGGCCTCTTTTCCGGCGAGGTGAGGCGCATTCCACACGGCCCCAAGATTCCGCACATGGGCTGGAATCAGGTCATGCCCCTCCATCCTGATCTGCATATCTTCGCGGATATTCCGCCGGATTCCTATTTTTACTTTGCCCATTCCTACTATGTCGAGCCGTATGATGCGCGGGGCGTGGCTGCCGTCACCGACTATGGCTCGCCCTATTGCAGCGTGATCGTCACCGAGCGCGTCTGGGGGACGCAGTTTCACCCGGAAAAGAGCGGCAACGTGGGTTTGCAACTACTCAGGAACTTTGTGAGGTGGATGAAGCAATGATTATCCTGCCTGCTATCGACATCAAAGGCGGCCAGTGCGTGCGCCTCTACCAGGGAGATTACGCGCAGGTCACGACCTATGAAACTGACCCTGTCAGTGTCGCGCAACGCTGGCAGGAGGCAGGGGCGAGCTGGCTGCACATTGTTGACCTGGATGGCGCGGCCAGCGGTCGGCCTGTGAACGACGAACTGATTGCTCGCATGCGTGCTGCTACTGATTTACATATAGAAGTTGGCGGCGGCATGCGTTCGCTTGTGCATATCGAACGTATGCTGGAGATGGGCATTGAGCGCGTCATTCTCGGCACGGCGGCGCTGACTGACCGCTTGTTGCTGGAAATGTCCTTGAGATACTGGGGCGAGCGTATCGTCGTCGGACTGGACGCGCGTAACGGGCAAATTGCCACCTCCGGCTGGCGCGAGACTTCGCACGTGCAGGCTACCACGCTGGCGCGGGAACTGAGCGCATCAGGCGTCAGACGTTTTATCTACACTGATATCGCCCGTGATGGCACTTTGCAGGGGCCAAATCTCACTATGCTGGCTGAGATGCAGCGTGCCATTGATGGGGCAGGAGCCACGCTCATCGCTTCGGGCGGCGTCAGTTCCCTGGCCGACTTGCGCGCCATTGCCGCGCTTGGCGTTGAGGGGGCCATCGTCGGCAAGGCGCTCTATACGGGCGCTATCGATCTTGGAGAAGCAATTGCGGAGTTTGAGAGGTAGGCAAAGCTATGCTGACCAGGCGTATTATTCCATGTCTTGATGTAGCTGCCGGGCGCGTCGTCAAAGGCGTCAACTTCGTACAATTGCGCGACGCGGGCGACCCTGTCGAACTGGCCGCGTTTTACAACAGTGAGGGGGCCGATGAACTGGTTTTCCTGGATATTACCGCTTCCTACGAGCAGCGCAAGACGATGCTCGACGTGGTGCGGCGCACGGCGGAACAGGTCTTCATCCCCGTCACCGTCGGCGGCGGCATTCGCACGGTGGAAGATATTCGCGCCACGCTGGGCGCGGGGGCCGACAAGACGTCGTTGAACACGGCTGCCGTACAGAAGCCCGGCCTCCTGCGGGCGGGAGCTGAGCAGTTCGGCGCGCAATGCATCGTGCTGGCCATCGATGCGCGCTCCAATCCCACCATGCCGAGCGGTTACGAAGTCTTTATTCACGGCGGGCGCACTCCCACCGGCATGGACGTGCTGGCATGGGCGCAGCGCGGCGTTGAACTCGGCGCGGGCGAAATCCTGCTCACCAGCATGGACCGCGACGGCACTCAGCAGGGCTATGACCTCGCGCTCACTGCCCTGATATCCTCTAATGTCTCCGTTCCCGTCATCGCTTCCGGCGGCATCGGCACGCTACAACACTTCTACGATGGCTTTACCATCGGGGGGGCCGACGCCGCCCTCGCCGCCTCTATCTTCCACTTCGGCCAGTATCGCATTCGTGAGGTAAAGGAATATTTACAGGCGAAAGGTGTGGCCGTGCGACCCTGCATGTAAGATGAGTATACCAGCGTGGTTTCCATCATTTTTGTAAAAAAGAGCTTTACTGCGGTAAACCGGAAGAGACGCTCGACCACTACCTGCTCAGCTACCTTTGAGAAATATTCATTGCGGGTAGCGTAGTATCTTTGTGAGGCAGTTTGCTGGAAAGCTGTGGGAGTATGTTAGAGACGCATCCTCCATCCCGGATTCGAGAATCTACCGGCATAAAAACGCTTCGTATTGTAGTGGCGGTAGCAGTCGCATTGATGGGGGTGATCAATGGATTTGCCGTTCTTCAGCCCATCAGGATCGGGCGGCTTGTGTTGCTTATCGGTATGCTTGAGCAGTTTGCGCCTTTTACTCCCTCGCTCTGGCCAGTGGCGCAAACTGGCCGTACTGTTGCCTTGCTGCTTGGCTTCTTTCTCTGCATTGTGGCGCTGGGTCTGTGGCGTGGGAAGCGCCGGGCCTGGCAGTTCGCGGTTGTCTTATTGCCCCTTTCAGCCCTGGCGCACCTGGTCAAGGGACTTGATGTCGAAGAGGCTGCTCTGGCGCTGGCTTTATGGCTCCTTGTGCTGGGCGGTAAGCCATACTTTCGTGTCGAGAGCGATCCCTGGCGAGCGCGACAGGGTGTAATTTTACTTCTTCTGGGCTTTGTTTTGCTGCTGATCTACAGTGTAGGCGGCTTCTACCTCCTGCAAGGGGAAATGTTGTCTTCCAGCACGGTTGCAGGGAATCTGCGCAACCTGCTTGAGCGTATCCTTGACTTGCCCGCTCCCGAACTTGTACCGTTGACGAGGCGGGCCAGCTGGTTTTTACAATCGCTTCCCTGGCTTTCGGCAGTGGCGTTGCTGACCGGCATGGTCGCGCTCTTGCGCCCGGTCAGCGTCCGCTGGTGGATGCTTTATCAGGGGAAGCGGCTGGCCCAGTCGCGGCAGAAAGTGGTGGAACTGGTCTATCGCTATGGAGGGCAAACGCTTTCGTTTTTTGCGCTTGCCCCCGGCATGTTACACTACCTGGATCGCGAGAGAGAAGGAGTCATCAGCTACCGACTTGCCGGCAACGTTGCGGTGACGCTGGGAGACCCGATCTGCGCACCGGCAGCCTTTGAACGTTTGACCGCAGATTTTCTTACGTTTTGCGAGAATCAGGACTGGCGAGTTGCATTTTTCCAGGCCCACCCGGATTACCTCCCTCTCTATCACAAACTAGGGTTGCGGACGTTTAAGATTGGTGAGGAAGCGATTATCGACCCGCAGACCTTCACGCTGGCGGGTTCAGCGATGGCCAATGTGCGCACGAGCTGTCGGCGGGCCGAACGTGAGGGAGTAAGCCTCACGTGGTATGAGGGCGTTCCTCCTGAGGATGTGATGAGCCAGTTGCAGCAGGCTTCGGGCGAATGGCTGGAACGCAAAGGAGGAAAATATGCGACAGAAATGGGCTTCAGTATGGGGCGGTTGGATGGTCTGGTGGATATGTGTCGCTGTGCCGAGGAGGTCGTTTCCTCCATCACTTTCCAGCGTGGAGAGCCTGTGACGGGGCTTCCCTTGCTGGTCACAGGAGTTGCGAGCAGAATGGGCGGGCAGGTCTGTGCCTTTGTTACGTTCACCCCCATCTATGGTTCCCAGATATCTCAACCTGAACATGTTCGTTGGGGCTGGGCGATTGATCTCATGCGGAGAACGCCTGACGCGCCACCCGGTATCATGGAGTTGTTGATTGTGCGTTCCATCGAGCGATTCCGCGATAAAGGCGCGCGCGTGGTCAGCCTGGGAGCGGTCGCTATGGCCGATACGCGGCAGGAGATGACGGCAGGCCAGAAACAGTTAGCGAACTTTGCCTTTGAACACCTGCGCTTTCTGGAAACGCATCGTTCTCTTTTGCGCTTCAAACAAAAATTTCAACCATGCTGGGAAAGTCGCTATATGGCGGTAAGCACCACGCTGGCGCTGCCGAAAATAGCCCTTGCCTTATTACGTGTCCATCAGTCTTGATAAAGCGCAGCAGTTGCTGTTGCACTGCTTTGAGGATAGGCAAGCATGAAAGTATCTCTTTTCTCTTCTCTCAAGAAATATCGATTACAGTATGGTCCACTGCTGTTCCATATACTCTTCCCTTTGCTTCTCTCGTTTTTCGTCGGCCTGCTACTTTTTAGTGTCCCGGTGATGGAAAATCTGGTCACTATCCTGATTTCCTTTGGCCTCGACCCACTACGGGCGCAATTCATTGCCGCATTGATGATGGCGGCTGGCGCAGCGTTTATCGGAGCAATATGGAACCAGCGCAAAGCTGGCGCCATTCTCGGCGCGGCTATCATCTTTTCATTCGCCTATCTTACCGGCTTTGTTCGGCTTGAGCTACAACCGGTGCGCGACCCGGCAGGGGCGCTGGAGCCGCTGAATATCGCTGCACTCATCCATACCTGTGTGCTGATCGAGGCGCTTGCCCTGCTCTGCGCCTTTATCGGCGCCGCAATTGGTGTGGCGCTGGGCGAAGTGCTGCTTATCCCCTTCTATCACCTTGTATATGCGATCTGGCAGCGCGCCATGCGGCGAGACAATGGCGGAACACTTCCAGAAAACGTGGCAGAAAGTTCGCGCTTGCCTCCTCTATCGATTGGTGTCTGGCCCTGGCTGGCAGCCAGCGTGATGATTCTTCTCATTGTCCTGGCGAGCGGCTCAGAAGACCTGTTTCTTTACTCGCCTGATATCGGCCTGCATGTCCCTCCATCGCTTTCTGCGCACTCCGATTTGCCTGCTCATGGTTCTATTGTTGAGGATAGCGTGGTCAGCCCTGCTCTGGGTGGGCAGAGACGCCCATTTCTTGTGTATTTACCGCCCGGTTATAATACCCCGCAGGAGCGAACAAAACGCTACCCGACGCTCTATCTTTTGCACGGCTCGCCCGGAAAGGACACCGACTGGATCACTGCGGGCAATGCCACTCAGTCAGCCGATCTTCTGATTGCCAGCAAAAGCATCCCGGAGCTGATTATGGTTTTTCCAGATGGCAACGGGCGACCGGGTGAAACGAGCGAATGGGGAAACAGCTTCGATGGACACCAGAACATAGAGACCTTCGTTGCTGTTGATCTGGTACATTATGTTGATGCGAAGTATCGCACTATCGCCGAACCGGCGTATCGCGGCATCGGCGGCTTATCGATGGGCGGGTTTGGGGCCATGAATATTGCTGTTCATCACCCGGATGTCTTTGGTTTTGTGATCTCACTGGGCGGCTATTACATGGCTGAAGGGAGTGTATGGGGGAATAATGCCGCCTACATGCGGGCGAATAGTCCCCAGGATACGCTTCCTGCGAACCGGGCCGCCTGGAAGTTGCAAATATTTCTCGGTGCTGCGACGAAGGACCAGCCCTACTATGCTGATACTCTGCGGTTCGCGCAACTGCTGCAACGCCTGCATATTCCGTACCATCTCGATATTGAGCCGGGCTACCATTCCTGGAAGGTATGGCAGGTGCAGTTCTATCACGCCCTGCTCTGGCTTCACTGGGGCTGATTATGCCTCATTGCAGGGCTTTTTCGTTCGCATCTCTATATAGCCCCCTGATTGTGCTATCTGCAACCCTATGCTATAATGGCAATGGACCACACAGGTGGTTCTATTCCGTGCGTGCTAGACAGGACAGCACTATGCTTCCGTACTATTGAGTGGTCGTATGAGTACATGCCGCTCATAGCGGCATAGCCTCTTTTTTACGCTCGATCCGCGCTTGTAGCGTCTGGATCGTTTTTTGCTGCTCGCAAATTTTCCCCGTTCGCGCCCCGCCTTTCTACCCTGAGATGCGCGCTTCCCCTTTGCGCATCCAACTCTATCCCGCTTGAGACAAAGGATAACCATATTCAGGGTACGAAAGGAAAATCATGCTCACTATACTTCCTCATCGACAGAGAAAAGACCAATCCTGCGAAGAAAAGCGTAGCCAGCATCCTCGCAAGCAGGGAGATCAACGCGGGCGCAAAGTGCCGCTTGCCGCTTTGCTGGTTGAACGAGGGATGTTCGCGAGCCTTGATGAGGCGCGGCGCTGGACTATGGCGGGGAAGGTGCTGGTCAACGGTCATTGCCTGAATAAGCCAGGGATGCCTGTGCCGAGGGATGCGGTTGTGCGCGTTCGTAGTGGGTTGCGTTATGCCAGCCGGGCAGGCTATAAACTTGAGGCCGCGCTTGAACACTTTTCCGTCGATGTCGCGGGACAGGTCGCCCTCGATTGTGGGGCCTCGACCGGCGGCTTTACGGATTGTCTGCTGCAACATGGAGCCAGCCTCGTCTACGCGGTCGATGCCGGATACGGCCAGCTGGTGGGGCGTCTGTGCGCCGACCCACGTGTGCGCAACCTTGAGCGCACAAACCTGGGCAATCTCACTCCACCCATGCTCAATCCACCTCCAACGCTCATCACGCTCGATCTCTCCTATCTTTCGCTCACGAAGGCGCTGCCCCTGGCAACCAGCCTGCTTGCGCCAGAGGGACAGGTGCTGGCATTAATCAAGCCGCTCTTCGAAGTAGAGAGCGCACGCGCCAGGCGAAGCGGACACATTGATGATCCCATGCTGCTCGCCGAAGCACTTCAGTGTGTACTGGAAGCTGGTATCGCATGTGGTCTGGCTGTCCAGGGACTGGCAAAACTGGCTCTTAAGCCCCGGCACGGCGTTCACGAGTTCTTTGCATCGTTTATGCACTGCCCGGGTTGCGTGAGCAGATGTTATGACGAGCAAGAGTTGCTGGCAATCATAGAAGGGCAGGGGATTGGTCACGCTGAAGTGGAATAAGCTACCCATGAAAACTGGCCTGGGCGCCTCATGCAGAGCGGCAATGAGCCGTTAGCCCTGAGTGCAGCGAAGGGGAAGCATCTGCGGCAACCAACCGGACGAGATGGCCCCCTCAGATTCTTCGCTACGCTCAGCATGACACGTCGACTTGATTTGCTGGAACAGCAAATCATTCTGACGCTCTCAGATTCTTCGCTACGCTCAGCATGACACGTCGACGACGCTTCTTTATGGCATGCCGTATGCTGGCTCCCTCTGCTGGCCTGCTAGATTCCTCTTATACGACCCGGCAGCGCAGGCCACCCGCCAGGGGTGGCCCCATAGGCGTTAACTTAAGCCCGTGCCAGCGCCAGGCAGGCAGGCCACCCCTGGCGGGTGGCCTGCGCTGTCGACCTGTGACGGGGAGCCAGTATACGGCATGCCGTGAGAAACCATCGTGGGCGTGTCATGCTGAGCGCGAGCGAAGCATGAGGCGGCCTTGTTCATCTAAACCGCAGTTGCGCCATTTCTCCAAGCAGGCTCAGGATATTGGGGTGGGACGGGTCGCCGCTGAGTTCGCGGTAAATGGCGGCGACGGTGACTGCGATACGTTCGCCATCTGTCCACGCGGCGTACCGATCCAGCGCGATATCCTGAGCGGCCTCGAAAGAGGACATGCCTGCTTCGTAGCGTTTGCGGGCCTCCTGCATGACATACTCAAGGTAGCCCTTGAATTCAGTCACGCCACGCTTATCGGTGATGGGGCCGTGACCGGGGACGATGG
>Ga0209810_1003737_pt1 | contig 15562 bp, 15 predicted proteins | sample Coa_R1_7_FD_187159 | JGI IMG/M metagenome (GOLD analysis project Ga0209810, IMG submission 187159) | Surface soil microbial communities from Centralia Pennsylvania, which are recovering from an underground coalmine fire - Coalmine... | ecosystem: Environmental > Terrestrial > Soil > Unclassified...
CGCCCCCTTGAGATCAAAAATCTCCGATCCGCTTCGGGAGAGAATCGCCATCTCTCCGTCTTCTAAGAAGATCACCTCGCGCGTGTGGCTCAGAAAGGCCGGGATATCCGAGGCGACAAAAAACTCCTTGTCCCCGACCCCGATCACCAGCGGGCAGCCGGAACGGAAGACGATCATCCGCTCGGGCTCTTTTTCTGAAATGAGGCAGATCGCATAGCTCCCGACCATCTTCTCGATCGCCGCCCGGACCGCCTGGTCCAACGTCATCCCCTTTTGATAGAGCGAATCGACGAGCTGCACGATCACTTCGGTATCGGTATCGGAGGTAAAGACCCGCCCTTCGGCTTGAAGGCTCTTTTTGAGAGAGAGATAGTTCTCGATAATCCCATTGTGGACGACGACGAGCGAACCGGCGCGATGCGGATGGGCATTCTGCTCGGAGGGCTTTCCATGGGTCGCCCACCGCGTATGGCCGATCCCGAGGTGGCCCTTCGGCGGGATGCGGGAGAGGGTCGATTCCAGCGCGGCGAGCTTTCCGACCGACCGCTTTACCTCCAGGGCGCCGTCCGAGAAGTAAGCGATCCCCGCCGAATCATATCCTCTATATTCCAGCCGCCGAAGACCGTCGACCAAAATCGAAACAACGTTCTTCTCCCCGATATAACCGATAATTCCGCACATGTTTAAGGCTCCAAGTGACGTTAGATGTGAGGCGTTAGGCGTAAGGGGTAAAAGCAATTCTTAATCTTTTGATCTTACCCCTTACGCTTCACGCCTAACGCCTCACGTCTTTTTAGATTTTCTCCTACGCGTCCATCCTTCCTTGTTCTCTTGCCGAATGCGCGAAATCGCCAGCGACTCCGGCGGGACATCTCGTGTAATCGTCGACCCGGCCGCAATGAATGCGCCGGCGCCGACGCGCACCGGTGCCACGAGCTGCGTGTCGCTTCCGATGAAAACCTCGTCATCGATGCGCGTCTGATATTTCTTCTCGCCGTCATAATTGCAGGTAATTGTCCCGGCCCCGATGTTTACTTTTTTTCCGACCACCGCGTCGCCCAAGTAGCTCAGGTGATTGATTTTAGATCCCTCCCCCAGCTCGCTCTTCTTGATCTCGACGAAGTTTCCGACCCTGGCTCCCTTCCGAATAATCCCCCCGGGACGAAGATGGGCAAAAGGGCCGATCGAGGCGCCCGATTCGATCTCCGATTCTTCGATGACGCTGTAGTCCTTTATCACCACCTGCTCGCCCAAACGGCTGTTCTCGATTCGGCAAGGATAGAGAATGCACTCTTCACCGATCCGGGTGTTCCCTTCCAGCACCACGCCGGGATGGAGCACCGTGTCCCGTCCGATCTCCACCGAGGCGTCGATCCGAACCCGGGCCGGATCGATGATCGTGACCCCTTCGGCCATCCAGCGGGAGGTCACCCGTTTTTGCAGAATCCGCTCCGCCGCCGACAGATCGGCGCGGCTGTTCACCCCAATCACCTCGTCGGGATCGGCCGCAGCGCCCGCGATTTTCTCTCCGTGGCGCGCAGCGATCCCGATCAGATCGGTCAGATAATACTCCTTCTGCTGATTGTTCGGCTGAATCTCTCCGAGCGCTTCAAACAAGAACGGGGCCTCAATAATATAGACGCCGGTATTGACCTCCCGGACGGCGCGCTCCGCCGGCATCGCATCCCGCTCTTCGACCACCCGGGCAATGGCGCCGTTTTTCTTTCGGATAACCCGGCCGTACTCCTGCGGATTGTCCAGGTGGGTCGTCAGCAATGTCATGGTCGCCCCCTCCTGTCGATGGACCTCCCAGAGATGCTGCACCGTCTCGGGTCGAAGAAGCGGCGCGTCGCCATTGAGGATCAAAACCGATCCGGAGAACCCTTCGAGCGCTTTCCTCGCCTGAAGGACGGCGTGTCCTGTTCCAAGCGGCGGATCTTGAAGAAGACAGGTGACCCCCCACGACGAAACCGCCTCTGAGACCTGCTCCGCGCAATGACCGATGACGAGAAAGGTGCGCTGAATCTCCAGCCGTTTGATCAGATCCAAAACATAAAAGAGCATCGGGACGCCGGCGAGCGGATGAAGGACTTTCGCCAACTTCGACTTCATCCGCTTTCCCTGACCTGCGGCCAGGACGATCGCCGCTCTTTCGTCGGAGCGCGATTGCGCCTCACTCGACGCATTCTGCTTTGTGGGGCGACTGCGGCTTCGCCCTCCGGAAGGAGGGCGACCCTCTCCCCTTTTCTTTCTGTTTTTCATTTTAGATAAAGACCCGATCCCTTATTTTTTGGACGATGAAACCGTGTGCCGGGTGCCCCTCAACTCTCCTCTCGGACGAGACAATATACTGACTTTTCAGACCGCTTGCAATAGTTTTTCCCGAAGAAGCGAACCCGCCTACAATCCAAGAAGCCTCTTTGCATTTCCGACAAGAATTTTCTCCCACACCGCCGGTTTGAATCCCGCTTTTTCAAAATCGGCAATCCAACGCTCTGGGGTCAGAAACGGATAATCGGAGCCGAAAAGGACGCGGTCTTGAAGAAGGCTGTTGGCATGTTGCACCAGCGAGGGGGAAAAATATTTCGGCGACCAGCCGGAGAGATCGATATAAACATTCGTCTTGTGAACCGCGACCGCCAGCATCTCCTCCTGCCACGGCCAAGAAGGATGCGCGCCGATGATCGTCAGTTTCGGAAAATCGGCAGCAATATCGTCGATGTAAGGAATCGGCTGGGCATATTTTAATTTGAGACCATTTCCCCCCGGAACCCCCGCCCCCACCCCGGTGGTCCCGGTGTGGAGGAGAAGGGGAATCTTCAGCGCTTCGCAACATTCCCAGAGGGGATAAAATTTCCGGTCATTGGGATAAAACGCCTGCGCGATCGGATGGCATTTCAGGCCGCGCAGCCCGAGCTCCTTCACCGCGCGCTCCAGCTCGCGGACCGCCAAGGCCCCCTTCCACGGATCGACGCCGGCGAAGCCGATAAAAACGTCCGGGTACTTTCGAACCACGTCGGCGACGTAATCGTTGGTGACCGGCGGAAGACCGGTGTGCGTCTCCGCGTCCCAGGCGAGCAGCACCGCCATCATGTCGAGCCGCCGATAATAGGCCGCCATCTCTTCCACGCTGACCACGGCGTCGTGCCGATGAAAATAATGAAGCGCGTCGGAGAGATACTTCCCCCCCGCGTCAACCAGATATTCCCGGGTTCCGGGATGAACGTGCATATCGATCGCCCGCATGATTTAGCCTCTCCTGAGAATTCCGAAATTGTACCACAACTCTCCCCCCGAATTCCGCCGAAAACAATATTGAAAAGAACGGCTCCGAACAATCCGATGACCCGAACGATTTCTTTCGTCCGGCCGGCCGATTACAAACGCTCCCACACCGAAGAGAGAAAAGCGAATGTGCGCGCTTCGGACCAATAATGGGCCTGCCACGGCCATTGTCCCGCGACAAAGCCGGTGTGCCCGCCGCTCGGGGGGAAATCGGCGGTCAGCCAATCGGACTGTGCGATGATCTTGAGAGGAAGACACTCGCGCGGGAGAAACGGGTCATTCTGCGCGTTGATCAGAAGCACCGGACGTCGAATCGCTTCCAAAAACTTTTTCGAGCTGGTGCTCGTCCAGTAATCAAGACCGTCCCGGAATCCATGGATCGGCGCGGTCACCCGATCGTCGAACTCGGCGAAAGAGTCAATCCGTCGGACGCACGCCGGATCGACCAGTCCGGGATATTGCCGCTCTTTGATCAATGCCTTTTCCTTGAGCGTTTTTAAGAATACCCTTCCATAGATCCGGCTGAATCCGCGATCAATATTCCGCGCCGCCGCCGCGAGATCAAACGGAACCGAGATCGCCACCCCCGCCCGCACTGCATCGGGCGCCTTCGCCCCCTGCTCTCCGAGCCACTTGAGCAGGACGTTTCCCCCCAACGAGAAACCGATCACAAAAAGAGGAGACCCCGGAAAGCGCGCGATCAACCGCCGGACGACCCAATCGAGATCGGTCGTCTCCCCCGAGTGGTAAAAACGCCGCTGCCGGTTCATCTCGCCGCTGCACGACCGGAAGTTGAGCGCCACCCCCCGCCACCCGAGCCGATTCGCCTCCCGGAGCATACCAAGAATATATTTCGCGCGGGAGGATCCCTCCAGGCCATGAAGACATAACACCGTCGGCGCCGGCTCCGCCCCCTCTTTCTCCGGATCGGGGTCGAGAAAGTCGAGGTCGAGGAAATCATCATCGGGGGTCTCCCACCGCTCGCGTCGGAGGGTGACGCTCGGAATCTCTCCATACAGCCGCCGCCAGACGGTCTGAAAATGCGGCCCCGGACACCACCAGGCCGGGTTAAAGTTATCAATCTGCATCGAACAACCCAGCAATTGCGGATTTCGGATTGCGGATTGCGGATTTTAAGACAGAACAACTTTCAATGGCACTCACTCTGTCATCCTGAGCAACGCGAAGGATCTCTCTATTCATTTTCTTTCCGCCCTTCAATCCGAAATCCGCAATCCGCATTCCGCAATCGATACGCTCCGCACTCGAAACACATCTTCATTGCAATTTCATGATGCCTCCATTATGATAATCGTTTCGGAGGGTTGCGTGAAAGGGCATTTTATCACATTCGAAGGGGTGGAGGGGAGCGGGAAGACCACGCAGATGGCGATCCTCGGCCATGCGCTGGAAGCGCGCGGCTTTTCGGTCATCCGGACGCGTGAGCCGGGAGGGACCAAGATCGGCGATGCGATCCGGTCGCTCATCCTCGACTCGAAGAATCAGATGATGGATGCCAAAACGGAGCTCCTCCTCTACCTTGCCAGCCGCGCCCAGCATCTGAAGGAGGTGATCCTCCCCGCTCTGGCCGAGGGGAAGATCGTTCTCTGCGATCGGTTCGCCGACGCGACGTATGCCTACCAGGGATGCGGCCGCGGTCTCTCGAAGCGGGAGATCGAATTGCTCGGCCGCTTCGTCACCGGGGGACTTCAGCCCGATTTAACGCTCCTTCTCGACATCGACGTAAAGAAGGGCCTCGCCCGGTTGAAGGGGCGCGAGGAGATCAACCGGCTCGATCGGGAAGCGCTTCAGTTTCATGAAGCGGTCCGGGATGGATATCTCCAACTCGCGAAAAGAAACAAGCGGCGCATCCGGGTGATCCGGACCGACGCCGGCATCGAAGAAATCGCAAAAAGAATCAGGGAGGCTGTGGATGCCTATTTCCGGAACGCCTGAAACGCCCGCTTCTCAGGGTGGCTTTGGTCAGATCATCGGACACCCGCGGGCGCTCGACATTCTCCAATCGATGCTCCTCTCCAATGAAATCCCCCATGCCCTGCTGTTTATGGGAGAGCAGGGGATCGGCAAGCGGACGGTCGCCCTCCTCTTTGCGCAGACCCTCCTCTGCCAGGCGCGTCAGATTCCGGCGGGGGAATCGGAGGGATGGATCGAGCCATGCAATCGCTGTCTCTCCTGTCAAAAGTTCGCCGCTCAAAATCACCCCGATCTAACGATCATCGAACCGGAAGGAAGCGCCATCAAGGTCGAGCAGATCCGCGCTTTGCAAGACAAAATCATCTACAAGTCGCTCGACGGGCCGAAGCGGATCATCCTGATCGACCCGGCCGACAAGATGAACGCCGCGGCGGCGAACGGCCTCTTAAAAACGTTGGAGGAGCCGCCGCTTCATGCCGTATTGATCTTGATCACCTCCAAACCGTTCTCCCTCCCGGAGACGATCCTCTCCCGCTGCCAGAAGATCTCCTTCTATCCCCTCTCCCTCTCGCAGGTGGAGACGTTGCTTGTGGAGCGGAAGGGATGGTCGACAAACGAAGCCCGCTTGATCGCTTCCCTCACCGGCGGCGATCTGGGAGAAGCGCTCTCTCTGGAGCTCGAAGCGGCGCGCGAGATGGAAGCGGGCCTCTACACCCTCGTTTCGGAGAAGACCCTCGGCGATTACGAAGCGCTCTTCGACGTCGCCACCGCCTACTCGCGGGATGAAGAGACGATGGCGAAATCGCTCCACTACCTCGCCGCCTGGTTCCGCGACGTGCTGGTATTGCAGTCGGTTCCCGACCCGAACGCGCTCGATCCCTCCTGGCTCGTCTACAACTGGCGGCATGAAGAGATCAAACGATGGGCCGCCCGGATGAACGCGCACGAGGTCGTCACGTTCCTCGCTGATCTTCAGGAGATCCACCAAGCCCAGATCCGCAACATCAACCGACAGCTCGCCCTCGAAACGCTACTGATGCAGCTGCGGGACAAACTGATTACACAGAAGGAAAAGGCCTCTTGATGAAATCGAAAGAAAAGTTTTATCTCACCACCCCGATCTATTATGTCAACGACGAGCCGCACATCGGCCATGCCTACACCACGATCGCCGCCGACATCCTCGCCCGCTACCACCGGCTGCTTGGACATGACGTCTTCTTCCTCACCGGCACCGACGAGCATGGCCAGAAGGTGGCGCAGGCGGCGGCCAAGCGGGGCATCCCTCCGCAGCAGCATGCCGACGAGATGGTCGTCCGCTTTCAGAGCCTCTGGAAGAAGCTCGACATCTCCAACGACGATTTCGTCCGGACGACCGAAGCGCGGCACCAGCGGGTGGTCCAGACGGTGCTGCAGGAGCTCAAGGACAAAGAAGAGCTCTACACCGACAGCTACGAGGGATGGTACTGTCTCCCCGACGAGCGGTTCTGGACCGAGAAGGATGTCGTCGACGGCAAGTGCCCCGACTGCGGCCGGCCGGTGGAGCATCTCTCGGAGCAGAACTACTTCTTCAAAATGAGCCAATATCAAGGCCGCCTTCAGCAATATATCCGCGATCATCCCGACTTCATCCGGCCGGAGAGCCGCCGTAACGAGGTCTTGGGATTTTTAGAAAAGCCGCTCACCGATCTCTCCATCTCGCGGCCGAAGAGCCGCCTCCAGTGGGGAATCGAATTTCCGTTCGATCCGAACTACGTGACCTACGTCTGGATCGACGCGCTCGTCAACTACATCTCGATCCCCGGCTACGCCACCGATCCGGCCCGCTTTCAAAAGTGGTGGCCCGCCGATCTGCATCTCGTCGGAAAAGATATCCTGACGACCCACGCCGTCTACTGGTCGACGATCCTGATGGCGCTCGGCCTCCCGCTGCCGAAAACGCTTTTCGCCCACGGCTGGTGGACGCTCAAGGGTCAGAAGATGTCGAAGAGCCTCGGCAACGTCGTGAATCCCGGCGAGATCATCGACCGCTACGGCGCCGATCCCTTCCGCTATTTTCTCTTCCGGGAGGTCCCCTTCGGGCAAGACGGCGACTTCTCCGAGACGGCGCTGATCAGCCGGATCAACAGCGATCTCGCGAACGACCTCGGCAATCTTCTCTCGCGGACGCTGACGATGCTGGAGCGCTACACCGGCGGCCGCACCCCCCCCGCGCATGAGGGGAAGCAGCCGGAGGATCTCGATCTGCGCCGCAAACTGGAGGGGCTGTCAGAGCGGGTCGATCTGCTGCTCGCGCGGCTGGAATTTCAGAAAGCGTTGATTGAAATTTGGGAGGCGGTCAACCAGGCCAACCGATACATCGAGAGCGCCGCCCCCTGGGTCTTGGCGAAAGATCCCGCGAAGGCGGAGCGGTTGCAGACGGTCCTCTACTACACCACCGAGGCGCTTCGCATCGTCACCCTCTTCGTCTCCCCGTTCATGCCGAATACCGCGCTGGAGATGGCGCGGCAGATGGGGCTTCCCTCCCTCTTCGAGGGAATCTCTCTGAAGGAGGCGGCGCGCTGGGGTCAACTCCCCGCCGAGAGGCCGATCGCCAAGGGGAAATCGCTCTTTCCACGAATCGAAAAAAAGACGGAGAAGACATTGGAAAAAGAACCGACCGCCGCACCTACCTCCAATGAAAAAGTTCCTGCCGAGAAAAAGAGCACTCCGGCCACCCCGCCCGCATTTAAGCCCGCCATCGCCTACGATGAGTTTGCCAAGATCGATCTGCGCGTCGCGGTGATTCTCGCGGCCGAAAAAGTTCCCGGATCGAAGAAGCTGCTCAAGCTGCGCGTGACGCTCGGCTCGGAGGAGCGCCAGGTCGTCGCCGGCATCGGGACGAAGTATGCGCCGGAGGCGCTGATCGGGAAGCGGATCGTGCTGGTGGCGAATCTGCAGCCGGCGAAGATCATGGGGGTGGAGTCGCAGGGGATGCTGCTCGCCGCCGGGGCGGAGGAGGTTTTGGAGCTGGCGACCTTTCTGGAAGAGATCCCGCCGGGAACTCGGATTAAGTAGGCAGGCTTCTTACCGCTCTATGGACATTCGTGATATCATCGAAGCAATACAGGCGGATCGGGTTCGGATTACAGATCACGCCGATGAAGAGGTAGAGGCTGACCGGCTTACCTTTGATGAAATCTTTTTTTCGGCTCTTCACGGCGAAATCATTGAAAACTACCCGGACGATAAACCCTATCCCAGTTGTCTGATGTACGGCCAAACGTTTAGCGGAGATCCCATTCATACGGTTTGGGCCTACAACCAACAAAGCGGATGGACAGTCTTGATTACCGTTTATCGGCCCGATCCTCATCTCTGGATCAACTGGCGAGAAAGGAGAAAAAAGCCATGAAGCCATTTGAGAAATGTCCAATTTGCGGTGGCGATCTGGTTGAAAAAGAGGTCGAAAAAATTTTACGCGGTGGGGTTCACACAGCGGTTTTGAAGGTGCGCGCCGAGGTTTGTCTTCATTGCGGGGAGCGCCTCTATTCTCAAGAAACCGTCAGGCGGTTTGAAGAAATCCGAGCCAAACTGGAACGCCAGGAAACGACCGACTTTGAGCCGCTGGGACAATCGTTTAAGGTGGTGTGATGGCTTCTACCCGAAAAGGTGATTATTTGAAGCAGGTATTTGCGCCAAGAAAGCGCGGAGGAAAGAGCTGGCCGGCTTGCCGTAGCCGGAAAAATTAAAGATCTGGTTGGAGCTGAAGACCCTCTTCAACAGCGGCTGGAGATTCAAATAGCGGAAGGTCCGCGGCTCCAAGAAGCTGCTCAAGCTGCGCGTGACGCTCGGCTCGGAGGAGCGGCAGGTCGTCGCCGGCATCGGAACGAAGTATGCGCCGGAGGTACTCATATGGAAGCGGATCGTGCTGGTGGCGAATCTGCAGCCGGCGAAGATCATGGGGGTGGAGTCGCAGGGGATGCCGCTGGCGGCGGGGGCGGAGGAGGTTTTGGAGCTCGCCACTTTTCTCGAAGAGATCCCGCCAGGGACTCGGATTAAATAGTAAAAGAGATTCATCATGGAGGCACCTGAGAGATCTCCTGGTGAAGCAGGAATTTGCAGAGGGTCAAAAAACGAACGAGGCGCACATTCAAACTTATGTACCTTGAATTTGAGTGGGATGAAAGGAAAGCAGCAGAAAATCTTAAAAAGCATGGCGTTTCTCTTGCTGAGGCCTCTACCGTATTCGGAGACCCGCTCTCTGTCACCATTTCTGATCCTTTACATTCAGCGGATGAGGACAGGTTTGTCATCCTCGGGATTTCCAATCAGCAACGCTTACTCATCGTGGTGCATACTTATCGCAATAACAAAATTAGAATCATTAGCGCGCGGATCGCAACACCGCGCGAGAGGAGACAGTATGAACGAGGAACAGGACAAGGATGAAATTCTGGACGAATATGATTTCAGCGGCGGGGTAAGGGGTAAATACGCTGAGCAGTATCGGCAAGGGACAAACATCATCTTGCTTGATCCAGACGTGGCAGAAGTATTCCCCGACTCGGCATCCGTGAATCAGGCATTACGGGCGATCGCTGAAATCATCAAACAACGATCCCATTAGTCGTTGAACAGGCGATGAGGTCGTCTTTGATGGGCTCTATTCCAAAAGACGAATATTTGAAACAGGTCTTCGCCGCCAAGAAAGCGCGGAGGAAAGAGCTGGCCGGCTTGCCGTAGCCGGAAAAATTAAAGATCTGGTTGGAGCTGAAGACCCTCTTCAACAGCGGCTGGAGATTCAAATAGCGGAAGGTCCGCGGCTCCAAGAAGCTGCTCAAGCTGCGCGTGACGCTCGGCTCGGAGGAGCGGCAGGTCGTCGCCGGCATCGGGACGAAGGGAAGCATTCGCGAGAGTAGGGGTCTTGCAATCATATATTTGCCTTTTCCGTATCACAGTGTAATGTGTGATTGCAAGACCCTTAACTTTTTGATTATGAAAGCAGCATTCAAAAAGGAGAAAGGCGCCGTCCGTCGCAGGCCGGATGTCTGGCCAATCCGAAATGAGAAAGATATGATCTTGCCGTTCAAACCATTGAAAAACTTGCTCTGCGAAACGACCTTTCGGAAACTGAACAGGCGCAATTGGACATATTAGCCACGTTGGTCGAAGCCTACGATAAAGAGCGCTATTCCATCGATCCGTCCGGGGTGACCCCCATCGATCTATTGAGGTCCCTCATGGAGGATCACGCGATGAGCGCCTCTGATCTCGGACGCCTTTTAGGGAACAGGTCGCTGGGGTCTCTGATCCTGAATGGCCGACGGCAGTTGAGCAAGGCCCATATCAAGAAGCTTTCTGAGCATTTCGGCCTCTCCCCCGCCGCATTTCTCTGATGGGACACGCTTCCCCATCGTTAAAGAGAAGGGAAAGGAGTAAGATCCGGTTGAGCTATCCCCCTTTTTCACTTTTCACCTCATAATTTGGGTTTAACAGTCACATGGATGATAAGCGCCTGAGTGCCGTTTCTAACGGTGATTTGTGCTTTACCCGGTGATAAAGCAGAGACACGTCCATTAGAGTCAATGGCGATCACCTTTTCATCGCTAATCGTATATGTCGTCCCCATGTCGGTCGACGAAATCGGACGTTCCACCCCGTCCGAGTACTGACCATAAACGTATATCTTCATTTGCATTCCAGGTCTTAAGAATAGATCTTCTTGATCATTGTCTACTCTCAAACGCTTGAGAGTCGTCGCCGCAGGCAACATAACCATAATCGTGACCTTTGCTTGAGGAGGCTGACCTGTTTTTTGGCCTAACACCTGTCCAGCCGCAGATACTGTCAAGGAACCGACATACTCTTTCGGAATCTTTAGTGTCCAGGTATATGGCGGCAACACGTCAAAATCTCCACCAAAGCCTTGCCCGCCCCCGGCAGCATCGAACAATACCCCGACCAAAGGTCCTGCTCCTTCCGGATCAACCGTTACCTGGATGGCACTCCCAGCCTCCACTTTCAACCCTTCCTGTGGGCTGGAAATCCGAAAGCCCTCCGCTTCAGGAAGCCATGCTCCCCATGTACCTAACCAAGAAGCCAAGGCCAATCCCAAAATAATCTGATGTCGCGACACCACCGCCTCTTTTTAACTTTCCTGTTTTACAATCACCTTCACTTTGGCACTCTGATCTCCATTCCTTATCGTTATCACGGCTGTACCAGGACTTACCGCCGTTATATTTCCGTTTGGATCAATCTTCACTACTTTTTCATCGCTGCTCTGATATGTCGTTCCGCTGGCGGCAGATGACGTATCTCTTTCGACCCCATCTGAATACATGCCGCCCACCCCTAGCTTCTCGGTCTCAAAAACTCGAATCATATTTGGGTCTTCCCCCGGAGGAAGCTTCGTCATGATAATCGGATCAGTATCCACAAGTAATTTCTGTAATTTTATATTTGAAGGGAGAACAATCACGATATTTCGTTTTAGCTTAACTTCTTCGTCCTCATTAGAAAGCGCCGTAATCATAATCTCGCGAGGCCCAAGTTGTGCTCGAGCAGGCACGGGGAATCGACCGACATAAGCTCCTAATGTCTTGTCAAAAGATAAAGCTTCAAAGGCCGCAGCGACTCCTTTCCATTTTTCTCCGGGCTGGGGTTTCACCACGATCCGTAACGTAGATCCTACCTCAACTCGCTGTCCCTCAGCAGGCTTTATAACTTCTAGCGTCCAACCTGGCCTGCTAAAAAAAAGTAGACTCACAATGAAAAAAAATAGCCAAAATGACCATTTCATATATATGGCTCCTCCAATCTAAATTAAGGCGTCGGCCCAGTAGGGCATGGCCTTTGTGTTTTGACATTTTTCCTGGTCAAGATCCAAGAACGGACCTCTCTCATTGCGTGAATGTGAAATAAATAACCACAAATCTCAGAAGAATACAGAAGGTCAAAATTCAGGGGGTGTGGACGCTGTGATCAACCATTCTTTTAGATTGAATCATTGTCGTTCTTGTTCAACCGTTGAGGCGGTCGGTTTTGAAGCGAAAACCCAAGCTGCTGTCCGATCACATAGAGGATGGCAGCATTGACGAAAATCGATATCACTGAAATTCCAATCCCGATCGTTTCGGACATGGGGCCAAAAAGGTTTTCTCGAACAACATATGCCGTGATGGAACACCATGGAATACCGGGAACAGCCAGTGCGAGAATCCATTGAAGCGCCCCATTTAAGGGCCGCATGCTATTGAGTACAGCCAGAATAAAGAGAAAATAGAATAGAAGAAAGCTTCCGCCCAGCACCGATCCCGGGTGTCTCAAAATAGGTCGCATGGAAAATACTATAGCAGGTTTTTCTCAACGCACCGGGATGATGAAAATTCAGGTTCGCCTCAACTTCTCTTCATAATCGTCTGAGCTCCCCCCCTTTTCATGGTCACTCAAAAAGTGGACAATACTCCGAGGAGGTGTCTGATTTTGAGTATGAGTAGGGGTCAGGTCTTGCAATCACACATTACACAGTGATACGGAAAAGGCAAATACATAATTGCAAGATTCTTATGATACTTCGATGTGACCCTTATGACCGTTTGAACATCGCGATGGCCGCTTCGAAGATATTGTTCTAATGCGATCGGACTCCTCCATTGATTCCCGATCATCTCCTCTGATGCAAGCTTGGTTTGTCCTCCCTTGCAATCATTCTTTTCTAATCACTAATGCGATATTTCAGTAGGGTATAAAAGGCGATCAGGCCGTCGCGCAGGAATCGAATTTTTTTTCCTTCGACACGCGTCCTCGGCTGATAGGTGATTGGGACCTCGATGATCGTGTGGCCGCGCTTTAAGAGCTTCGCCGTCACTTCCGGGCAGAACTCAAAGCCGATACAATGGAGATCGAGATCTCGTAGAACTTCCGTCTTGAAGGCCTTGTAAGCGGTCGCTTCATCCGTGATGCGGACGCCATAGAGGGCGCGAATCAAGAGGGTGAGAATTCGCTCAGCCAGGCGGCTCTTCCAGGGGATTCGATTGGTTCCGCTTAAAAAGCGGGAGCCGTAGACGACGGAAGCGCGCCCCCCCAGGATCGGCGTTAAGAGAATACCGTACTCTTTGGGATCGAGCTCCAGATCGGCATCTTGAATAAGGGTGATATCGCCGGTGGCGTACTTGAGACCGATTCGGATCGCCATCCCTTTGCCGAAATTCTGCCGCGAGGAGTAGACAGTGACCAGATCGGCATTCTCCGACTGCTCTTTCTTTAAAACCTCCGCGGTGCCGTCGGTGGAGCCGTCGTCGACGACGATGATCTCTTTTTCAATGCCGGGAAGTTCGACCGCCAAGACCTGCTCGATCACCTCCCCGACGGTCGATTCCTCATTATAGACCGGGATCAGAATGGAGAGTTTCATCACACTAGGGAGTATATCCGGGGAGTATAATGTGGTCAAACATGGTGTTGTCGTATCAGGGTTTGTTTGATATAGTGAACGGGCAATGGGAAAGGCAAGTCAAAGAAAGATCCAACAGAGAACGCATGAACCCCCTCCAAAAACCGAACTACCTCCGCAATACTTTCTCACCAAGCCGCTGCCGGTTTTCCTTTTGCTGGCGGTTTTGGCTACGCTGATCTACTCCAATACCTTCTCCGTTCCGTTTGTTTTTGATGATCTCCGCAACATCGTGGAGAACCCTCGGATCAAAGATCTGAAGAACTTTCTTGATTTCTCCGGAAGCCGCTATGTCGGTTTTCTTTCCTTTGCCCTGAACTACTACTTCGGCAAGCTCAGCCCATTGGGCTATCACCTGGTGAATCTGGCCATTCACATTGCCAACGGCTTCCTTGTCTACCTGTTTGTTTTGCTGCTCTTTCGCACGCCGAGAATGACTGATTCTGATCTGAAAATCCAATCTCCCTGGATTGCCTTTGCGACCGCGTTGTTCTTTATCTCTCATCCGATTCAAACGCAGGCGGTAACCTATATCGTCCAGCGCTTCGCTTCGTTGGTGACGTTTTTCTATTTGTCGGCAGTGATCTGTTATTTAAAGTGGTGGTTGACCCCGGACGGCCAGAATCGTGGAACGGGATGGTATGTCATGGCCCTCCTTTCTACGATTGTGGCGATGAAGACGAAAGAGATTAGCTTTACGATTCCAATTATGATTGTGTTGATCGAGACCGCGTTCTTTTCAGCGTTTACAAAAAAAAGATGGTTCTCCCTGGTCCCCTTCCTCTTCACACTTCTAATAATTCCCCTCTCCCGAATCGATGTCGCGGGCGGTGCGGAGAAAGGTTTTGCTCAGGAGACCACCGCCATCGGCCGGAGCGACTACCTCTTTACCCAGTTCCGCGTCATCTTGACCTACCTCCGGCTGCTCCTTCTGCCGATGGACCAAAACTTGGTTTACGACTATCCGATTTATCATTCGCTTTTTGATCCTTCGGTGCTCTTGTCTTTTCTTTTTTTATCCATATTGTCTGGGGTGTCTTTCTATCTTACATTCACTTCGTCCTCTGGATCATTGAGGTTGAGTGGCTTCGGAATGCTCTGGTTTTTTCTTTCCCTTTCGATCGAGTCCTCGCTGATCCCCATCCGGGACGTGATTTTTGAGCACCGGCTCTATCTGCCGAGTGTCGGGTTTTTCCTCGCAGCGGTCATGGGAGCCGTCACCGGACTGCCGCATCTTCCATCGGCGATGAAAAGGCGGGAAGCTGCTTCTTCCCTCTTTGCGATTCTGATCTTCTCTTTTTCTCTTGCGACATATCAGCGCAATGGGGTTTGGAAAAACAGCCTGACGCTCTGGGAGGATGTGGTGAGTAAGGCTCCCGGAAGTTTTATGGGACATAACAACCTGGGAAATGCCTTGAGTAAGGAAGGGAAGCTCGACGAGGCGATCGAACATTTTCACGAAGCGCTGAGAATCGAGCCCCCTCTTTGGTTTGCCCATAATAGTTTGGGGGCGACATTGATGAAGCAAGGTAAAGTCGATGAGGGAATAAAGCATTTTTATAAGACAATAGAGATTAAGAGAGACTATGAAATAGCGCACCACAATTTGGGAATCGCGTTAGGTATGAAAGGAGAGTTTGAGGAAGCAATTCCCCATTTTTTGAAAGCGATTGAGATTAAACCGGATGATGAGAATACGCATTATTATCTTGGATTAGCCTACGCCAACTTGGAACGCTTCGATGAAGCGAGGCGGGAATTTGAAACCGCACTGCAAATTGATCCTCAATTTGTACAAGCACGCCAGAAGTTGGAAGAGATGAGTCGGATGAGGCCGAAATAAATTGTGATCGATTTAACTTGAGTTGACAGGGAACGAGAAAGTGTGGTCAGGTTCCTACTGGA
>Ga0209810_1003739_pt1 | contig 15558 bp, 12 predicted proteins | sample Coa_R1_7_FD_187159 | JGI IMG/M metagenome (GOLD analysis project Ga0209810, IMG submission 187159) | Surface soil microbial communities from Centralia Pennsylvania, which are recovering from an underground coalmine fire - Coalmine... | ecosystem: Environmental > Terrestrial > Soil > Unclassified...
TGCGCAGGCAATTGCCGCCGCGGATGACGCGCCCCATTCCGGCGCGCGGCAATGCGAGATTTCCCGCAGCGTAACGCTTGTAAACGTCTGGCTGATACCAGTCGGCGCACCATTCCTCGACGTTGCCGGCCATTTGGAAAATGCCGTAGGGCGAGCAGCCGTTTTCGAAAACGTCCACGGGCGAAGTGGTTTCCGTTTCATCGTGGCTGCCCCACCAGCAAAGCCGGTCTGGGTCCCATTCATCGCCCCAGGGGAAAATGCGTCCGTCGATTCCGCGCGCTGCTTTCTCCCACTCAATTTCTGCCGGCAGCCGCAGCCCGGCCCATTTGCAATACGCTTCCGCGCCGAACCACGTGACGTTGACCACAGGATGCGTCTCAAATTCTGGCAGCGCGCGATAAGTCTCCGGCTTGTCCGGCGCGGCGACGATCCGATCGAGCCAGGACACCCAGTTTTGAAGTCGTTCAGGCGACGGTTGCGTTTCCGACAGAAACCGCGCGAACTGCGCGTTTGTCACTGTGAAAACGCTGAGGTAAAAACTGCCGATGTTGGCACGAAACTGCGGCGTCTCATGCAACAGCGGAAACTGCGGCCCGGCTTTGTCCATGCGTTTGGCCGCTTCGGTCTGTTCGACAGTTGAGCCGATGATGAATTCGCCTGCGGGAATCAGTCGCATCAGCGAACCATCTTTTTCGTTCGTCCACGTCTGACTCATCTGAGCGGCTTTATCGCTACAACGCTTCAACGTAATTCGTCCCCGCTTGATTTTGTTCGCCAACAATGGCTAGTTAAATAAGCAATGGAGTTTGCTCGCCCCGAGATCCTTCGGGGCAAAACGCCCCGTGTCCCAGCGGTGCTAATGACTCCTACCAAACCTGCAATTCAGTGTCTTGGTAGTGAAGTCAATGACAACTTTATCAGGGGATCCCTTCGGTTTGCTGCAGGGCGCGGAAGGGACTGTTGCCGGCGACCGCGCCCGAACACCTCCCGATGCGGTTCGCCACAAACACAGAGCTTCCATTGCCTTTCGCAGCATCCTGTTCGAACGATCTGCGGGCGGCACCGGGCGAGAAGCTGTTGAGGCGCCGGAGTTCTTTCGGGATCTGAGTCTGGATCAAATCGTGGACGCGATCACGGCGGGGCGCGACGAATACAATCTCAAGCCGTTTTTTTGCACGCCTCTGCGGGACCTGTCGGACATCGCGTATCGGCACGAAGTGATGCGCGATCTGGAAAACGACGCGCTTTTCAGAAGCATCCAGGCTTTTTCCAGCCAAATGCGCAGCGTCCGCGATTATTTATCGATCGCCGAGAAGGCCTCCGGCCAATACGAAAGAGATGGTTGGTTCCTTGAGGCAGTGGGGATGTACGGCGCTGCGGTTGAAAAACTCCTGCGCAACTTGCAGCAATTGAATCCGCGTTCGCGCGGCCTGCTCGCGTACCGGGGGTTTTTGAGCGGTTACGTGGCAAGCGCCGATTTCCGGGCACTTCTCGGAGAAGCACGAAAGCTCAAGAACGAGCTAGTAAACATCCGCTATGCTCTCCGGATCAGAGGCAACCGCGTCACCGTTTGCGAGTATAACGGCGAACCCGATTACAGCGCGACCATTGAAGAGGCATTCGCCAAATTTCAGCGCGGCGCGGTGAAAGACTACCGCGTTCAATTCAGGACTTCGGAAACCATGAATCACGTCGAAGGAATGATTCTGGAACGCGTGGCGCTGTTGCATCCTGAATTGTTTGCCGCGCTCGATGATTTCTGCGCCAGCAACCAAAACTTTGCAGACAAAACCATTTTGGATTTTGAACGCGAAGCGCAGTTCTACATCGCATGGCTGGAGTATGCCGAAAAGTTCAAGCGCGCGGGCTTGAAGTTTTGCTATCCGCAAATTTCCCGCGCGTCAAAAGCCATCAGCAGCAGGGAAAACTTTGATCTCGCGCTCGCGCAGAAGCTGCTCCGCGAAAACGCGCGACCCGTTTGCAACGATTTCGCGTTAAACGGCGCGGAGCGGATCCTTGTTGTGACCGGTCCGAACCAGGGCGGCAAAACAACTTTCGCCAGAACGTTCGGCCAGCTTCATTACCTGGCCAGCCTCGGTTGTCCCGTTCCTGGCGAACAGGCGCAGCTCTTCTTCTTTGACAAACTCTTCACTCATTTCGAGCGCGTGGAAGACATCACGAATCTGCGCGGCAAACTCGAGGACGACTTGTTGCGGATGCGCCGCATCCTCGGTGCAGCGACGCCGAACAGTCTCATCATCATCAATGAGATTTTCTCTTCCACAACATTGCAGGATGCGATCGAGCTGAGCCGAAAAATAATGGAGCGGGCCTCGGCGCTCGATGTGCTCGGCGTGTGTGTGACGTTCCTGGACGAGGTGGCTTCGCTGAATGAAAAAACGGTAAGCATGGTGGCTGGAGTTGTTCCCGAGAATCCGACGTTGCGCACTTACAAAATTGAACGCAGACCGGCCGACGGACTTTCCCACGCTCACGCGATCGCAGACAAATATTCTCTCACCTACACGCGGCTGAAGGCGCGTTTGCAACAGTGAAACCACACCTGATGTATCGCGATCGCGATTTCGATTTGCAGCGGCAATTACCCTGGAACCAGGAAGCGCTCACCCAGGATTTGGGGCTCAACACGTTGTTCAACGCCATGAGTGGCGGCGACGAATTCCTGGCCACCGTGGCCAGGCACGCCATCCTGCTGGGCCCACAGGAGGAATTGGAAACCGTTTTTTACCGACAAGCTGTTTTGAAAGACTGTCTGCGGAATTCCTCCATTGCCCGGCGCATTTACGACGTCGCCCTGGAAGCAATTGAGAACAAAAGGAAGGAATGGTTCCTGAGTTTTGCACGGCATCCCAGCGGGATTCTCTACGGCGCGGTGAAACTGATGGAGATGCTCATAAAATCGCTCGGCAAACTCCGATCAATCGCCGACGCGCACGCGCATGAATTCGAGTCGGAAGGGTTCAGAACGTTTTTCGCGCTGATCAAAAACGAATTGACCGATGAATACCTCGTCAGCGTCAAAGCGCATCTGAAGGAGTTGAAACTCGACAGGGGCATATTGGTCAGCGCCAGCTTGGGCAAGGGCACCCACGGCGCTAACTACGTGTTGCGCAAATCAGCCGACACAACGCCCCGGTGGATGGAATGGATGCCAGGGCATAGGCCGTCCGGACACACGTTTCACATCTCCGAGCGCGACGAGGCCGGAACGCGCGCGTTATCCGACATTCAGAGCCGCGCGCTGAATCTTGTGGCCAACGCGCTGGCCCAGTCTGTCGATCACGTGGTGAACTTTTTTAGCCTGCTTCAAGCGGAGCTGGCGTTTTATCTCGGCTGCGTCAATCTGCACCGGTGCCTGTCGGAAAAAGGAGGGCCGGTTTGTTTGCCTGTGCCTGCAGTGGCGGGAACGCGAAAGTTAAGCTGCGTTGAGCTGCGCGATGTTTCTCTTATTCTGACTTCCAAAAAAGAGGTCATCGGCAACGATCTGGAGGCCGATGACAAAGCGCTGTGCGTCATTACCGGCGCCAATCAAGGCGGTAAATCGGTGTTCCTGCGCAGCGTCGGCCTTGCGCAGCTCATGATGCAGGCCGGGATGTTTGTCGCGGCCAAATCTTATCGCGCGGATATGTGTCGTGCTCTCTTCACCCATTACAAGCGCGAAGAAGATGTCACGCTCCAGAGAGGCAAGTTCGAGGAAGAACTTCATCGCATGAGCGAGATCGTGGATGCGCTCACGCCCGATGCGTTGTTGTTGTTTAACGAGTCCTTTGCCGCCACCAATGAAAGAGAAGGCTCGGAGATCGCGCACCAAGTCGTTCACGCTTTGCACGAAGCGGGCACAAGAATCTTTTACGTGACGCATCTGTACGATTTCGCCCGCGGGTTATGGGAAGAGAACATTGGCAACGCGCTTTTTCTCCGCGCCGAACGCGAAGCCGACGGACGACGCACGTTCAAGATTCTGCCGGGCGAGCCGCTCCAAACCAGCTTCGGCGTGGATTTGTATGAGGAAATTTTCGCGGCGGGCCCTGCTGCCGAACGAGCCGCGCTCCAGCCGAGCGTGTGAGCGCGATCGAGCAGGCTCGGCTTAGTAAAGGAGCATAGGGGTGTTCGGCAGGATGCCGAACACCGCCCGCTGGAAGCAGGCGCTCCCGGGATGCGCTGCCACGCTTCAACGGGGGCGTATCGCGGCTTGATTTTGTTCACCAGCGGTGGCTTATTTTTGATGGCAATGGAGTTTGCCGAACTCCGGAGCAATCGGAGATAATCGCCCTGAGGCTAATGACTCCTATCAAACCAAAACCTGGGAGGATAGCGAGTCATGAAATTGCTGATTATCTCTGATGTCCACGCAAACTGGCCGGCTTTGCGAGCCGTGCTAAATGCCGAACCTGAAGTCCGCGATATTCTCTGTCTCGGCGATCTGGTTGATTACGGCCCGCAGCCGTTGCGCTGTGCTGAATGGGCGATCAATAACGTCCCCGTTGATCATCTCATTCAGGGAAACCACGACTGGGCTGTCGCTTTTGACAAGGAGCCGCGTTGTTCGGCCCCGTACCGGCGTTTGGCCCGCGTAACGCATGCACATTGTCTGCGCATTCTCAGCAAAGGTTTACGCAGTTTTCTCGCTGAGCTGTTGCCGAAGCGCGCTCTCACGCTCGACGGCGCGCGCTGTGTCGCCTGTCACGCGGTGCCGAGCAGTCCACGGTTTCGGTATCTGGCGATGGACACCGATGTGAAGAAGTGGCTGACCGAAATCGATGTGGCAGGTTATCCGGACTTTCTTTTCGTTGGGCATACTCATGTGGCGGGGAAACTGCGGCTCGGCAAAACGCAAATCGTAAATCCAGGCAGCGTCGGTCAACCGAAAGACGGCGATCCGCGCGCTGCCTATGGCATCTGGCAGGATGGCGAACTGATCCTGCGGCGTGCGGCGTACGACGTGGAGGAAACCGTGCGCGCCTACGCCACCCCTCCATTCCTGCCTGAGGACGTGGCCGCTCTCGCTCAAGTGCTGCGGACCGGCGGGAAGTTGCCGGACGAAGCTGCGGCGGAGGCGGTTTTATGAAGATCTATTTCGTCGAGCCGGAACTATCGGACATCCCGGTCTTCGAGGAAGCGCTGGGAGAACACGAGCTTTCGTTCGTGGAATACGATTCGGATGTGGAACCGGACTGCGAGATTCTGTCCGTTTACATTCACTCCAAAATCGACGGCGCGTTTCTTAATCAACATCCTCGGCTGAAGTTCATCACCACGCGCTCGGCTGGTTACGATCACATCGATGTGGCCGAGTGCGCGCGTCGCGGCGTCGCCGTGGCCAATGCTGCCGGCGCAGACGCGAACACGGTGGCGGAGCATACCTTTATGCTCATTCTCGCATTGGCTCGACGGCTCTACGAGGTGCGCGAAGCCAATAAGAAACCGGTCTTTCACTACGAAGCGCTGCGCGCTGTCGATCTAAAGGACAAAACGCTCGGCGTGATCGGCACCGGCCGGATCGGGCTGCATGTGGTCCACATCGCGCTGGCGTTTAGGATGAAGGTGATGGCCTACGAGCCGCATCGGCCGTCGCTCATGGCGGAAATTCTCGGAGTGCGCTACGTGTCCTTCGATGAATTGTTGCGCGAATCGCACGTCATCACGCTGCACGCGCCGCTGACCGACGAAACATTTCACATGCTGGACCGCGCCGCGTTCGCCAAGTGCCGCGACGGGGTCATCATCATTAACACCGCGCGCGGCGCTCTCATCGACACCGATAGCCTGGTGGAGGCGCTCGATTCCGGGCGCGTCGCTGGCGCCGGGCTCGACGTTCTGGAAGAGGAAAGCGTGATGCGTAAAGAGGCCGACAAGATTATCGCCGATCAGATTATTGATCGGCTGAAAAACCAATCGCCTTTCGACGAAGCGGCAATGAAAGATCCAAGCCGTTTGAAACAGTTCGAGGAGGTGATGCGCGATCAACGGCTCCTCAACCGGCCAGATGTGGTGTTTACCCCGCACGTGGCGTTCAACAGCGTGGAAGCAGTGGCGCGCATCAACGCAATCACAGCCGAAAACATCAGGGCTTTCTTAAAAGGCGAAGCCGTCAATCTGGTGCATGGCAGCGCGGCGCTCGTTCACGGAGCGGCGGCCGCGCTCGCAAAGCCGTTCGGCGTTTTTGGAAAGCGCCGCGCCTTGTGAATCAAAATGGAATCGGTCCTTGAAACAGCGATAGTGGCGCCTGTGACAAAACAGCGGGCTGCCACAAAAAAATCTGCGGCGCTGAAATTCGTGTTGCTCATCGGCGCGCTGAGTTTTTTTGCCGATTTTACCTATGAAGGGGCGCGCAGCATCCTCGGCCCGTATCTGGCGCTCTTGTCGGCGAGCGCCGTGGTGGTGGCGGTCGTCAGCGGGCTGGGCGAGTTGTTAGGCTACAGCCTGCGCCTTGTTTCCGGCGGCCTGGCGGATCGCACCGGCAAATTTTGGCCCATCACCATTTTTGGTTACTTCGTGCAATTGCTCTCCGTGCCGGCGCTGGCGCTGGCCGGCAACTGGCCAACAGCCGCCGCGTTGATCATTCTCGAACGCGCCGGCCGGGCCATGCGCAATCCGCCGCGGGACGTAATGCTTTCGCACGCGGGAAAACAACTCGGACTCGGCTGGGCCTTTGGCCTGAACGAAGCGCTGGACCAGTTCGGCGCGCTGTTTGGCCCACTTGCCGTGGCGGCGATTCTGGCCTGGCGCGGCGACTACCGCTTTGCGCTGGCGGCATTGCTCGGTCCGGCGATTGTTTGCCTCACGCTTCTGCTCATAGCGCGCTGGCTTTATCCGCGCCCGGAAGAAATGGAGAGCGAAGCGCCCAACATTCGCGCCAAAGGATTGCCGCGTGTTTTCTGGATTTATCTAGCAGGCGCAGCGCTGGTAGCAGCGGGCTACGCGGATTTCCCGCTGATTGCCTTTCATTTTCAAAAAACGTCCTCGGTGCCGCGAGACCTGGTGCCTGTCGCATATGCGATCGCGATGGGGGTGAGCGGCGCAGGCTCGCTTGGGTTCGGGCGATTGTTCGACCGGTTCGGAATCGGGATTCTGATTCCGCTGACGCTTGTCTCCGCATTGTTCGCTCCGCTTGTCTTTCTCGGCGGCATGTGGCCGGCGCTGTGGGGCGCGGCGCTGTGGGGCCTGGGAATGGGGGTGCACGAATCGATCATTCCCGCAGCGGTGGCGCCGATCGTGCCGCGCGAGCGGCGCGCATCAGCCTACGGACTGTTTACCGCCGGTTACGGACTGGCGTGGTTTCTGGGCAGCGCGCCGATGGGCTTGCTTTACCAGCAGTCTGTTATCGCGGTGATCATCTTTTGCGTCGCCCTCGAACTAGCGGCCATTCCAATTTTCTTCGTCGTTCAACGCCGGTACCGCCAGTTTGAGTACTAATGGACAAATCTGTGGACGCACGGGACACAACGGCAATGGCCAAACAGGATAATCTCGCGGCGGACTTGCGGACCCGCGGCTGCCCGGTCTGCAATCGTGTGATCAAAACTGCGCGAGATTTTTTCGCGCAATGGCAGTACGCGCTGTCGCGGGATGAAGCGGCGCAGCAAAAATTTGCGGCGGAACTTGGCTTTTGTCCGCGGCACATGTGGCAGTTGCACAGCATGTCGTCGCCTTGGGGAGAATCGTACGGACTCGCGGGGCTAACGGAAACAATTTCGGCACGGCTCGCGGAAGCGTGCGCCAGTGAGGAGCCCGCGCTCCAGCGCGGCCGGGCGGTTGGGGGACTCCAAAAGGATTCGCGGACGAGGTCGCTGTTGCCTGGAGGAAATGCCTGCCGCATTTGTGCGATGCTCGAGGAGGCGGAGGCCGATTACGTTAAAAAGCTGGCGGTTTTCATTTCCGACAGGAAAGGGGCGGAGATTTATGAACGTTCGCAAGGCGTTTGTCTGCGCCACCTGGCGCGCCTGCTTGCGCTGGTGTCGGACCCGGCCGGCGAGTTTCTGCTTAGGACTGCATCGAGTCGATTTGCGCAGCTCGCTCAGCAGATGCGCAGTTACGCGGCCAAGCGCGAGGCTGTGCGGCGGGACTTGATCAGCGCAGATGAGGAACACGCTCCGGTGCGCGCGCTGATTCACCTTGCCGGCGCAGAAGAATACAGCGGACCGTGAACAAGAGTTTCGCATTCCTCGGGCGAGCGCGGGAGATCGATCAGCTGCGCACTCTAGGCATGCTGCGCAAGCACGTGCTCATCGTCGGCGCAGCAGGCATCGGAAAAACCGCGCTTCTAACTCAGGTTCGCCAATCTTTTCCGATTTTAATCTGCGAAGATACATCGAATCTGCGCCGGATTTGCAACAGTTTGGAAGCACAGCTGGGATGGAGCCATCACAAGCTCAACGTCATCGAGCGCAAAAACCGGTTGCTCGCGCATTTGATCCGTCGGGACCAGCCGGTGGCGTTTGATCATGTAACGCGCACTTCCCTGCGCGTGGCCTGGTTCATAGCGTTTCTTGCCCAGAAAATTCCAGTCTGGATCGCGTGCCGCTCGGACGGGCCGCATGAGATCGGCCATGTTTGGGAGCATTTGTATAAATTCACACGGCTCGAGCTTGCGCCGTTTACAGTCCAGGAGACCGGCCAGCTCATTCTGCGGGCCATTGCAGAAGGAAACATTCAGCCTCAGGCCGCGGAGCATCTCGGTGAATTACATCGGATGAGCCAGGGGAATCCGCGCATTCTGGAAGAACTTTTAATGGAACTGGCCGCGCGCAGATACAAGATGGATGGAGCGCGCGGTCTGGAGCTGCTGGATCTGGACCGGCGCATCCACGCGATAACCCAAGGAGCAGCGGTTTCCCAGCCGCCGAGGGCGCGTGGCAAAGCGCCCTTCCTTGGACGCTAAGCATGAGTCAGGAAACACACGCACACGGCCTCAGCGAGCATCATCAGCGGCATGTGCGCACCACGTTTCAGTACATCGACAAACTGCTCTCGGAAGCCGAGCGCATCATGGCTGATGCCGGGTCGCCGTCGCCGTTCCGGATGCATGCAGACGATACCACGCCAGTCCAGCGCAAGGTCACGCATGATTACATTCTTCGAATTCGCGAAGCGATGCGGCGTGTGATGGAGGAGCTGAATATTCCGCCGTCCGAGCCACACTCGGGCGCGGTATGGGCCGCGGCGATTAACTTGCTGTACTGCTCGATCTCGCTCAACGAGCTGGCGCCGGAGCGCATGCGCGCCTACGGACCGCTCTCAGAAGAGGCTGTGGATCGAATAGACGCCATTCGCGCGGAGTTGGACGGGTTGGTGGGCAGGTTGCGAACCTATCTGGGCAAAGGCGCCGGTGGCGATCTGCAACAGCGCCTTCAACAACTGGGCAAAACCGGCGACGAGATTCGGTTGCTTGGCGAGATCGAAAGAATCATCACCGCCCACGGCCTCGTGGAGTTTCGCGGGACTTTGAGCATGCTGCTCGATCGCATGGAATCGGCAGCGTTTGAAATTGGCGTTTTTGGCCGAGTCAGTTCCGGCAAATCGTCGCTGCTCAATTACATTTTGCAAACCGACGTGTTGCCCATCGGCGTCACGCCGGTCACGGCCATCCCCACCCGCATCAGTCATGGGCCTGTGGCCGAAGCGGGCATTGAATTTGCCGAAGCGCAGTCGCAAATCATTCCGCTGTCGCAACTGCCGGAGTTCGCGACCGAACAGAAAAATCCAGGGAACAAAAAGCATGTCACGCGGATATTCGTGAAACTGCCTTCGGAACGCCTGGCGGAAGGCGTCACGTTTGTTGATACGCCTGGGCTGGGCTCGCTGGCCGTTGCCGGCGCGGAGGAAACGATTGCGTATCTGCCGCGTTGCGATCTTGGCATCGTTTTGATCGATGCGAGCGCCGGGCTGACTCCGGATGATCTGGTGGTGGTGCAGGCGTTGTATCAGGCAGGCGCAAATGCCATGGTGCTTATCAGCAAAGCCGATCTGTTCGGCGCGTCTGATCGCCAGCAAATGATTGCGTACGTAAAGTCCAAGCTGCGCGAACAGCTCCGGGTCGCCCCGCCGGTGCACGCCGTGAGCGTCGTCGGCGCGGACGCAGCGTTATGTGATCACTGGTTTGAAAGTGAACTGCGACCGTTCCTTGCTCGCCATCACGAACTGGCGATCGCTTCGCAAAAACGCAAGATCGGGGCGCTGCGCGAAGCGGTGATCGAAGCCTTGGAGCGGAGATTGCAGGAGGAAGAAGCTCCCGCGACGCCTGGCTCGCAGGAGCTCGCCCCTCCACAAGCAGCCACGGACGCACTGCGCAATGGCGAGCGGATTTTGGAACGCGCGCAGGGCGAAGCGTTTTTCTTGACCAAGAAGATTGCGAAGATGCAGCGGGCCATCATCGATGTGGCAGCAGAGCGAATCGCCACCGCATTGCTGCGAACGGATGAGGTGGATGCCGGCGCAATTTTTTCCGAAACACTGACCAGTCTTATTGCCGAACCTGTGGCCGCCACGCTGCGCGCCATTGAGGGAACACGGGAGACATTGGCAAAAGCAATGAACATCGTCGCCTCAGCTTCAGGCGGCGCTCCTGCTGAGGAACTACCGAAGCCGGCCGGGATGCCGACGCTGGACGCGCAGGAAATTTCGCAACAGATCGCGATCGAGAAGCCGCGCATAATTTCGTTGCTTGGCCAGAACGCGCTGGCGTGGCACGTCCGACGAACACTGGAAACCGAACACGATCGGGCGTTGCTGGAATTCCTGAGTCTTTACGCAAATCGACTGCGCCGTTGGATGGAGCAGAGCATCGGCGCGCTGCGCAGCGCGTTTCGCGCCTTTGCGGATATGCATCGCGCCCGCCTGGAAACGGCGCTGCCTGCTTTGAACGAAGCAGATGTGCAAAAGGATCTTCGCCTTCTGCGGGAATGGGAAAGCGGATGACCAATCCAAATGACGCCACCCGATGCAAATTGGAAATCGTGGCGCATTCACGCTAAGAGTTAAGCCTGATGGCGGAACAAACCGGCACGATACAAACCATCACTTCGCCGGCTGACCAGCAGAAGAGCATCCCGGTGGTCACCGTGGAAAGCTTTTACAATTCGCATGCAGAAAAACTGCAGATGAAACTGGAAGGGCCGCGGGTCGGCTTTCATCGCAAGATTCGCGAGCCTACCATCAATCGGCCGGGGCTGGCTCTTTCGGGTTTCTACACGTACTTTGCCGAGAAACGCATTCAGGTGCTGGGGGCTGCGGAGCATTCCTATTTGAAGAGTCTGCCTTTAAGGACGCGCGTGCGGCGGTTCAAAAAACTGTGCGAGCACAAGATTCCGTGTCTGGTGATGTCGCGCGGGTTTCATCTTTTTCCAGAATTGCTGGCTGTAACCAGCAACGCGCAGATCGCTGTCTTCCGCACGCCAATGATAACCATGAAGTTCATCAACGCGGCGACTATCGCGCTGGAGATGGATTTTTCGCCCACGGTCACCGAGTTTGGCAGCATGGTCGATATTCTGGGCGTGGGGGTGTTGATCCGGGGCGCCAGCGGGATTGGCAAAAGCGAATGCGTGCTCGGCTTGATCGAACGCGGATACAGCTTGGTGGCCGATGATGTGACGCGCATCACCCGCGTGGAAGGACGCGAACTGATGGCTACTGCGCCGGAATTGACTCGCAACCACATGGAAGTTCGCGGCATCGGAATTATCGACGTGGCAAAGGTTTTTGGCATCGGCAGCATTCGCGTGGAGAAACGGCTCGACCTGGTGGTTACGCTCAAGGACTGGCAGGAAGTGGATGAGATCGATCGCATCGGGTTGGACCGGGATTTTTATGAAATCCTGGGGCTGCAGGTCCCGCATGTGACGATTCCTGTTCGCCCCGGGCGAGACATTGCGCGTCTCATCGAGGTGGCGGCGATGGATCAAAAGCTAAAGGGACTCGGGCAGAACAGCGCCGTGGACTTCAACGCCAGATTGCTCCATTTAATGGAGCAAAAAGGAGCGAGATAATGGCGCTTTTGTACCGAAGAACAGGCCGAGCGGCGCCGGCGCAGAAAATCGAGAAAGAGGTGACCATTGTGAATCGCCTGGGGCTGCATGCCCGTCCGGCTGCCATGTTTGTGCGCATCGCCAGCCGGTATCGCTCCGATGTCTGGGTTTCAAAGGAGGGCGAAGAGGTAAACGGCAAAAGCATCATGGGCCTGATGATGCTGGCCGCCGGACAGGGTTCTACGCTTCGCATCCGATGCGAAGGCCCCGATGCCGACAAGGCCATGGAAGAGCTCGAGGCGTTGATCAACGCGCGCTTTAACGAAGACTGATTCGCAGCGCGCGGGGCCGTTGCGCCGACTTCATCCGGGCCGGACCGCCGGGAAGTGACTTCCATTGACATCTGCCTTACTCTCGCAGTGGATGAGCGAGAACAGCGCGCCCAAAGAAATCCGGTTCCGAGGAGTCGGCGTCTCGCCGGGTGTCGCCCACGGCAAAGTGCACGTCGTGCGGGACGAGCTGGATGAGGTAGTCCGTTATCGCATCGAACCGTCGCAGGTTGCCGATGAAATCGGCCGGTTCGAGGCCGCACTCATCCAGACGCGCATGCAGATTTTGGAAATGCAGCAGCGCATTGCAGAATCGATCGGCGCAAAAGATGCCGCCATTTTCGATGCCCACCTCTTGGTGGTCGAGGATCGCACCCTGATCGACGAAGTTTTGCGGAAATTGCAAACAGAGCTTTGCAACGTGGAATGGGTATTCCAGGAAGTGGCCACGCGTTATGCCGAAACGCTGAGCAAAATCGACGATCCATACCTGCGCGAGCGCGCCCTGGACATTCAGGATGTAACCAAACGAGTGATCCGCAATTTGCAAGGCAAGGCGCCCAAGACCTTCCTTGCGCTGAGCGAGCCGCACATTCTGGTGGCGCATAATCTCACGCCGTCGGACACCGCCAGCATGAGCCGCCAAAACGTGTTGGGTATCGCGACCGACCTGGGCAGCCGCACGTCACACACGGCGATTTTGGCGCGCTCGCTTAATATCCCGGCCGTAGTCGGCTTGCACGACGTCACCGCCAGATTGGAAACCGGCCAGGAGGTTCTGCTGGATGGACACGAGGGTCATTTGATTGTTCACCCAACGCCGGAGACGCTGGCGCGCTATGCCCAGGTCCAGGCAAGAAGAGCCCGTGTAGCGGCACAGCTGCAAGCCTTACGCGACACGCCGGCAACGACGCGCGATGGCCGCCACATTGTGCTCTCGGCGAACATCGAACTTCCCCAGGACGTGGATGCTGTGGCTACCTGCGGCGCCGAAGGGATCGGGCTTTATCGAACCGAGTTCATTTATTTGAACCGGACCACCCTCCCCACCGAAGACGAGCAATATCAGATTTACCGACAGGTTGCCGAACGCGTGCACCCGCATCCCTTGATTATTCGGACGTTTGATCTGGGAGGCGACAAGCTGGCCGCAGGCACAGCCGATATCACCGATGAAATGAATCCGTTCCTGGGCTGGCGCGCAATCCGGTTCTGTCTGGAAAACATTGAAATTTTCAAAACCCAGTTGCGTGCCATTCTTCGGGCCGGCGTCGTGGGCAATGTGAAAATCATGTTTCCCATGATCTCGAGCCTGGACGAACTGCGGCGGGCCATTGCCGTTCTGGAGGAAGGCGCCGATGAATTGCGCAAGGCGAAGGTCCCAGTCTGCGACAAACTGGAAGTAGGGGCGATGATCGAAGTGCCGGCTGCGGCTCTTTCCGCGCACGCGCTGGCCGGGGAAGTGGATTTCTTCAGCATCGGCACGAACGATCTGATTCAGTACACACTGGCGGTGGATCGGGTGAACGAGAAAATCGCTCACCTGTATCAGCCGACTCACCCGGCCGTGTTGCAGCTGCTGAAGATGGTTACCGATGCCGGGCATGCCCACGGCCTCTGGGTAGGGGTTTGCGGAGAAATGGCCGGCGACGTTGCGCTGGTGCCGCTTTTACTGGGTCTGGGCGTGGATGAGCTAAGCACCGGCGCGACTTTTGTTCCGCGCGTCAAGCGCGCCATCCAGAGCCTCGCCATTGCCGAATGCCGCCAACTGCTCGACGAAGCGCTGAAACTCAACACGCCTTCGGAAATTTTGGCACGTTGTCTGGAACTGGCCAACCAGCGTTATGCGGACTTGCTCGGCTGATCCGGTTCGATGCGCGCAACACCGCAAAGCCAACGCGGCTGACAGCTCGCGAGGTCTTTTCGAAGCTCGATCCTTCCTGGCCGTTACTCGTCCGCCTCGGGCTTGAGGCCTTCCTCCTCCATCTTGCGCAGCACGTCGCTCATATCCTCCACCTCGTCCCAGACATCCTGGCTCACGTAAATGGGAGCCTTCTGCTGCGTGGCCATGGCGATGCAGTCGCTCGGGCGGCCGTCCAGTTCGATAATCTTCTTCTGCAATTCGTTCTCCACGCGAATGATCACCCGCGCGTAATAGGTGGCGTTTTTCAGATCGTTGATGATCACCCGCTCCACTCTGGCGCCCAGCGCCGCCAGCAGATGCGCCATCAAATCATGGGTAAGCGGCCGTTCCTTGGTAATCTGGCGCATGAACATGGTGATCGCGCTGCCGACGGTTTGATCGACATAAATAATGAACACCTTCTCGTTGTTGCCCAGGAAAACCGCGCATCCCCCGCCGGTGGGCAACACCGCGCGCACTTGCACTTCGATGACCGTTTTGTTCATCGAACGAACGTTATCTGCGACCATTGGAAACACAAGGGGCTCGCTTTTTTCGCTCCGGTCCGGCTTTCGATCCAGCGGGCGGCGCCGTTCCGCCGGCGCGAAAATTTTCTCGCTGCAGGCTTGAATGTTCGCGCTGCTGATGAATTATCCATTCTGGCCAGGCCAATCGCCGCCGCAGCGAATCAGAATGAAAAACGAATGGGACGTCGAGTCCGCGATTGCCACGTATAACGTCGAAGGCTGGGGTAACGGTTATTTTACGGTCAACAGCTCTGGCAACGTCGAAGTTAAGCCGCTCCTGGAAAACGGCGGGTCCATCGATCTTTTGGAGGTCGTGCAGGAGGCGCGCGCGCGCAATCTGAGTTTTCCGCTTCTGATCCGGTTTCAGGATTTGTTGCGGCATCGCGTGGAATCGGTCAACCGCGCCTTTCAGAACGCGATGGGCGAATTTGGTTACAAAAACCAGTATCGCGGCGTCTTCCCGATCAAGGTCAACCAATTGCGCGAAGTCATTGAGGAGATCGTGGATGCGGGGCAGCAATTTCACTTTGGTCTCGAAGCCGGAAGCAAACCCGAGCTGGTCGCGGCCCTAGCCATGCACAAGGACCCGGAAAGTCTCGTGATTTGCAACGGATACAAGGACGCCGCCTTCATCCGCATCGCTCTGCTGGGGCGCAAACTGGGAAAGAAGGTCGTCATCGTTGCCGAAAAACTCGAAGAGGTCGAGCAAACCATTCGCGCGGCAAAGGAAGTGGGAGTGGACCCGCACATCGGCGTTCGCGTGCGTCTCTACAGCAAGGGCGCTGGCAAATGGGCGCCCAGCGGCGGCGAAA
>Ga0209810_1003740_pt1 | contig 15552 bp, 12 predicted proteins | sample Coa_R1_7_FD_187159 | JGI IMG/M metagenome (GOLD analysis project Ga0209810, IMG submission 187159) | Surface soil microbial communities from Centralia Pennsylvania, which are recovering from an underground coalmine fire - Coalmine... | ecosystem: Environmental > Terrestrial > Soil > Unclassified...
TATCGACCCCGAGCCGCGGCCCAACCGTTTCTCCCCCCACCGCTGCCTCTCCTCGCGATAAAGGGGCGCAGTGTTCGGCGCGCCGGCAAGCGGTGTCAACCGCACCGCCGCCCAGTTCCGCGCGCTATCGCAAAAACGCCAATATCATTCCCGATGCAGGGTGGGCGTTGTCGAGAGGGGGCGCCGCTATGAGGCGAGGGTTGCGGGTTGGGAGCGCGGCGATCCTGTTGTGCGTGGGCCTGGCCGGACCGGCGGCAGCGGCGGCTGCTGACAATGGCCTCACGTTGAAGCGGGTCATGCTGTCGAGCGGCGGGGTCGGCTATTTCGAGTACGAGGCCACCGTCAGCGGCGACGCCAGCCTCAAGCTCGGCGTGAAGCTCGACCAGGTGGACGACGTGCTGAAAAGCCTCGTCGTCTACGACCAGGGCGGCACCGCCGGCGAAGTCAGCCTGCCCGGCCGCGAGCCGCTGGCGCAGAGCTTCTCCGACCTGCCGTTTGACCAGTCGGCGCTGGAATCCACCGCCGCGCTGCTCAACGCGCTGCAGGGCGCCGAAGTCAAGGTGCGCGGCGACAAGTCGATGACCGGCCGAGTGCTGCGCGTCGTCCCGGAGACGGCGCAAGGACCGAACGGCCTCGCGATCAGCCGCAACCGCGTCACCCTGTTGAGCGACAGCGGCTTGCAGCAGTTCATCCTGGAGGATGCCGAGAGCGTCTCGTTTACCGATCCCGACCTGCAGGCCAAGGTAGCCACCGCCCTTGCCCGCATCGCCGCGCATCGCGGCGACGAGCGGCGCCAGCTGACGCTGACCGTGCATGGCAAGGGCGAGCGCGTCGTGCGGGTCGGCTACGTCGTCGCGATGCCGCTGTGGAAGGCGACCTACCGGCTGAGCCTGCCGGCCGACCCGCAGGCCGCCAAGGCGCGGGTGCAGGGTTGGGCGGTGCTGGAGAATTTCAGCGGCCAGCCGTGGCGCGGCGTCGAGCTGACCCTCCTTTCCGGCAATCCGGTAACGTTCCGCCAGGCGCTGTTCGAAAGCTACTATGTGCCGCGCCCGCAGGTGCCGGTCGAGGTCATCGGCCGCGTGCTGCCGGAGCCGGATACCGGCGGCGTCACCCACCGCAAATTCGCCCAATCCGAAACCGCGCCGGCGCCGCCTCCCCCGCCGGCGCCTGTGGCGCCGCGCCTTGCGGCACCGATGCCGGCGCCCGCCCCGCCGGCTGGGGCCGCCGAGCCGGCGCCGATCGAGGCGGCGGAGGCGAGCGAGACGACGACGCAGGTCGTGTTCACCCTGCCCTACAAGGTGGATGCGCCGAACGGACAGAGCATCGTCCTGCCGATCGTCGATCGCGAGTTGCCGGCCCGGCGCATCGATGTCTATCAACCGCGCACCGACCACCGCAATCCGCTCGCCGCGGTGGAGCTGACCAACGACGGTCAGACCGGCCTGCCGCCCGGCGTCCTGACGCTGTACGAGCAGACCGACCGCGGCGCCGCCTATCTCGGTGACGCCCGGCTCGCGACCCTGCCGGCGGGCGACAAGCGGCTCCTCAGCTACGCCGTCGACAACAAGCTCATCGTCGACCGCAACGCGGCGCAGCGGCGCTACGTCGTCAAGGCGACGATCGCCAAGGGCGTCATGCATGTGACCCGCCTCGTCCGCCAGACCACGACGTATGAAGTCAAGGGCCCCCCCGGCAGCAAGACGCCGCTCTTGATCGAGCACCCGCGCCTGCCCGGCTGGACGCTGTCGGCGCCGAACCCGGACGGGCTGCAGCAGACCGCCGAGGCCTACCGCATCCCGGTCGCGCTCGACGCGAAGGGCGAGGCGCGCATGGACGTGACGGAGGACCGGCCGGTCGAGGAGACGGTCGCGCTCGCCGACATCGCCGACGATGCGCTTGCCGCCTTCGCCAGCGCCGGCGAGCTCGACCCGAAAGTACGCACCGCGCTCGCCGAGGTCGCGTCGCGGCGCCAGAAGGTCGCCACCCTGCGCACCAACCTCGACCGCCTCAAGCAGCAGCGCGACGGCCTCATCGCCGACGAGAAGCGGCTGCGCGACATCATCGCGCCGCTACCCTCCGATTCGGCGCTGCGCAAGCGTACGATCGAAAAGCTGAGCAAGACCGAGGACACGGTCGAGGAACTGTCGGCGACGATGACCAAGGCCGCCGCCGACCTTCACGCCGCCGAAGACGATCTGCGCACCTACGTCGCGGGCCTCGACCTCTGAGGCCCCGCTCACCACGAGAAGCGTCATGGCCGGGCTTGACCCACGGCTGTCCGGTTTAGCAAATCCGTGTGGCTTCGATATCGGACAACCAAAGATGCACCTTGCCCGGCCTTGGGCCGGGCATCCACGCCTCCTTTCGGTATGTTTTGCCAACGGACATCGGCGTGGATGGCCGGGTCAAGCCCGGCCAAGGCGGCTGTGGAGGTAGAGTCCCCTCCAGAAAGCTCCGAAGCGGCTCGTTTTTTCTAAACCGGACAGCCGTGGGCTTAACCCGGCCACCTGCGGGCACCCCTGAGATCGCCGGGTCGAGCCCGGCGATGACGAAAAGGCGCTATCGCGCCGCGGCCTGCACGGTATCGGGCGGGCGGGCGGTGGGCGCGGCGGACGCCGCCGCAGTGATGCGGAACCCGCCGTAATCGTCTTTCGCCTCGTCGGCGTCGTGGCTGAACGAGAGGCTCGGAAAGCGCCCGGATTGCCGGATGTTCCAGGCGTTGTAGCCGAGCGAGCCGGACCAGGCGGAAGAGTTGGAGAGCCAGCTGTATTGCGCCAGCCCGGACCGCTTCACGGCGTCGCAAACCGCGCCGGAGCCGTAGACGCCGGCCCGATACAGCGGCCGCCCGCCGCCGGCCGCCGCCAGCCCTGCCGCGACCCCCCGGAAATATTGCCGGACCGCATCCAACGCCGGCCCTCTGGCGTTGAAGTCCACGGCGAAATAAATCGCGGTGTCCTTTGGCTGGCCGACCCGCCTCGCCTGGTCGGACGCCATGACCGCATCCGCATAACCCGAGCCGTAGGAGAAATAGGCGGGGTCGGCGGAGTGCCATTCCCACAGCGCGACGATGTTGACGCCGAGCGAGGACAGCCGCTGCGCCTCGCCGCGCGACAGCGCCGGCCAGCGTGACGTCGGATGGCGGTAATAGCGGGCGACGAAATTGAGCCGGCTGGTCTGCAGCTCGTTCAGCACGTCGCTGGCGTCGTTGGCGAGGTCGACGCCGCGCATCGCCACGGCGGGCGGCGGCCGCTCGACCGCCGTCGGCGCCTGCACCTCGCCCTGGCATGCCGCAAGAACCAGCGCCGCGGCAACCGCAACAAGCTTCCCGCCCCTCAAAATTCCCCTGCTCCGTTAAGACTCGCCGCAGGCCCCACCCATTTGGCGATTGTAGAGCATGGCGCGGCAGCGGACGGAGCAGTTATTGTGAGACCATCTGCCGCTGGGGACGGGCGGCAACGGGCAGGGGAAAAAGCAAAATGGCGCTTCCGATCGTGTATCTGGCCCGTCACGGCGAGACCGCATGGAGTCTGTCGGGACAGCATACCGGGCTGACCGACCTGCCGCTCACCGATCGCGGCGAGCGCAACGCGGTGAGCCTCGGGCAGCGGCTGCAGGGCTTGGCGTTCGCCCAGGTGTTCACCAGCCCGCTGCAGCGGGCCCGGCGCACCTGCGAGCTGGCCGGCTTGGGCGATGCGGCGGAAGTGCTGCCCGATCTGGTCGAGTGGAATTACGGCGACTACGAGGGGGTGCGCACCCACGACATCCACCGGCAACGGCCGGATTGGAACCTGTTTCAGCACGGCTGTCCCGGCGGCGAGATGCCGGACCAGGTTGGGGCGCGAGCTGATCGAGTCATCGCCCGGGTGCGGGAGGTGGACGGCAATGTCGCGCTGTTCTCCAGCGGCCACTTCCTGCGGGTGCTGGCGGCGCGCTGGCTGGGGCTGCCCGCGTCGGAGGGCCGGCTGTTCGTGCTCAGCACGGCGAGCCTCAGCGCCCTCGGCTACGAGCACAACCTGTCGGAGCCGGTGATCCGCCTGTGGGACGACGACCGCCACGTCGGCGCGTGACGGGGTCCGGAGGAGCGCAGCATGCTCGCGGTCGTGAACAGGCCCAACGGGCCGGAGCCGGTCGCGATCCGCGAAGTGGCGGAAGCGCAGCCGAAGCCGAACGAGGCGGTAGTCGAGGTTCGCGCCTTCTCGCTCAACCGCGGCGAGTTGAGGCTGTTCCAGGTGCGGCCCGAGGGCTGGCGGCCGGGGCAGGACATCGCCGGAGTGGTGGTGCGGCAAGCGGCGGACGGCAGCGGACCGCCGGCGGGCGCGCGCGTCGTGGGACTGTGCGACTGGGAGGGCTGGGCCGAGCGGGCGGCGGTGCCGAGCCATCGCCTGGCGGCGCTGCCGGACAATGTCTCGTTCGAGGCGGCCGCCGCGCTGCCGGTGGCCGGGCTGACGGCGCTGCGCACGCTGCGGCACGGCGCGCCGCTGCTCGGCAAGCGGGTGCTGATCACCGGCGCCGCCGGCGGCGTCGGCAATCTGGCGGTGCAGCTCGCCGCGCGCTCCGGGGCGCGGGTCACCGCGGTGGTCGGCTCAGCGGAACGGGCGCGCGTCGTCGAAGGACTCGGCGCGGCGCAGATCGTGATCGGCATCGAGGCAGCGGAAGGCCGCTATGCGCTGATCCTCGAAGCGGCCGGCGGCACCTCGCTCGCGGCGGCCCTGGAGCGGATCGAGCCGAAGGGGACGATCGTCATCTTCGGCAATTCGTCCGGCGAGCCGACGCCCCTCGACTTCCGCCAGTTCGCCGAGCACCAGAACGCCCGCATCCAGGGCTTTCACTACTTCACGTCGGAGCCGGAGGAGCGGTTCGGGCCGGACCTCGCGCTGCTGGCGTCGCTCGTCGCCGACGGCTCGTTGGAGCCGTGCGTCGTCGCGCACGACTGGCGCGACCTGCCGCGGATCGGCCCGCTGCTGCGCAACCGCCAGATCGCCGGCAAGGCTGTATTCACGATCGGTCAGAGCAGCCCATGATCCCTCTTCATCATCCCCGCGAAGCGGCGCCGCACCTGGCTTCAACTTTCTTGGGAGCGACGATTAGACTGACATCCGATCTAGCGAACCCATTTTCCACAGATACCGTCATGGCCGGGCTTGACCCGGCCATCTCTGAGGCACTGTGAGATCGCCGGGTCGAGCCCGGCGATGACGAGAGAAGGATGTTCGCACACCTGGTTGAAAAGAGGGCAAAGCCATGGCGATAAAGGTTGGTGACAAGATCCCGTCGGTGACGCTGCGCTACCTCACGCCGGAGGGGGTGAAGGCGGTATCGTCGGACGAATTCTTTGCGGGAAAGAAAATTGCGCTGTTCGGGCTGCCCGGCGCCTATACGCGCACCTGTTCGTCGCGGCATCTGCCGGGCTATGTCGGCAGTGCCGCCGCGCTGAAGGCGAAGGGCATCGACACGATCGCCTGCCTGTCGGTCAACGACGCCTTCGTCATGAACGCGTGGGGCAAGGAGCACGGCGCCGGCGACAAGGTCGTCATGCTCGGCGACGGCAGCGGCGAGTTCACCAAAGCCATCGGCCTCGAACTCGACCGCACCAAGGAAGGCATGGGCATCCGTTCCCAGCGCTACTCGATGATCGTCGACAACGGCACCGTCACCGCGCTCAACGTCGAGCCGTCGGGGCAGTATGGTGTATCGAGCGCCGAAGCGATGCTGGAGGCGCTATAGCGTTCTGATTCTGAAGTTCATGAGCCTTCCTCGCTACCCTTATCGTCATGCCGGCGAAGGCGCGGCGTTCGGGAAACGTCGCAATTACTGAGGACACCCCCACCCTACCCTCCCCCGCTTGCGGGGGAGGGTCTTGCCCGGGCCCGGCCGCCGCGCTCCCTCCCCCGCAAGCGGGGGAGGGTCGGGGTGGGGGCTTCGCCGCGCCTCAGTGCAGCGAGGCGCCGCCGGCGGGCGGCGCGGCCGGCAGCGCAAAGCCGATCGGCATGCGCTCCGGCGCCTTGAAGCCCTGAGGCCGGTCGTCCTCGACGACGACGCCGTCAAGCGCCAGGCCTCCGCCGACCACCGAGAGCGACATCACGGCGCTGTCGTCGCCGTCGCGGTCGAGCAGGCGCTCGGCGATCGGGTCCTCGACGAGGCTCTGGATCGCCCGCTTGAGGGGCCGCGCCCCGAAGGCGGGGTCCCAGCCGACTTCGGCAAGCCGCGCCCGCGCTGCCTCGTCGGCCACCAGAGTAATGCCGCGCTCGGCGACCCGCTCGGCGACCCGCGCCAGCTGGATGTCGACGATCCGCGCCATCTCCTCGCGGCCAAGGCGGCCGAAGATCAGCACGTCGTCGAGCCGGTTCAGGAATTCCGGCCGGAAGGCGCGGCGCACTTCCTGCATGACCTCATCGCGCACGAGATCGACATGCTCGTGCTCGCCGAGCGAGAGCAGTGCATCCGCGCCGAGGTTGGACGTCATGATCAGGATCGCGTGGCGGAAGTCGGCCGTGCGCCCCTGCCCGTCGGTCAGGCGCCCGTCGTCGAGCACCTGCAGCAGCGCGTTCAGCACGTCGGGATGCGCCTTCTCGACCTCGTCGAGCAATACGACCTGATACGGACGGCGACGGATGCGCTCGGCGAGCGAGCCGCCGTCGTCGTAGCCGACATAGCCCGGCGGCGAGCCGATCATGCGCGACACCGTGTGCTTCTCCATGTACTCCGACATGTCGAGGCGGGTCACCGCATTCTCGTCATCGAACAGGAACTGCGCCAGCGCCTTCGCCAGCTCGGTCTTGCCGACGCCGGTCGGGCCGAGGAACAAGAACGAGCCCGTCGGCCGCTGCGGGTCCTTAAGCCCGGCCCGCGCCCGGCGCACCGCCTTGGCGACGGCGCGCACCGCCTCCGGCTGGCCGACGACGCGCTCGGCCAATTTCGCCTCCATTTCCTTGAGGCGCTGGCGCTCGGCTTCGAGCATGCGCTCGACCGGGATGCCGGTCCAACGCGTCACCACAGCCGCGACATCGCGCGCCGTCACCTCCTCGCGCTCGGTCGAGGCGCGCGCCTCGGCCTCGGCAAGCCGGCGTTCGAGGTCGGGAATGATCGAGTAGGTCAACTCGCCGGCGCGGGTCCAGTCGCCCTCGCGCTGCGCCCGCTCCAGATTGGTGCGGGCCTGGTCGAGCTCCTCCTTGAGCTGGCGCCCTTCCAGCCGGCGCGATTGCGAGGCGCGCCACGCCTCCTCCGCCGACGCCTCTTCCTTCTCGGCCTCGGCGAGTTCGACTTCCAGCTTGACGAGGCGATCCTGCGACGCCTTGTCCGGCTCCGCCTTCAGCGCCTCGCGCTCGATCTTGAGCTGTATGACGCGCCGGCTCAGCGCGTCGAGTGCCTCCGGCTTGCTGTCGATCGCGATGCGCAGCCGAGAGGCGGCCTCGTCGATGAGGTCGATGGCCTTGTCGGGCATGCGACGGTCGCCGATGTAGCGCGCCGACAATTGCGCGGCCGCGACGATGGCCGCATCGGCGATGCGGACGCCGTGATGCACCTCGTAGCGGCTCTTGAGGCCGCGCAAAATCGATACGGTGTCCTCGACTGACGGCTCGTCGACATTGACCGGCTGGAAGCGCCGCGCCAGCGCCGCGTCCTTCTCGATATAGCGGCGGTATTCGTCGGTCGTCGTCGCGCCGACGCAGCGCAATTCACCGCGGGCCAAGGCCGGCTTCAGCATGTTCGACGCGTCGATCGCGCCTTCGATGCGGCCGGCGCCGACAAGGCTGTGCAACTCGTCGATGAACAGGATGATACGACCCTGCGCCGCCTGCACCTCGGCCAGCACCGCCTTCAGCCGCTCCTCGAACTCGCCGCGGAACTTGGCGCCGGCGAGCACCAGGGTCAGGTCGAGCGCGAGCACGCGGCGGTCCTTCAAGCCTTCCGGCACGTCGCCGGCGGCGAGACGTTGTGCCAGGCCCTCCACGATCGCCGTCTTGCCGACGCCGGGGTCGCCGATCAGCACGGGATTGTTCTTGGTGCGCCGCGCCAGCACCTGGATCGTGCGGCGGATCTCGTCGTCGCGGCCGATGACCGGATCGAGCTTGCCCTGCTTCGCCTCTTCGGTCAGGTCGCGGGCGTATTTCGCGAGCGCCTCCCAGCCCTGCTCGGCCGACGGCGCATCGGCCTTGCGGCCCTGCCGCATCATCTCGACGGCCTTGGCGATGCCGGCCGGATTGACGCCGGCACGGGCGAAGATCGGCCCGAGCGAGCCTTTCTGCGAGGCGAGGCTTTCGAGCAGCCGCTCGGCGGTGACGAACTTGTCACCGCCGGCCCGGGCCGCTTCGACCGCCCCCTGCAGCACGGCGGCCAGTTCCGGCGACATGTAGATCGGGTGCGGCCCATCGCCCTCGCTGCGCGGCAGCCGGCCCAGCCGCTCTTCGGCGGCGCTCTTGAGCAGATCCGGGTCGCCCCCGGCGTCGCGCACGATGCGCGCCGCGAGGCCCTCGCCGTCCTCCAGCAGGGCCTTCAGCAGATGCTCCGGGAGACAGTATTGGTGGCGGCCCGCCAGGGCCTCCATCTGCGCGGCCTGCAAGACGCCGCGCGCACGTTCGGTGAAATTACCGAAGTCCATTCCGGCACTCCGTCGTGTTCCGCCCTCTCAGAGGCGCGAAAGACGCCGACCCGTGGCCCGCCCGATGCGCAGCCACTTGGCGTCCCTCGTGAGATGGGCATCAGCTCTGGAAAATCAAGCTATTGCTGCCAAAGCTGGCGGGCGCCGCAAGGGATGGAAGCGAGCGTTGACGCAGCGGCCGGCGTCGCCTTCAATCGCCGCGGCACCGAATGGGGGAAGGCGCGCAATGGACATCAGGACGATCGCCGAGGGGCTGGCGTTTCCCGAGGGGCCGGTGGCGCTGGCGGACGGCTCGGTGCTGCTGGTCGAGATCGCCGCGGGCGCGGTGACCCGCATCACGCCGGACGGCACCAAACGCGTCATCGCCCGCCCCGGCGGCGGCCCGAACGGCGCCGCGGTCGGCGCCGACGGCACCTGCTACATCTGCAACAACGGCGGCTTCGAGTGGATCGTCGAAGGCGGGCGCCGCCGCCCTTCGGTCCAGGCCAGAGACTACTCCGGCGGCCGCATCGAGCGCATTGACCTCACTACCGGGGCGGTCGACGCCCTGTATCGCCGTTGCGGCGAGGTGCCGTTGAAGGGGCCGAACGACCTCGTCATCGACCGCGACGGCGGCCTCTATTTCACCGACCTCGGCAAGCGCCGCCCGCGCGACATGGATATCGGCGCCGTCTACTACGCGCGCGGCGACGGTTCCGCGATCGTCGAGGTCATTCATCCGATGGTCACGCCGAACGGCATCGGCCTGTCCCCGGACGAGAAGACGCTGTACGTCGCTGAGACCGAACCGGCGCGGCTCTGGGCGTTCGACATCGTCGAGCCGGGGGTGGTCCGGAAGGAGCCGTGGCCGTCGCCGCACGGCGGGCGCATCGTCGCCGGGATGGGCGGCTATCAGCGCTTCGATTCGCTGGCGGTGCAGGAAGACGGCCGCATCTGCGTCGCGACCTTGATCAACGGCGGCATCACCGTCATGTCGCCCGATGGCCGCCATGTCGAGCACCATCCGATGCCCGACCCGATGACCACCAACATCTGCTTCGGCGGGTCTGATATGAGAACCGCCTATATCACGCTGTCCTGGACCGGCCGCCTCGTTGCGGTCGATTGGCCGACCGCCGGGCTGAGACTTAATCAGCGGGGCTAGCGGGCCGCCCGGCCGCAGCCTCGCGCTCGCGCCGCGATTTCGGCTGCGGCACCCAGGGGCGGTTGCCGCGGCTCGCGTTGACGCCGGAGACGGTGATTTTGTCGCTATCCAGCCACAGCACCACCGCGCCCTGCCGCCACACGTCGATGCGGTCCACGACCGGAATTTCGGAGCGGCAGCGGAAACCGGCAGGAACCTGGCTCACGATGGCATCGACGGTGCCGCAGATGATGGGCAACCCCGCCTCCCCCGTCACGATCGCAACGCGGCGCCCACGGGCGGTATAGAAGCATCGCTGCCCGGCGCAGTCGAAACCGGCCAGCACCGGGCTCGCCGGCGGCCAAGCGACGAGCGCCGCCCCGGTCTGTTCCGTCAGGAACGACTCGTACATTCGCTCGCCGCTGCCGGAGACGGCGTAGGCGCCGTCTGCGGTGCGCGTGGCGAGGAACCGGCCGAAATCGGCGATGACGATATCGGGCGGGCGGGTCAGCCACAGGCTCGCCAGCCCCGCCGCAATCGGGATCATCCCCCAAAGGCGCCAGCCGCCGCGCCACACGCACAGCCACAGCCCGCCCAGCGAGACCAGCGCGATGCCCCAGGGCGGCATCTCCGGCGTCGCCCAGACATTGCCGGGGAGCGAGCCGACGCCGCGGGCGATCCAGATCGTCAGGTCGATGCCCCAGCCCATCGGCACCAGCGCCAACCGCTCCAGGCCCAGCGGCATCAACAGGCAGGAAACGACCCCCCACGGCAATGTCCACAGCGCCGAAACCGGCACCGCAAGCACGTTCGCGAGCGGCGAATACAGAACCAGGTGATGGAAGTGGTAGATCGCGAACGGCTCGGTGCCGAGCGTCGCGACGAGCGTCGTAACGGCGATGCCGCCGCAATACCCCAGGATCCGGTTCACGAACGAGCCGCCGTGAAGCAGGTGGCCGAGACGCGCGCCGTACGTCTCGTACATCGCGATCAATGCGACGACCGCGCCGAAAGACATCGCGAAACTGACCCCGGCGAGGCTGGCTGGATCGACCAGCAGCACGACAAAGGCGGCAATCGCGCAGATGCGCATAGAGATGCGCAGCCGGTCGATCAGGATGGCGGCGAAGACGATGCCGTTCATGACAAAGGCGCGCTGCGTCGGGATCGCCGCGCCCGACAGCATCAGGTAGCAGAAGAGCACGACGAGCGTAACCGCCGCCGCGATCTTCTTGATCGGCAGCCGCAGCGCCACGTATGGGATCAGCGCCAAGCCGCCGCGCACCGCGAAGAACACGAAGCCGCCGACGAGGCCGAGATGCAGGCCGGCGATGGCGAGCAGGTGCGAGAGTCCGGAGTCCCGGAAGGACTGCTTCACCTCCTCCGCCATCGCGCCGCGCTTGCCGGTGATGACGGCGGAGGCGACGCCGCCGGTCGAGCCAGGCAGGACATCGCCGATGCGGCGGGTCATGTCGGTGCGCAATTGCAGCAGCCATTGGCGCCAGCCGCCGCCGCTTTCGCCGCCGACGCGGCGGGCGCCGCCGAGGCTGTAGCCGACGCCGCCGATGCGCGCGAAGAACGCCTCGCGCTGCAGGTCGCGGCCGCCCGGCATGACCTGCCCCGGCACGGGGTAGATCATCGCCTTGAGGCTTACGCGATCGCCCGGCCGCAGGGCGTCGCTGCTCGGCGCGATGTGGATGCGGAGATGCGCCGGCTGCGCGCTCGCGGCGAGGCGCGGCAGCGGATCGGGCGCAAGGATCAAGCGCCAGCCGCGCTCGGCGAGGTCGACGTCGACGACGCGGCCGGTCAGGCTCACGGCGCCGAGCCGATGATCGAGCATCGGCGCCGCACGCAGCCGCGTCGTCTGCTGGATGAGCGCGAAACCGGTCGAGAACAGCGCCAAGGCCAGCGCCGCCTCGCCCCACAGCCCGCGCCGGCGCAGCAGCACGGCGGCCGCGATCGCCGGAACTGCGGCCGCGACGCCGAGCCACGTCGGCGGCTCCCTCGTCAGGTCAAAATAGACGGCGATGCCGGCCCCGAAGGCCACCGGCAGCCACAGGGCGCGGCGCTCTCCTTCCGCGGCAAGCGTCGCGGCCAGCGCGGCGAACGGCCGGAACCGGCGCCGCGGCGCCGCCCCCAACCCTTCGCCCGCGACCACCACGTCTGTCATCGCGACCCGGCCCGTTCCGCCTCATGATGGTAGTGCGCGGACGGTGCGCGCGATAGTCGAGCAGTGAGTCGCGCACCGGCCGGCAGCGCGCTACGCTGCGGCCGCGGCGGCGGGGGACGGGACCAAGATTGGAACGGGTCGGCGGCAATCCAGTCGCGTTGGATGCTCGAATCGGGCTCACCAGCCTGTTTTTTGCGTTCCTGCGCATCGGCTGCACCAGCTTCGGCGGCGGCACCGCCGGCTGGCTCTATCGCGACATCGTGCAGCGGCGCGGCTGGATCGACGAGAGCACGTATCTCGCGGGGCTGGCGCTCGGACAGGCGCTGCCCGGCCCAAACGGGATCAAGCTCACGGTGCTGATCGGCCACCGCCTGCATGGCGCGGCCGGCGCCGGTGCCGCGCTCGCCGGACTATTGGCAGGACCGCTCGCGATAACGATCGGTTTGGGGGCGACGTACGCCCGGTTCGGAGAGCATCCGACGGTGCACGCCGTGCTCGACGGGGTCGCGGCGGCGGCGGTGGGATTGACCTTCGCCGCCGGCATCCACGGCGGCCTGCGCGGCGCCGCCGGCCTCGTGCCGCTGGCGATCGGCGCCGTCACGGTTCTGTGCGTCGGCGTCCTCGGCTGGCCGATGCTGATCGTGATCCCGTGCCTCGCCCCGGTCAGCATCGCACTAGCGTGGGTCGAGCGGCGCCGCGGGCCGGGTTTGACAAAGTAGCCCCTGGAAGCCACCTCTGCGACATGCGAAAGGTCGGCCTCAAGGTCCTCAAGAACAAGCTCAGCGAATATGTCCGCGCCGCCGCGGCGGGCGAGACGGTGGTCATCACCGACCGCGGCCGCGCCGTGGCGGAACTCCGGCCGGCGCGGCCGCCCGACAACGAGAGCGTCATCGACCGCGGCATTCGCGAGGGCTGGATCAGGCCCGCGGTTCGCGGGCCGGATTGGCCGCCCAAGCCGATTCCGATCGAGGGCTATACTTTGGAACAGCTGCTCGCCGATCTTGACGAGGATCGAAAAGACCCGTGGTGTTGACCTACATCGACTCCTCAGTCGCCCTCGCCTATCTCCTCGCCGAACCCCGACAGCCAAGACCGGCGATTTGGCAGCAGCGCTTGGGGTCGAGCCGGCTGCTTGAATACGAGATATTCACCAGGATCCATTTACGCCGTCCCGATTTGGCCGACAGCTCCAGCCTCCGAGCGCTCCTGACCGGAACGGCTTTGATCGAGCTGAGCAGCCCGGTGTTGGCGCGAGCCTTGGAGCCATGGCCGGTCCCGCTCCGAACGCTGGATGCGCTCCATCTGGCGACGATGGATTACCTGCAAAAACAGGGCGAAGACATCGAGCTGGCGAGTTACGACAATCGGCTGCTGACTGCTGCGGCGGCGCTCGGCATACCGGCCGCCGACCTCTGACCGAGCGCCCCACGCCGAGCCTCGTTGATGCGGCGGCGCCGCGTCCTTATGTTCCGGCTCGCATGACGCCGCTCGACCTGATACGCAACTTCGCGATCATCGCCCATATCGACCACGGCAAGTCGACGCTCGCCGACCGGCTGATCCAGGCTTGCGGCGGGCTGGAAGCGCGCGAGATGCGCGAGCAGGTGCTCGACACGATGGAGATCGAGCGCGAGCGCGGTATCACGATCAAGGCGCAGACGGTGCGCCTCAGCTATCGCGCCCAGGACGGCGAGACCTATGTCCTCAACCTGATGGACACGCCGGGGCACGTCGATTTTGCGTACGAGGTGAGCCGCTCGCTCGCTGCCTGCGAAGGCTCGCTGCTGGTCGTGGACGCGAGCCAGGGGGTCGAGGCGCAGACCCTCGCCAACGTCTACCAGGCGGTCGCGGCGGGGCACGAGATCGTCCCGGTATTGAACAAGATCGACCTCCCCGCCGCCGAGCCGGACCGGGTCAAGCAGCAGATCGAGGACGTGATCGGCCTCGACGCTTCCGACGCGATCCTGATCTCGGCCAAGACCGGCCTCAACATCGACGCCGTGCTGGAGGCGCTGGTGACGCGGCTGCCGCCGCCGCAGGGTGACCCCGAGGCGCCGCTCAAGGCGCTGCTGGTGGACAGCTGGTACGATCTCTATCTCGGGGTCGTGATCCTGGTGCGGGTCAAGGATGGCGCCTTGCGGCCGGGACAGAAAATCCGGCTGATGGCGACGGGCGCGACCCATCAGGTCGAGCGGGTCGGGGTTTTCACCCCGAAAGGCGTCGCCGCCCCCGAATTGGGGCCGGGCGAGGTCGGGTTCATCACCGCCGGCATCAAGACCGTCGCCGACTGCCGCGTCGGCGACACGATCACCGAAGACCGCCGGCCGGCGGCGGAGCCGCTCCCCGGCTTCAAGCCGGTGCAGCCGGTCGTGTTCTGCGGCCTGTTCCCGACCGACGCCGCCGATTACGAGCGGCTGCGCGACAGCCTCGCGAAACTGCGCCTCAACGACGCCAGCTTCGAATACGAGCCGGAAACCTCGGCCGCGCTCGGCTTCGGCTTCCGCTGCGGCTTTCTCGGCCTCCTCCACCTCGAAATTATCCAGGAGCGGCTCGACCGCGAGTTCGACCTCGACCTGATCGCGACGGCGCCGTCGGTCGTCTACCGCGTGCACCAGACCAACGGCCGCGTATTGACCCTGCACAACCCGGCCGACATGCCCGACCCGGTCAAGATCGACCACATCGAGGAGCCGTGGATCAAGGCGACGATCCTCGTGCCGGACGAGTATCTCGGCCCGATTCTGGCATTGTGCGAGGAGCGCCGCGGGGTGCAGCAGGACCTCACCTACGCCGGCAACCGGGCCATGGTCGTCTACCGGCTGCCGCTCAACGAGGTCGTGTTCGACTTCTACGACCGGCTCAAGTCGGTGAGCCGCGGCTACGCCAGCTTCGACTACCAGCTCGACGGCTACGACACCGGCGACCTCGTGCTGATGAACATCCTCGTCAACGGCGAGCCGGTCGATGCGCTGTCGCTGATCGTGCACCGCGCCCAGGCCGAGCGCCGCGGCCGCGCCCTCTGCGAGCGCCTTAAGGACCTGATCCCGCGGCAACTGTTCCAGGTCGCGATCCAGGCCGCGATCGGCGGCCGCATCATCGCCCGCGAGACCGTCAAGGCCCTGCGCAAGGACGTCCTCGCCAAATGCTACGGCGGCGACGTAACCCGCAAGCGCAAGCTCCTCGAAAAGCAGAAGGAAGGCAAAAAGCGGATGCGCCAGTTCGGCAAAGTGGACATCCCCCAATCCGCCTTCATCGCCGCGTTGAAGATGGGCGACGCCTGAGCGGTGCGCCGGCGTCCCATTAGGACCGAAGATCGCTGAAAGCGCTCTCGTGCTCGCGAAGCCGAGGCTTTTCCGAGGCCCATCGGCGCCTGCAGCAGCATTTTCCAGAAATCGGTTATGCGACTTTCGACGGACAAAGGCCCGACCGCAATTACTCGCCTAGCCCCGAACGCACGTGGATGCCGCATTGTGCCAATCAGCCAGAAGAGACGGTGGCTATGTGGTAATCCGGCAAGGTATGGATTTTTAACAGATAGTGTGCTGAAGGTTCAGCAATAAGGCTGGCCGCCTTGGCGGTCATGGCATGCTGGTGATGTGTGACGTCACCAACCCGTGCAGGGGTGCACACCATGACCAGGGGCGAGGGTAAGGCGGAAGT
>Ga0209810_1003741_pt1 | contig 15549 bp, 11 predicted proteins | sample Coa_R1_7_FD_187159 | JGI IMG/M metagenome (GOLD analysis project Ga0209810, IMG submission 187159) | Surface soil microbial communities from Centralia Pennsylvania, which are recovering from an underground coalmine fire - Coalmine... | ecosystem: Environmental > Terrestrial > Soil > Unclassified...
ACCGACCGCGATGGCCTCTATCTGCTTTTAGCTGGCATCAGCTTTGTCTTTACGACCGCCGCCACTCTCTCTTTTGCCTGCTCTCATCCTTTCCCTTTTTCTTCTTTCAGTTTTGGGTAATCACCAGTTAAAAACCTCTTGACAAAAGTTCAGCGACAGGGTATCATAGAGCGCGTAGACAGGAGCATGGCGCATTCGTCTAGTGGTCCAGGACGCCGCCCTCTCAAGGCGGAGATCACGGGTTCGACTCCCGTATGCGCTACCAATCAGCAAGCAGGAACGCCCCAGGCCAGTGGAGAAGCGGTCTGGGACGTTTCGTTTCTAAGCACTTCCCGCAAAATGTAGCAACTGTGTAGCGACCGGCTTTCACTCACAGCTCACTCCTGCGACAACTGTTGATCAAGATGGCCCAGGTGTAAGCGCATGAACTGCCCGGCCCGTAAGGAGTCATGATCGGAGATGGCCTTCCAGATGTCCTTCAGTTCAAGGATCATGGTTGTGCGCAGGCTCTGATCACCGACGAGTCGATTGAGTTCCTGGATGAGGTTATTGCGCATGGCCTGCAAGGCGAGCGTAAAGACCGAATTATGGGCCATCTCCGTGACCGCCAGATGAAAATCGATAATGGCGGTGATGAAGCGGGCCGGAAGATGCACACACTGCTCGATACGCTGCACGAGTTCCTCCAGGTCACTGACCTCCAGTTCGCTTGCACGCGAAGCAGCCAGTTCTGCCGCTCGCGGCTCTATGGTCTGGCAGGCTTCGAGTAGCTGGTTGAGGGCCATATTCCCGGGTTGGAAAGTCAAAGTAATGACCTCACTGGCTTCCTCAAAATCGGGTGGCGCAACAAATGTGCCGCCATTGTAGCCTCGTCGCACGACGAGCAGGCCAGCCAGTTCCAGCACCTTCAAGGCCTCGCGAACTGCCGACCTGCCCACATTGAACTGCCGCGCCAGCTCAATCTCGTTAGGCAATTTCTGGCCAGGGACAAGCGTGCCGTTGTAGATTTCCCGCCGAATGCTCGCCTCGACGATCTCGAAGTTGCGTTTCGGTGTCGGAATCGGCTCAAACAGCGGTTCCTTTGGTTTTTGATTCGCCATACAGTTCCTTCCAAAATCCCTTGACAACGGCGAATTTTCTCAGTACTATTGTCTGATGATAGGACATCATCTCTGACTATCTACCATTGTACCACAACAGCAGGAGGTGTCTACCCTATTTTACTCTCACAGTAGCACAGCATGAGCGTCCATCGTAGTGCCCCGTACACGAACCATCTTCTCTACACATACTTGGCTAAAGGCCGGGAGGCAGAGACACATGTACACCGTTGACATCGATGTCGGTGGTACCCTGACGGATGGCCTGTTCAGCGATGGGAAAACCGCCATCCCCGTGAAGGTCGATACCACCCCGCATGACCTGACCGTCTGTTTTCGCGACTGCCTGGCAGAAGGCGCTCGCCGCTTTGGCTTTGACGATCTCTCTGCGTTTCTCAACCAGGTTGACCTGATCCGCTGGTCAACCACGATCACCTCAAATGCGCTGGCGCAGCGAACCGGCCCCAAACTGGGTTTGCTGGTCAGCGAGGGACACGAACACGATCTGTACGTCGGCGATAATTCGAATCCCGTTCTGGGGACATTGATTGCCCCTGCCAACGTCATTGGACTCTCGCGTCCGATTGAACCTAGAACCGTACTGCTTGCCGTAAAGACACTGCTGGAAAACGGCGTGCGGCGCATCTGCATCAGCCTGGACGGCTCGTTTCAAGACGCCTCCGAAGAGCAGAGCGCCAAGCGCATTATCGAGACACAGTACCCCGATCATTTTCTCGGCACCGTTCCCGTCCTGCTTGGAAGCGATTTGAGCCACTATCCTGATAGTGTGACGCGCACCAACCGGAGCCTGATTAATGCCTACGTTCATGGGCCGCTCGCCAACGCACTGTACAAGGCGGAAGACGATCTGCGCGAGGCGGGCTACGAACACCCTCTGCTGATCGGCCATGCTAGCGGGGGAGTTGCCCGCGTCTCCAAGACAAAGGCTCTCGATACGCTCGAGTCCGGTCCAACGATGGGATTGTTCGCCGCCGCCTATTTCGCCCGCCTCTACCAGTTGTCGCACGTCGTCACGCTTGATGTCGGAGGCACAACCTCGAAGGTGGGCATTATCGAGGAGGGGCGCGTTGCCATGACCAGTGAGGCCGATATCCTCGGCATCCCTGTCAACGCGCCGACTGTACTCATGCAATCCATTGCCCTGGGCGGCGGCAGTGTTGTGAAGGTTAACCCGACCAGCCATCAACTGAGGCTTGGCCCCGAGAGCATGGGTGCCTATCCCGGCCCAGCCTGCTATGACCTGGGTGGGACCGAGCCAACCCTGACCGATGCCTTGCTCACCCTGCAATGGCTCCCTGCCGATTATTTCCTGGGCGGATCGCGCAAGCTCAACACAGAACGTGCGCGCGAAGTCATCGAACAACACATTGCGAAGCCCTCTGGTAAGAGCGTCGAGCAGGCCGCGCTCGATATCGCCAGTGCTGCTTTCCAGATGGTGGCCGATGCTATGCGGCAGGTCCTGGATCGGATTGGATGGCGACCGGAGGAAAGTACCCTTTTCACCTTTGGCGGCAATGGCCCGGCCTTCGCCTGCGGCGTGGCGGAGCGCGTCGGCATATCTCAGGCCTACATCTTCGATCTGGGGGCGGTCTTCAGCGCGTTCGGCTCGTCCATCTCGGATATCGTCCACGTCTACGAGCATGGCACGAGCATGGCCTCAACGTTTCGCTTGCTAGCCAGGAAGGACAGCGCCTCGCACGGGAGGTGATCGAACGCATGCGCAAGGAAGCCCTGCACGACATGAAGGGCGAGGGATTTACGCCCGACCGTGTGCGGCTCTCGCTCGAAGCCGAAGTGACCGGGGACGACGGGAAGCTTTCCTCGGTGGTCGAGGAACTCTCTTCTACCGCTTCCATGGATCCGCAATTCCTGCAAACGCGCCAGGGAACCCTTGAGCTGCTACGGCTGCGTGCCACCGCTTCCATGCCGCATTATGAAGTCGTTCGGCGCGCACCCAATGGGCATTCACCAGCCGAAGCGGTCAAGGGACACCGCGAGGCGATCTGGGGGCGCATTTCTGAGCCGACGACCCTCTATACCTGGGAGGCGCTGCGCCCGGGTCAAGAAGTCTCTGGAGGGGCAATTCTCGAAAGCGCCTGGACGACCTACCCGGTATTGCCCGGGTGGTTGCTGCGTGTCGATGAGTACGGCAATGGCCATTTACAAAGGAGGTAGCACATGGATCGTATCCGTATGACTGAGTACCTCGACCTGGATGTCGAGGAAGAAATGTGGTATTGCCACCGCTGCGGGCATGCGCTTATCTCGGCACGCGAGAACTACAAGAAGGGCTGCTTGCTGTATAACCGCGACCCGCGCGAAATTCACCCACCACTGCTGGAGGGAACCTATACGTTCTCCCCCGATCCTGATTGGATTCGCATCGTCGAGTTCTACTGCCCCTCCTGTGGCACGCAGGTCGAGACTGAATACCTGCCCCCTGGCCATCCCATCACCCATGATATCGAGCTTGACCTCGATAGTCTCAAGGCGCGCCTGGCAAAAGGCGAGTATGTGATCCGCGATTCTCGCTTAGTTCTCTCGGAGGTGGAAGCATGAGCGCCAGCCAGTTGAACTCCATCGATATCGACGTGGGTGGCACCTTTACCGACCTGGTCATGAACCTGGATGGGCAGACCGTGCAGGCTAAAGTTCCGACCACTCCCTACGACCTCTCAGTCTGCTTCCTCAACGTCATCGAGGTCGCCGCCCAGGGGCTGGGACTTACACTCGATCAGGTTCTAAAGCGTATCGGCATGGTACGCTATTCGACGACCATCGCCATGAACCGCCTGATCGAACGAAAGGGTCCGCACCTGGCCTTACTGACAACGGAAGGACACGAGGACGCCATCCTGATCGGGCGCGGCGCGCAGTGGGTGGATGGCACGCGGCTACACGAGCGCCGCAACCTGGCAGCCCAGCAGAAGCCCGTTCCCCTTATCCCACGCCGCATGATTGCCGGGATCAAAGAGCGGGTCGATAGCCGCGGGCAGATATTGCGCCCGCTGGACGAGGACGATGCCCGCGAGAAGATTCACCGCATGGTAGACCGGGGCGCACGCGGCTTTGTCATCTCGCTATTGTGGGCATTTCTCAATCCGGCACACGAGCGGCGACTCAAAGAAATCATCCGCGAGGAATACAAGGAGTACCATATCGGATACCTGCCCGTTGTGCTTTCGAGCGACGTGCTGGGCAAACTGGGGGAGTACCAGCGCACCATGACCGCCATCCTGGACGCCTACCTGCATCGCTCCTTGCAGATCGAACTCTCTGCCATGTGGGACAAGCTGCGCGAGTACGGCTATAGCGGCTCCTTCATGATGGTGCAGAACTCCGGCGGCGTGGCCGAGATTTACAAGGCCTCCGCCAGCCGCACCTATAACGGCGGCCCGGTCGCCGGTTTGATCGGTGCCAGGGACATTGCCCGGCAGCTTGGCTATACCAACGTCGTCGCCAGCGACGTGGGCGGCACCAGCTTTGACATCGGTCTGGTCGTTTCCGCCGATGTGCGCAACTACGAGTTCAGCCCCATCATTGATCGCTGGATGGTTGGCATCGCCATGATCCAATCGCTCTCCATCGGCGCGGGCGGCGGCTCCATCGCCCGTATCAACCGCGACCTGGGCAATCGCATCGAGGTTGGCCCGCAGAGCGCCGGTTCCTACCCCGGCCCGGCCTGCTACAACCAGGGGGGAACCGAGCCTACGGTCACCGATGCGGACCTCGTACTCGGCTATCTGAACCCCGACTATTACTTCGGTGGGCGCATGAAGCTGAACAAAGCCGCTGCCGAGCGGGCGCTGCGCAAACTGGCGAAGCCGCTGGGTATGGATGTCATCGAGGTGGCCTCGATCATTCGCCGTATTGTCGATGAAAACATGGCCTCGGCCATCCGCAAAGAAGTGGTGCTACGCGGATACCGGCCCGAAGAGTTTGTGCTGTTCGCCTTCGGCGGTGGTGGCCCAACACATGCGGCAGGCTATCATGGGGACATTCCGCAAACCGTGATCTTCCCCTACTCGCCGGTGTTCTGCGCCCTGGGTTCCTCCATCATGGATATCGTACATGTGTATGAGTCTTCGCACCGCATGACGATGATCGAGCCGTTTACGGGCAAAGCCGTCATTGACCGCGAGGCATTCAACAACGTCGTGCGCGAACTCAAAGAGCAGGCGGAGCAGGAGTTGTTAGCCGAGGGCCTCAACCCCCACGATGCCGTCTATACGCTGGAACTGGATATGCTCTACGGCGGCCTGATTCAGCCGAAGCGTACAGCCACACCCGGACTCTTTCTCAAGGATGAGGATGATGTGTGGGCCTTCTACAAACGCTTTGAGCAGGAATTCAGCGAGGCATTCAGTCCGCTGATCATCAACCTGCCCGGCGGCGTCTACATCGAAACCTTTATCCTCAAGGCGATTGTGCCGAGCCACAAAGTGGAACTGGTCGCCCGGGAGCTTCAAGGGCCGGACCCGGAAGCGGCTCGCAAGGGCAGTCGCTCCGCCTACTGGCCAGAGCAGAAGGCATGGGTGGAGACGCCGGTGTACGATCAGAACCGCTTGCTGCCGGGTAATGAGGTCATCGGCCCGGCCATCCTGGAGTCCGAATACACGACGGCTGTCATCCCGCCGCAGATGAGGTATCAAGTCGATGCCTACGGTCTGGGCATTATGAGTGAAGTTGGCGAACCTGCCCGTCAGGCCCTCGGTGCTGCCGTATCCACGACTGCACCCGCAGCCGGGGCCTAGTGAGAAGGAGGAGAAGACAATGCCGCTTCCCACCGCAGAAGAGAAGCTGAAGTGGATCAAGGTCGTCCCACCAACGCAGGAGGAACTGGACGCGGTCGCCAGACTCTCGCCGGGTGACTACGAGATCGGCTTCCAGCGCACCAACGATATCCTGGACGAAGCACTGGAGGTCTTCCAGCGTTCCTGTCGCAGTTCTATGGGGATCGCCGGTGATGTGATGGTAGCGATCTTCACAGCCCAGGGCGACCTGGTCAATGGCGCGGCGGGAACCTACCTGCACGCGATCATCCAGCCCATTATCATCAAGTACATCCTCACCTACTACAGCCAGAATCCCGGCATCAAAGAGGGCGATATCTGGGTGGCCAACGATGCGTTGTATGGCGGAATCCATAACCCGGATGTCGTCGCGCTTATTCCGGTTTTCTACAAAGGCAAGTTGATTGCCTGGTGCAGTGCCGCCAACCACACGACGGAGACGGGCGCTGTGGAGCCGGGAGGCATGCCTGTTACAGCCCCGGCGCGCTTTAGTGAAGGCATGAACCTGCCGCCGATGAAGGTCGGTGAAAATGGCCAGCTGCGCGAAGACTGGCTTGAGCTGTTCAATGCCTACGGTATACGCGCCCCACAGATGGTGGTGACCGACCTGAAGGCTCGCAGCACCGCAGCCGACCGTGCGCGCGCCCGCGTGGTCGAACTGGCCGAGAAGGAAGGCCCCGAATTTGTGATCGGCTTGCTACGCAAGATGCTGATGGTCGCCGAGGAGGGGGCACGCAAACGCATCGCCTCCTGGCCCGACGGCAAGTTTCGCGCTGTAGCCTTTGCCGATACCATCGGGGGTATGGGCTTCAGTCTGATCCGTTCTGCCTCCCTGACGGTTCATAAGCAAGGTGACCACCTCCTGCTGGACTTCACGGGTACCTCGCCCGAAAATCCCTCTTCCTATAACGCGCATGCCCAGGCAGCCGTGGGACACCTGGCGAATTTCCTCTATTCGTATATCTTCCACGATCTGCCGATCAGCAGCGCCACCTTTGCGCCTATCGATTCGTACTTTCCGCCGGGCTGCGTTCTCAACCCGGATGCGCGGGCAGCAACGTCCTGCGCCGTGATGATCTGCACCGGCATTATGAGTACAGCCGCCGTCACGTTCTCCAAGATGATCTTTGGAACACAGGAATGGCGGCAGGCCGTGGCTTCCTCGGCCAACGGAGGCAACGCCATGGTGATCGCGGGCCTCAGCCAGTGGGGGTTGCCATTCGCCGACATGCTGGCCTACTCGCTCAACACGGAGGGCCAGGGGGGCCGTGCAACCGGCCCGGGCATGGACGCTTCTCACTTTGCCTGGTGTCCTTTCGGACGCTCTCCTGACGTCGAGCTGATGGAGAATGAATTCCCTATGCTGGTGCCCATTTCACAGCACTGGCAGGACTCCTGCGGCCATGGCGCGCACCGGGGCGGCAGCGGCACCGTCCAGGTGTGGGTAGCGCATCAGACACCCACCATTTTCTTTACGACGATTGCCGATAACAGTAAAGTGCAAACACCGCAGCCGCTCTTCGGTGGCTATGCACCCCCGACTGTGCCGGGAATCAGTATTCGCGGAGCTGATCTTATCCAGCGTATGAGTAGCGGGGATTCCGGCCTCAAACTGGATTTTTCCGCGCTCATCGATAGGGAGGCCATCCATGGAGAATGGGGCGATGAACCATTCATTCGCTCCGTCCGGCCCTACAACGAGGGTGATGTCATCACCTTTGGCTTTGCCAGTGGAGGGGCCGGCTATGGAGACCCGCTCGATGCCGATCCGCAGCAGGTCGTGCAGGATGTCGAAGCGGAGATCGTCTCCGACTGGAGCGCACGCAACATCTACAAGGTGGCCTACGACCCGGACACCATGCGTGTCAACGTGGCGGAGACAGAGGCGCTGCGGGATGCCGAGCGCGAAGCACGACTGGCACGCGGCCAGAGCTGGGACGACTTCCAGTCGCAGTGGTCGCAGCTGAGACCCCCGGAGGAGGCGCTTGCCTGGTTCGGCTCATGGCCGGAGGGGAAAGTACTCACCCCGGTATTCAGACCATAGATTTATGCATAAGGGGAAGCTATAATGGAAATGAGTGTTATGAACGCCAGTCATCGTTGCGTTCTGGCTCGCGATGGAGTAACTCATCTCCACCACGACTTCCCGTATTTGACCATGGATCGCTTACGATGCCGATACCAGTAGTGAAAGCATTGATAGAGGGGAAACCTCCAGGCAGGCGGCTCTTCATGCCGTTGATCTTTGCGCTGGCTGCCAAACTGGAAGGTGTTCCCTTACCCGATTTTGTGACAAATCCGACCAGGATCACCAAGGGACTGGTGGCGCTCTACCAGCGCCTGCGTCCTGATGGCATCACCTGCTATTTCGATCTCTTCCTCATCGCGGAGGCGCTGGGTTGTCGGCTGCACTGGAACACCAATTCTCCCGTATTGCAGACGCCGACCAGGGAGGCTGCCCTGGCAATGCTCCAGCAGACGCCGGGTGACATAAAGCAGGGCGGCAGACTGCCGGTTGCGCTGGAAGTGGTCCACCGCGTGCAGGGAACACTGCGCAACGGACCCGCGCTGGTGGTCGGCTTGCCTGGCCCCCTGCATGTTGCGCAGCAACTCTTCGGGCTGGATGTTTTGCCTGGGCTTGCCGAAGGAGAGGACGGCGCACTCGATAGCTTTGAGACCCTGGTCGAGATCACGCTGTCCATCGCGCAGGCGTTCTGTCTGGCGGGAGCCGACCTGCTGTACTTCGATGAATGTGATATTCCCGTGGAGTTTTTCCCCGACTGGGAGGCGGCAACGGTCGCACTCTGGAAGACAGTGCGCTTCCATGGCGCGCTGCCCGTCCTCTCTCTTCCGCAGTCTGTGCAGTTTGAAGACCAGGCGAATGCGCCGCTGCTCTGTCTGAAAGCGGCATCGGACGAGCAAGCACCTCTTCCTGGAAGACCGTTTGCGCTCGCCCTGCCCGTTCTGGCAGAAGCCATACCGGATGTATCTCGCTGGACACAGGCGAAAGAGTGTGTGCTGGTGACAACCGATGGCGAGATACCCTATCAACTGGAGATCCAGAAACTGGAACGGCGCGTAGCGGCTCTGCGGTCCCTTTGCCAGAGCTGATCCATCACATGTCGTGAAAGAGGAGAAATGTATGACCTATCCGCGCTACTACAACGCCCGCATCGAAACCATGCCGCTCAAGCAGATCCAGGAAATGCAGGAGCGGAAGCTGCGCAAGCAGCTGGCATACAACTATCAGCACTCCGCCTTTTACCGGCAGAAATTTGACGAGGTGGGTGTGCATCCCGAGGATATCCGCACGCTTGAGGATCTGGCAAGGCTCCCTTTCACGACAAAAGAGGAACTGCGTGATAGCCAGCTTGAGCATCCTCCCCTGGGACGCCACGCTGCCGTACCGATGTCGCGGGTGATTCGCATCCACTCCTCGTCCGGCACGACAGGACGCCCCAGCTATGTCGGCATTACCAGACACGACCGCGACACCTGGATCGAGTCCGTGGCCCGCGTCTACTGGTCGGAGGGAGTGCGCCCCGACTCAATCGTCGTCATGGGATTCGGCATGAGCTTTTTCGTGGGCGGCCTGCCCCTGCACAACTCCATCGAGGAGATTGGAGCCACCTTCGTCCCGGTTGGGACCGGTGCCTCCGACCGCCTGATTACCTCGATCCAGAACCTGGGGGCAACTCAACTGACCTGTACTCCCTCCTATGCCATCTACCTGGCGGAATACGTGCGCAACAAATTTCATGTCGAGCCGAGTACGCTGGGCATCCGGCGCATCCAGCTGGGCGCGGAACCGGGAGGTGGCGTACCAGCCGTGCGGCAGCGCATCGAGGAGGATTGGGGAGCCTTCGTGACCGAGGGCATCGGCAACGCCGACGTGATCCCTGTCTATGCCGCCGACTGCGACGAGCGCAACGGCATGCATTTCCTGGCTCCCGACTTCGCCATCCTCGAAATCATCGACCCGGAAACGGGAGAGTCTCTGCCGCTTGACCGCCCGCAAGTGCAGGGGGAAATGGTCTTCACCCACATCGACCGCGAGTGCGTCCCGCTGGTGCGCTTCCGCACGCGCGATCGGGTGGTGGTCTGGACGGACCCCTGCGTCTGTGGCCGCACCGGCGTGCGCATCCGCTGCGTCGGGCGCACTGATGACCTGCTGATCCTGCGTGGGGTCAATGTCTGGCCTTCTGCCATCAAGGACGTGCTGATGGCGATGCGTCCGCGTACAACAGGCGAGGTGCAGATCGTGCTGACGCAGCCCGGCCCCCGCGTTGACCCACCCCTGCATCTGAAGGTAGAATATGGCTCAGATGTGGAAGACCTGGCGGGACTGAAGCGCGAAATCGAAGAGGTGATGCGCGACAAACTTATTTTTACGGCACACGTCGAACTGGTGCCGCCGGGAACGCTGCCACGCTTCGAGATGAAGGCGCAGCTTATTCGTAAGGCGTATGAGCAAGTGCGATAAAGGGGAGGAAAGAGATGGCGCAATTTGACTCGGTCTACATTCCCTATGGTGGCTACTGGTCAACGCCGTTTGTGCGCTGGCAGGGCAATTTTGCGCACCTGCACCCGATCCGCTTCGCGGCGGATGTGACCAGACGTGCCTTGCGCGAACACGACATAGCACTTGAGTGCTTTGACGCGCTATTCCTCGGCATGACAGTCATTGCCGAGCATAGCTTCTATGGCGCACCCTGGTTGGCGGGGCTGATCGGCGCTGCGGGAATCAGCGGCCCGACCATCAATCAGGCGTGCGCGACCTCGGCTCGCGTGCTGGCAAGTGCCGCCTTCGAGGTGGAGACGGACGTCGATCGCTGTATTCTGGCGATCACCTGCGACAGAACCAGCAACGGACCTCATATCTATTACCCCAACCCCCTGGCTCCCGGTGGCAAGGGGGAGAGCGAGGAGTGGGTGTGGGACAACTTCAACTGCGATCCCTACGCTCAGAACGCGATGATCGAGACCGCCGAAAACGTCGCGGCGGAATCAGGCATCTCATGGGAAGAGCAAAACGCCCTCACCCTGCTACGCTACCAGCAGTATCAGGATGCCCTCAAGGAGAACGCTGCCTTTCATCGCCGTTACATGCTCACTCCACTGGAGGTGCAAGATCTTTCCGGGCGGAAAGTGCTGGCAACGGTGACAGACGATGAAGGCGTCTATCCCACCACTGCCGAAGGGCTGGCGAGGCTGCGCCCGGTAACGCCTGGCGGCACGGTCAGCTTCGGCACACAGACGCATCCTGCCGATGGAAGCTGCGGCATGATTGTGACCTCGCGAGAGCGCGCCAGGGAACTTAGCCGTGACCGGGCCATCGAGATACAGGTACTGGGATTCGGTCAGGCCCGGGCAAAGAAGGGCTTTATGGCCCAGGCCACGGTTCCGGCTGCTCGCAACGCGCTCAACGCGGTGGGTGTGAACCTGACTGAAATGAAAGCGATCAAGACACATAATCCCTTCGCCGTCAACGACATCTACCTGGCACGTGAACTGGGCATTCCCGTTGAAGGCTTCAACAACTATGGCAGCTCGCTCATCTTCGGCCATCCTCAGGGACCAACCGGTATGCGCCAGATGATCGAGTTAATTGAAGAACTCACTTTGCTTGGAGGCGGCTATGGCCTCTTCACTGGCTGTGCCGCCGGCGATACAGGTGCCGCTATCGTCCTGCGCGTGGACGTGCATTAAGGCCTGGTTGAAAGCGCCTTTACCGCCTTCATTGTTGCCGGGTTGTTGTATCTCCTGCTGGCGCGGGTGTTCGTTCCCTCGCTCAGGGCGAGCAGGGAAGAAGCTCAGTCGGCAGACGACTGATGATCACTGGCTTGCGCGCCTGTCGTCTATTTTGTAGCGAGCCGGGCCGATAACCACTGGCTTGCCTCTCAGAAAAGCAGATGGTGCCAGAAGGGGTTGAAAAGATGGAGCCAGTCTACTGGAATGAAGCTATAGAAAACATGCGACCAGCAGCATTGCGGCAGGTAGAGAACGAGGCATTACGTACCCAACTGGAGTATGTCTGCTCGGCTTCTTCCTTCTATCAGACCAAATTTACGCAAGCGGGCATCAGTGCCACACCCGCGTATATGCTGCCGCTGGCCGAGGCGGCGCAGACAGATAGCTGACTCTTGCCGGTCGTGCTGAGACAACTGGCATCAATGGCGAACGAGTATGCGCGCCAGGCGATAAGTGGAGAGATTCACGGGGATGGGTGCAAAAATACAACTTTCTCCGGCTCTTCCAGTACGCGAAACGTATGAATCAATTTCGCCGTTTTACCGAGTATGGCGCTGGCGGCGCAATATTTCTCTTCGGTCAGTGCGATGGCACGCTCTACCGCCTGGGCTTGAATGGCGTGGCCGCTAAAGACGTGTTCAACGGTAATGTCCACAAACATTCTGGGGTGTTCCTCTCTACGCTCGCCACGCACCAATACTTGGTAGGCGCTGATCTGCTGGCGTTTCTTCCTGAGAATAGAAAGAATATCCATGCCGGCACAGGTTGCCAGGGCCACCAGCAGCATTTCCATCGGGCGCGGCCCTTTATCCGCTCCGCCATTATGTGGAGCGGCATCCAGCAGGAGATGATGGCCGGAGCCGGTCTCAGCATCAAAGCACATGCCCTGCTGCAAGACTGCCCGGACGGTCAAAGCATTTGCCATATCATTTCCCTTCTTTTCTTTCCTCATCAAGAGATACCACCGCTCGCCCATCGGCGACGACGGCCCCTTCTGGCCCGACAATAACAGGATTGAGATCAAGTTCGCTGATACAGGGAAAAGCCGCCAGCAGCCAGGCCACTGCCTGCAAGGTCTTTAGGAGGGACTGCAGGTCGGCGGCAGGCTGGCCGCGCGCACCCACTAAAAGCGGATAGCCCCGCACCTCGCGTATCATCGCCTGCAATTCATCCTTGCTGGCAGGTGCCAGTCGGTAGGAGATATCGTGTAAGACTTCGACGAAAATACCGCCCAGACCGAAGAGCAGCAGTGGCCCGAATTCTGCGTCGCGCAGTCCACCGATAATGACTTCCTGGCCGCGCACGAGTTCCTGCACGCTGATGCCCAGAATACGCGCCGACGGTTGTTTCGCACGCACGGCTAGCAGTATCTCCTCAAATACCGCTTCGACCTCTCCTGTCGCAACGCCCACGCGCACACCGCCAACATCCGATTTGTGAGTGATATCGGGCGAAACGATTTTCAGAACGCAGAGTTTGCCCAATGCCTGCGCTGCCGCCAGAGCTTCGTCTGCGTTGGTACAGAGCGTTTCGCGTGGGATGTCGGCCCCGTAGGCTGCCAGCAGCGATTTGACTTCGTTTTCCAGCAGGGTTGTGCGACCCTGAGCGACGGCGCTAGAAAGGATGGACGCTGCCGTTTCATATGCTCCCGGTGGCGGCGACGGTGGCATTGTTTGTGACGAGAGGCGTGCGCGGCGAGCTTCGGCATAGGCGGCGACGGCGGCGGCAGCGCGCGCCGTGCGTTCGGGCCATTCGTAGACGGGCAGACCGGCCTCCTGCAACATGGCCTGTGTCTGCTCCCCTTCGCTGCCGACCACCCAGCAGATGTAGGTCGGCTTCGCAATGCCTCGTTCATGCTGGCAACGCCGCACCGTCTCACGTACCGCCTCGATATTCTCCTTCATCAGCGCAGAACGCTGCAAAAGGATCGGGACGATAATATCGATGTCGCCGGATTCGTATAACGCCTCAATGCTCCCGCCATACATAGCCGGGAAGCGCGACCAGAGCGGCGTGACATCGACCGGATTGCGCGGGCTGGCATAGGAGGGCAGCAAGGGGGCAATCCGGGCCTGCACAGAGGCTGGCAGTTCGGGAACGCTCAGGCCGAAGCGTTCGCAGAGGTCGGTAAGTTCGACTCCCGTGCCGCCGGAGTTGGTGATGATGCCAACGCGACTACCGGGCGGCAGCGGCTGGCGACTCAATGCCTCGGCGATATCGACCATCTCCAACCCGCTCTCGGCCAGAATGGCCCCGGCCTGGCGCACCGCTGTGATAAATGCCGTCGCGTCTCCTGTCAGCGCGGCAGTATGGGAGGCGGCAGCGCGTCGCCCGGCGCTCGATCTGCCGGTTTTGGCGACGACAACCGGTTTGCGCCGCGCCGTGCGGGCCAGAGCCTCGAAGAAGGCGCGCCCGTTGCTGACCGATTCGAGGAATAAGCAGAGGACAGCGGTCTCATCATCGTCGGCGAAATAGTCGAGTATCTCATGGTCGGTCAGGTCGGCCTTGTTGCCGTGCGAGAGAATTTTGGCGAAGCGTAAGTGGCGTTGCCTTGCCAGGCCGAAAATGGCCATGCCGTACGCGCCGCTTTGCGTTACCAGCGAGATGTTGCCGCCTCCTGGAGGCAGGCCAAACCCCATCGAGGCATTGAGGCCCAGATTGCAGTTATATAAGCCAAAGCAATTTGGCCCGATCAGGCGCACGCCTCCCGCGCGAGCAATCTCAAGCATGGCCTGTTGCCGGGCCGCGCCCTCCGCTCCCACCTCGGCGAAGCCACCGCTCAACACCAGGGCCACTTTCGCGCCTGCCTCAGCGCAATCGCGCATAGCCGCGACGCAGGCTTCCGGCGGCAGGGCAATCACGGCAAGGTCTACGGCGTCAGGCATATCCTGGATGCGCGGATAGGCACGCAGGCCCATGATCTGCTCTTCGCGTGGATTGATCGGGTAGAGCGTGCCGGGATAGCCGTCCAGCAGGTTTTTCATCAGGATAGAGCCCAGTTTGCCGGTCTGCGCCGAAGCCCCGATCAGCCCGATGCTGCGCGGATAAAATGCCGCTTCACCCCAGCTACTCATAGAGCCAGCTCCCTTCTCCCACAAACAATGCAGGTTCACCGCCTGTGTGCAGAAATATCAGCGTCTCGTCAGGGCGGTAACGCTCGTTACGGGCATAAGCAATCAACCCGGCCAGGGCTTTGCCCGTGTATGTGGGGTCGAGGAAGATACCCTCACAGTGCGCCGCCAGACGAATGGCAGCCGCGCCCTCCGCCGTTGGAATGCCGTAGCCGGGGCCAATGAACCCATCATGCACAATCACCTCTTGCCGGGCAATCATCCGGGGCAGGCCCAGTTTTTCCAGCGTTGCCTGCGCAAGATGATAGACTCGCTCCTGCACCTCCTCAACGGACCTGCTTACCGTGAAGCCCTCGATACGCCAGGATAAGCCGAGCGCGCGGACACCTGCCAGCAAACCGGCCTGCGTGCCACACGAACCGGTTGCCAGCACGACCGCGTCGGGAGCGATGCCCTGAACAACGCATTGCTCAGCCAGTTCGCGGACAGCTCGTACATAGCCGAGCGCACCGAGAACCGTTGCGCCTCCGCGTGGAATCACATAGGGACGCCGCCCCTTGCCGCGCAATTCCGCCGCTACCGTTTCGATGTACGCATCAACCGAGGAGCGGTCTGGATCGCCAGTAAAGCGTACCTGCGCCCCCAGCAGTCGCGTCAGGCGATAATTGCCCTCAACACTGGCAGGCGCTGTGCCTGAATAGACGGCAACCATTGCCATGCCAGCATAGGCTGCTGCCGACGCTGTCGCTCGTACCGAATTTGACTGTACTCCAGCCCCGGTGATCAGCGTATCGGCCTGTTGAGCGAGGGCAT
>Ga0209810_1003742_pt1 | contig 15547 bp, 13 predicted proteins | sample Coa_R1_7_FD_187159 | JGI IMG/M metagenome (GOLD analysis project Ga0209810, IMG submission 187159) | Surface soil microbial communities from Centralia Pennsylvania, which are recovering from an underground coalmine fire - Coalmine... | ecosystem: Environmental > Terrestrial > Soil > Unclassified...
GGATCGGTCACGGCCACCAGGTCGAGCGCCTGCTCGACGAAGCGGGCCAGGGCCGCCGGCGTGAAGTCGGAGGTGTAGCTCACCGCGCAGCGGCCGTCGCGAAACACGCGCAGGCCGAGGGCGCGCGAGGTCGCTTCCTGCAGCTTCTCGATCGCGTCGCGGCGGATCGTCACCGAGAACTCGACGCCCCAGTCGTACACGGCGTCGGCGGCATCGGCGCCGGCGCGCCGCGCCAACTGCACCACGTGCTCGGCTAGCTCGAGAGGTTCTTCCACGCTCGCCCCACCTGCCGGATCATCCAGGGTAATCCGCGGGTGTTGGCCACTGTCAACTCCCGCGCTCCATCGCTCACACCCGCTACTGCTTCGTGCCGCCGACGGTGATCCCCGACACCAGGACGGTCGGCATCCCGACGCCGACCGGCACGCTCTGGCCCTCCTTGCCGCAGGTCCAGCGCCCATCACTGAGCTGGAAGTCGCTGCCGACCATCGTCACCTTCGACAGGGTATCGGGGCCGTTGCCGATCAGGGTGACATTGCGGACCGGCGCCGTGACCCGGCCCTCCTCGATCAAGTAGGCCTCGGAGACGCTGAAGACGAAGTCGCCATTGCTGATGTTCACCTGGCCGCCGCCGTAAGCCACGCAGTACAGCCCCTTGGACACGGCGCGGATGATGTCCTCCGGCGCGGACTGACCCGGCAGCATGTAGGTGTTCGTCATCCGCGGCATCGGCACGTGCTTGAAGCTCTCCCGCCGCCCGTTGCCGGAGGGCGCCACGCCGAAGTGACGTGCGCTGATCTGGTCCTGCATGTAGCCCTGGAGCACGCCGTCGGCGATCAGCACGCTGCGGCCGGTCGGGTTGCCCTCGTCGTCGACGTTGATCGAGCCGCGGCTGTTGGCGATCGTCCCGTCGTCCACCACCGTGCACAGCTCCGAGGCTACCACTTGGCCGATGCGGTCGGAGTAGTTGCTGGTCTTCTTGCGGTTGAAATCGGCCTCCAGACCGTGCCCCACCGCCTCGTGGAGGAGGATGCCCGAGTCGCCGGCGCCGAGCACCACCGGGAACAGCCCGGCCGGCGCCTCGACTGCGTCGTGGAGCAGGACCGCGCGCTGCGCTGCTTCCAGCGCCAGCGCCTCCGGCGTATGCTCGTCGAAATACTCTAGCCCGAAGCGGCCGCCGCCGCCGCCTACCGCGCTCTGCCGGCTCTTGCCCCGCTCGGACAGGCACTGCACGCTGAACCGCAGCATCGGCTGCGCGTCGGCCGCCAGTCGCCCGTCGCTGGTGGCGATTAGCACGTAGCGCATCTCGTCCGCCAGCGACACGACGACGCGCCCGACGCTCGGGTCGTAGGCGCGGGCCGCCGCGTCCGCGCGCCGCAGCAGCGCGACCTTTTCCGCCGCCCCCACCTCGGTGGACGGCAGCGTGACGGGATAGCGGCTGGCCAGCGCCAGCGGCGTGACGTTCTCGGGCGCGACGCTCTTGCCGTGCTGGGCAATGCGCGCCGCGGTCCGCGCCGCCTGGCGAATGCCCTCGCGGCTGAGGTCCTCAGTGTAGGCGTAGCCGGTGGCGTCGCCGCTCACCACACGCACGCCGACGCCCTGGACGATGCCGCCGGAGGCCCGCTTGACGGCCTGCTCCTCGAACAGCAGGCTGCCGGACTGGCGGTGCTCGAAGTACAGGTCGGCGTAGTCGCCGCCGTACTCCAGCGCGCAGCCGAGCATCTCCTGGAGCAGCGGCTCGTCGATCCCGTAGCGCTGCGAGAAGAAGACGATGGCACGCTGCGGTGAGGTGGGAGGAGGTGTGGTGCTCATACGGCTCTCCGCGGCAGGCCGCTGCGCGGCCCTCCCCAACATCATACACGATGCCGTCGGCCACGATGGCCCGAAAGCTGCGACACCCACGAGGCGTGGGGTAGATAATCTCAGGAGAGCTGCCCATGCCGGCGATGAGCCGTGGGCTCGCGGCAGGCACCCCAGGCTGCGTCGGGGGCTCGAAGGAGACAGAGATGCGACGCGCTATCATGGCCCTTGCGGCCGCGCTCACCCTCAGCGCCGGGGCGTCCGTCGCCGCGGCCCAGGTGCCCAGCGGCGGCTACTATCAGGACGGCTACTACTACGCGCCGGGGTCGTCGGACACTTACTACCCGTCGAACAACGAGACGGCCTACGACTACGGAGCCTACGCCTTCGCGCCCGGCTACGGTCCGTATCTGCGGCTCGGCGGCGAGAGCGGCTGGGACCCGAACATCGGCACCACCTACAACTCCTACCCGCCGGGCAACTACTACACCGACTACGGCCTGCCCTACATCGCCGTGCCGCGCGTGCTGCCCTACGCCGCGCCCACCTATGGCTACGGGCCGTACGGCCCGGTCTACTGCTGGCCGGCGTACCCGTTCTGCCGGTAGCTAGTACTCAGGGACCAGGCGAGCTGAGGAGCGTGTGCGGCGACACGCACTCCTCAGCTCACGAGTGACGCGGTACCCGCGGCGGCCAGCAGCCAGGTCGCGCTGCCGGGCTGGTGCGAGGAGGGGGTCGGCGAGGCCGCGGGGCCCTCGATCGCCCGGTCCAGCCGCGGCCCGATGGTCAGCACGAGCACGATCACCACGACCAGCAGCGCCAGCACGACGAACGGCGCCACGGGGTTGTCGCGGTCGAACAGCCGCTCGTACCAGGGGCGCCGCTCCACTGTCGCCTCCTCCGCCCGTCCGGTGGTCGGTCGGGGCTGGATTGCAGGGTATTGGAGGTTACCAACACCCTACAATCCACTTGTCACCACGCACTAGGGGATTGTCGCGCCTTCAGGCTCGCGGCGCCAGCCGCTCCACGATCACCTCCGCCAGGTGGACCACTCGCAGCGGCTGGCCGGCGGCGTCCGCCGCGCCCCGCAGGTGCAGCAGGCAGCCCGGGTTGTCCGTGACCAGCACGGCGGCGCCGGTCGCGGCGACGTTGGCCAGCTTGCGGGCGGCGATCGCGCACGCTACCTGCGGGTGATCGAGCGAGGTCGAGCCGCCGAAGCCGCAGCAGACGTCGGCCTCCGGCAGGTCGCGGACCGCCAGCCCGAGCGCGTCCTCGAGCAGGCGCCGCGGCGCCTCGCCCAGCCCCAGCACGTTCCGCGACTGACAGAAGGGATGGTAGGTGAGCGAGGGCGCGTCGCCCGGCGGTGGTAGCCGCACCGTGTCGGCGCCGAGGCCGGCGACCCGCGTGAGGAAGGTCGCCAGGTCGACCACGCGCGCGGCGAGGCGCTCGGCGCGCTGCCGCCAGGACGGATCGTCGGCGAACAGCGTTGGGTACTCGTGGGCCAGCGCCACCACGCAGCTCGCTCCCGGCGTCACGACGTAGTCGGCGGGCACAGCCTCAAGGGCGCGGATCGTCCGCCGCGCCATGCGCCGCGCCGTGGGCAGGTCGCCGGCGTCGATGGCCGGCAGGCCGCAGCAGGGCTGGTCCGGCGGCACGACGACCCGCGCGCCGCACGCTTCGAGCACGCGCACCGTCGCCTCCACCGCCTCGGGCAGGAAGCGGTCGGCTACACATTGCAGGAACACCGCCACGGTGCGCCCGGCCGCGCCGGTCGCCAGCCGCGGCGGGTCGGGCGCGCGCCCCGCCAGGCGGTCGCGAGCCGGGCGGCGGGCCAGGCGCGGCGGCGTGCGCCAGCGCCAGGCCGGCGGCAGCGGGAGGCGGCGCAGGAACGGTCCGTCGGCCAGCGGCGCGGTGAGCTGGGCTGCCACGCGGCAGGCGGCGTCGAACAGCGCCGGCCGCGACCAGACCGCCAGGCCCAGCCGCTTCAGCGGCGGCAGCCCGTAGGCGCCGGCGGCCCGCGCACGGACGGCGAGGATCTGGCGCGGCAGGGGGATGTGGACCGGGCAGACCGTGGCGCAGGCGTTGCAGCTCACGCAGAGGCTCTGCGGGCCGGCGGCGTGCGCCAGCCCGTGGTGGAACGGCGTGTTCACCAGGCCGATGGCGCCCGAGTAGATGTAGCCGAAGACGTGCCCGCCGACGACCTGGTAGGGCGGGCAGACGTTGGCGCAGGCGGCGCAGCGGATGCAGCGCAGCGCCGGACGGAAGGCCGGGTCGTCGCGCATGCGGAAGCGGCCGTTATCGACGAAGACGATGTGCAGCTCTTTGTCCGGCCGGTCGGGGCCGGTGATGAAGGTCGTATAGCTCGTGAGGTGCTGGGCGGTGGCGCTGCGCGCAAGGAGCCGGAGCTGCCGCGCCGCGTCGGCAAAGGTCGGCAGCAGCTTCTCGTAGCCGACGAGCACGACATGGACCGGCGGCAGCGACGTCACGAGACGGCCATTGCCCTCGTTGGTGACGAGCATCACCGTGCCGCTCTCGGCGATCAGGGCGTTGGCGCCGCTGATGCCGAGGTCGGCCTCCAGGAACTTGCGGCGCAGCTCCGTGCGGGCGACCTTCACCTGGTCCGGGATCGACTCCCGCGAGATCTCCCGCCCCAGCACCCGCGTGAACAGGTCGCCGACCTGCTGGCGGCTCTTGTGGATAGCGGGCATGACCATGTGCGAGGGGCGCTCGCCGGCGAGCTGGACGATCCACTCGCCGAGGTCGGTCTCGACCACTTCCAGCCCGCGCGCGGCCAGGTAGTGGTTGATCTCGGTCTCCTCGCCGACCATCGACTTGCTCTTGATGACCAGCCGCGCGCCGCGCCGGGCGGCGAGGGCGGCGACGTAGGCGTTGGCCGCCTCGGCGTCGACCGCCTCGACGACGGTGGCGCCGGCGCGCTCGGCCGCGGCGCGGAACCGCTCGAAGTAGTCGGGCAGGTCGGCGAGCACGGCATCCTTGGCCGCGGCCAGCTCGTCGCGGAGCGCCTCGAACGCCGCCTGGCCGTCGGCGGACACGTCGGCGCCAGGAGGGTTCGGTGCAGGGCCACCGCTCGCGGCGAGGAGCGCGAAGGCGGCGTCCCGCGACGGTCGCCAGGAGCGCTGGAAGGCGAGCAGGTTGCGGGCGAGGCGCGGGTCGGCCAGGGCGCGGCGGTAGCGGCGCTGGAAGTCTCGGGCCGCCGGCGAGCGGCGATTGGCGGCGAGGCCCAGCCCGACGCCGAGCGCCACGGCGGCGGCGACCAGCGACGGCCGCGGCAGGGGCCAGGGGCGCGGTCTAGCAGCGTCCATCTTCGACCAGCACGACGTGCAGCGCGCATGGCCCCTGCACGCCGATGGTCAGGACGCGCTCGATGTCGGCGGTCCGGCTCGGTCCGGTGACGAAGGAGACGTACGGGCGCGGCGGGTCGGCGGTGGTCCAGGCGCGCAGGCGCGCTGCGGCGGCGTCGAGGTCGGCGAGGAGGTCGGCGGCGCGCAGGAGGACCACGTGCTCGGCCGGCAGCATGCCGGCCAGGCGATCGCCCAGCGCGGCGGTGGCCAGGACGACCGAGCCGGTCTCGGCGATCCCAAACGCCGCCAGCGACACGCCGGCCGCGGCGTCGGCCAGGAGCGGCGCCGGGGCGGCGGGGGCGACCAGCGCCAGGCCCGCCGCACGGAGCGCCTCGGCCAGGGCGGGGAAGGCCGCCGCGGCCGCCGAGTCTACGACCACGGAACCCGCGCCCGCATCACCGAGCAGCGCCGCGACGAGCGCCGGCACCTCGGCCGCGCTCGCCTGGCGTACGTCGGTGCTGACACTGGCGGCGCGGGCGGCGAAGGTCGCGGCCGTTCCGCGCGCGTCCGCCAGGGCAGGAGCCGGGGGCTCGGCGCTCACACCGGCTCGGGTTGGGCCAGCGGCACCTGGCGATAGTGCCAGCGCATGAGCAGCGCCAGCAGCTCGCGGCGCGCCACCCAGGGATCGCTGACCGGCAGCATCTCGCGCGTGATCCAGGCGCGGTGCGCGATCAAGTCCTCCTCGGTGTCCCAGGTCGTGCGGACCATGAACTGCTGCGGCTCGTCCTCGCTCTGGTAGACGCCGGCGGCGATGAGCCCGGGCCTATGGCGGTAATGCTGGGTGATGTACGAGCGGACGTGCTCGGCGTAGTCGCGCTCGTTGCCCGGCCGGACGCGGATCAACCCCACGCCCGAAGCCTGCGGCTCGCGGCGGTGCAGGCGCAGGATCTCCAGCGGCTGGTAGACGCGCACGCGCGCGGGCCGCAGGAAGAGGTGGCGGATTTCCTCGGCGGCCTCGCGGAGGGATTCCCGCGCCAGCTCGAAGTCCGAACGGCTGTGCCACTCGACGAGATCGACGTAGAGGTTCGTCTGGGCGCGGCCCTGCAGCACCTGGTAGGTGCGGACCCCGCGGTGGCGCTCCACCATCGCGGCCGCCTGATCCTGCAGGGCGCGGCGGACCTCGGCAGGGCGGCCAGGCTGGGCCTCCCGGATGAACGCGACCACTACGCTCATGGCCCTGGCCTCCTCCTGCGCTCGGTTGCCCGGCTCCATCGGCGAGCGCCTGGTGCTGGGGTTCCCCGATTATAGCACCGCAACGGTCACGTTGCGGGGCAACGTAGTCCTTGCTAGAGTGTCTATCAACGTCCTCCGATCACGCCCACCATAGGGAGAGCGCGGTATGACTAGCTCCGCCCCGGCCGCCTCGGCCGAACGCGCCCCGCTCAGCCGGCCGATGGCCCTGGGCACGCACGGCGTGATCTCGACGGGCCACGCGCTGGCCACCCAGGCCGGCCTGCGCGTGCTGCAGGACGGCGGCAACGCGGTCGACGCCGCCCTGGCCGCCAGCGCCGTGCTCGCCGTCGTCCGCCCGCACGCGGCGACGCTCGGCGGCGACCTGTTCGCCCTGGTCCACGACGGCCAGACCGGCGAGGTGGTGGCGATCAACGCGAGCGGCCCGGCGCCCCAGGCGGCCACGGTGGAGTGGTTCCGCGCGCACGGGTACCAGACGATGCCGCCCCAGGGCCTGCTCTCCATCGAGGTGCCGGGCTACGTCGACGGCTGGACAATCCTCCACGAGCGCTTCGCCACCTGGACGGCGAGCGATCTCCTCCAGCCGGCCATCCAGTGCGCCGCCGACGGCTTCCCCGTCTATCCCAAGCTGGCCGACGAGAGCGCGCGCCACGCTCGGCTGCTGGCGCAGGACGCGGCGGCGGCCGCCCTGTTCCTGCCCGGCGGCGAGCCGCTGCGCACAGGGCACCTCCTGGTCCAGCGCGACCTGGCCGAGTGCCTCGCGCTCATCGCCCGCGACGGCCGCCGCGCCTACTACGGCGGCCCGCTCGGCGCGGCGATCGGCGGCTACGTGCAGCGGGCCGGCGGCCTCCTCGCCGAGAGCGACCTGGCCACGCCGCCGGGGGCGGTGCGCACGCCGCTGCGGACCGAGTACCGCGGCTACACCGTGTACGAGACGCCGCCGGTATCGCAGGGCTTCGTCCTGCTCGACGAGCTGAACATCGCCAACGGGCTCGACCTCCACGCGCTCGGCCACAACAGCGCCGACGCGATCCATCTGATGGTCGAGACGAAGAAGCTCGCGTTTGCCGATCGCCTGGCCTACCTCGGCGACCCGAGCTTCGTCGCGCTACCGCTGGATGCGCTGCTCTCGCCGGAGCACGCCGCGCGGCAGCGGGCGCGGATCGACCCGCGGCGCGCGGCCCGCGAGCCGGTGGCGGCCTACGACCTGGCGCCGAAGGGCAGCGACACAACCTACCTCTGCGTCGTCGACGCCGCGGGCAACGCCGTGTCCCTGATCGAGAGTATCTACAGCGCCTGGGGCTCCGGCGTGGTCGTGCCCGGGACGGGCATTTTGATGAACAACCGGATGCTCGGCTTCTGGCTGGCCGACGGCCACCCCAACCAGCTCGCGCCTGGCAAGCGGGCGATGCACACGCTGAACGCCTTCCTGCTCAAGCGCGGCGCCGAGCTATTCATGGTCGGGGGCACGCCGGGCGCCGACGACCAGGTCCAGACCAACTTCCAGGTGATCTCCAGCATCATCGACCACGGCCTGAACGTGCAGGAGGCGCTCGACGCGACGAAGTGGTCGAGCCGCCCCGGGAGCCTCGAGTCGACGCGCGGCCAGACCTACGTCCTCGGCGTCGAGCCGCGGCTCGACGCCGCCGTCGTGGCCGAGCTGGCGGCGCGCGGCCACGAGATCGAGCCAGTCCAGGACTACTCGATCGGCGCGCACGAGGCGATCGTCCGTGACCCGGCCAGCGGGGTCCTGATGGGTGGGGCAGCGCCGACGCGCGACGGCGTGGCGCTGGGCTGGTAGCCGGCGCGTGGGGCTGGCGGGGCACCAGGCCGGGCAAGCCCCACGGGGGCCCAGGCCGGCGGCGAGGGTGGCGTGAGATGAGCGAGAGACGGGGCCCGGCGAGCGCGGGCTCAGCGCCGCCCGGCGGGGCGCTGGCGGCATCCCTGTCGCGGCGCGGGCTGCTGGCCGGCACGCTGGCGCTGCTGGCGGTCGGCTGCTCCGGCGCCCAGCCGAGCACGGCGAAGGGCCGCGCTCACGCCCCAACCGAAGTGGCCGCCGACGACGCCCCGGCCGGCACCAGCATCGTGGTGCCATGGGCAGTGGGTGGCTTCAGCGACGGGCTCATCCGCCTCGCCGCCGACTACTGGCCGCGCGCCAGCGCCGAGCCGCTGCTCGTGCGCAACGTGACCGGCAACAGCGGCACGATCGGCGCGCGGGAGGTACAGGTGGCGCGCCCCGACGGAACGACGCTGCTCGCCGCCCACGAGGCGCTGCTGACCGCCTACTACCTGGGGCTGGCGCCCTTCAACTGGCAGGACTTCGAGCCGGTCGCCTGCCTGTTCTTTGTGCCGGAGGTGGTCGTCACACGCAAGGACCGTCCCTGGAGCGACGCGAGCGAGCTGGTCGCCGACGCGCGGCGGCGGCCCGAGCAGGTGACCTGGGCGGCCACGTTCGGCTCGCGCAGCCACTTCCTGCCCGGCGAGATCATGTACCGCACCGGCGTGCGCTTCAAGCTCGTCGGCTACGACGGCACGGCGAGCTGCCTGGCCGCGCTGCTCGCGGGCGAGGTCGACGTGGCCAACGCGCCGCTAGCAGCCCTGGCCGAGGCCGCGCCCCCCGGCAAGCTGCGGCCGCTGGGCGGCACGGGCCACGAGCGCGCCGCCACGCTGCCGGATCTGCCCACCCTCCGCGAGCAGGGTCTGGACGTGCGCTTCGCGATCAACCTGGGCCTGCTGGCGCCGAAGGGCACGCCGCCGACCACGCTGGCCCACCTCGAGCAGACCGTGCAGCGCCTGCTGGCCGAGTCCGAGCTGCAGCAGCGCGCCGAGGACGACTTCCAGGCCCAGGTCCGCTACCTGTCGCGGACCGAGTACGCTGAGCGGCTGGCGCGCCTGGACGCCACCGTCCGCGTCGTCGCAGAGACGATGGGCCTACGCGCATCAGAGATCTATCCATAGCTGGTGTGCGCCTGTGGCGCACACCAGCTATACCGGGCTTTGCGAGGCAGTAAGGAGCAGTCATGGCCGACGGAGCGCTCGACACCCTCACCCAGCCGACCGCGCGCGGCAGCAGCCCCACGCTGCGCGTTGGCCTGATCGGCTACGGCGCCATCGGGCGCCCGCTGGCCGAGGCGGTCGCCGCCGGGCGCGCCGGGCCGGTCCAGGTCAGCGCGGTGCTGGTGCGCGAGCCAAGCCGCTATCCCGCTCCCCCCGGCGGCGCGTTGCTTACCGCCGACCCCGACGCCTTCCTCGCCGCCGCCGGCGCGCTGGTGGTCGAGGCCGGGGGACACGAGGCGCTGCGCCAGTACGGCGAGGCGGTGCTGCGCAGCGGGCGCGACCTGATGGTGGTCAGCGCGGGCGCCTTCGCCGACGACGCCCTGCTCCAGCGGCTCCAGGACGCCGCGCGCGCCACCGGCCGGCAGATCCTGATCCCCTCCGGGGCGATCGCCGCCCTGGACGTGATCAGCGCGGGCGCCGTCGGCGGCCTCGACGAGGTGACGATCACCACCCGCAAGCCGCCCGCCGCCTGGAAGGGCACGGCCGGCGAGGCGCAGGCGCTGGCGGCCACCGCGCCCACGCTGCTCTACGAGGGCCCGGCCCGCGCCGGCGTCGCCCTCTTCCCACAGAACGTGAACGTCGCGGCCGCCCTCGCCCTGGCCGGCGTCGGCCTCGACGCGACGAGGATGCGCGTCTACGCCGACCCGACCGTCACCCGCAACACCCACGAGGTATTGGCCCGGGGCGCCTTCGGCCAGGTGAGCTTTACCCTGCAGAACGTCCCGTCCGAGAACCCCAAGACCGGCCGCATCGTGGCGATGAGTGTCCTCAAGGCCCTCCGCAACCGCGTGGCTCCCCTGGTCGTCGGCCTGTAGGGCCCGCGCGCGGCGCGCCGCGCCTACGGCGCCGCCGTCCCGCGCGCGCAGGCCGCGGCGCGGGCGAGGAGCAGCGCGCGCTCGCGGCCGTTCCGCGTCAGCGCCGCCGCGCGCTCGAATTCGGTGCGGGCCTCGTCGTGGCGGCCGACCTTCGCCAGCAGGTCGCCGCGCACGCTGGGCAAGAGGTGATAGCCCGCTAGCGCGGGCTCCGCGGTGAGGCGGTCGACCAGCTCCAGGCCGGCGGCCGGGCCGAACGCCATGGAGATAGCGACGGCGCGGTTCAGCTCCACGACCGGCGATGGCGCGAGCTGGGCGAGCGCGTCGTAGAGGGCGGCGATCCGCGCCCAGTCTGTCTCGGCCGCCGTGCGCGCCCGCGCGTGGCAGGCGGCGATCGCGGCCTGCAGCGCGTAGGGGCCGAGGGCGCCGCCGAGCGCCTCGGCGCGCGCGAGGGCGGCCAGCCCGCGCCGGATGAGGAGCTGGTCCCAGCGCCCGCGGTCCTGGTCGAGCAGCAGGATCGGCTCCCCCGCCGGGCCGGTCCGCGCCCGCGCGCGGGAGGCCTGAATCTCTATCAGGGCGACGAGGCCGTGGACCTCGGGCTCCCGCGGCGCGAGCTCGGCCAGGATGCGGCCGAGCCGCAGCGCCTCCTCGCACAGCGCCGGGCGCATCCAGTCATCGCCCGCCGTGGCCGCGTAGCCCTCGTTGAAGACGAGGTAGATCACCTGGAGCACCGACGCCAGCCGGACGGCGCGCTCGGGCGCCGGCGGGACCTCGAACGGCACCCGCGCCGCGGCCAGGGTGCGCTTGGCGCGGACGATCCGCTGGGCGATCGTCGGCTCCGGCACGAGGAAGGCCCGCGCGATCTCGTCGGTGGTCAAGCCGCCGAGCAGGCGGAGCGTGAGCGCCACCCGCGCCTCGGTGGAGAGCACCGGGTGGCAGGCCGTGAACATCAGGCGCAGGAGGTCGTCGCCGACGTCGTCGTCGAGCGCGGCGTCGGCGTCCAGCGCGGCCAGCTCCTGCTCGACCTCCAGCTCGCGACCGAGCGCCTCCTGCTTGCGCTCGAGGAGCTTGTTGCGGCGCCAGAGGTCGATCGCGCGGCGCTTGGCGGTGGCCATGAGCCAGGCGCCCGGCTTGTCCGGGACGCCCGACTCCGGCCACCGCTCGAGCGCGGCGACGAGCGCATCCTGCGCCAGCTCCTCGGCCAGGCCGACGTCGCGCACGACCCGCGCCAGGCCGGCGATGAGCCGCGCCGACTCGATCCGCCAGACCGCCTCGACGGCGCGCTGCGCATCCGAGCCCGTCGCCATCACCGCCCCTTCCTCCGCACCGCTGCCCGTCGCGGGGCGCCGCCCCTACCGCTGCTTCTCGGCCGCCTGCCGGCGCAGGCGCTGCTCTTGCTCGCGCAGCTCGGGCGTGAGCGCTGGCCCGAAGTCCTCCGCCTCGAACACCTGGCGGATCTCGACCTCGGCCCCCCCGTGGAGCGGGCTGCGCTTGACCCACTCGATCGCCTCCTCCTTCGACTTCACCTGGATCAGCCAGAAGCCGGCGATCAGCTCCTTCGTCTCGGCGAAGGGCCCGTCGGTCACGGTGGCCTTCCCGCCGGAGAACTTGACGCGGGCGCCCTTCGAGCTGGGGTGCAGCCCCTCGCCCGCGAGCAGCACGCCGGCCTTCACCAGTTCCTCGTTGTACTTGCCCATCGCGGTCAGGATCTTCTCGTCCGGGAGGATGCCCGCCTCGGTGTTCTGGTCGGCCTTGAGCAGGATCATGAACCGCATCGTCGTGCCTCCTTCTTCGCCTCGAGCGGGGCGGCGGACTGTCCCGGCCGCCTGAAGACCCTCGCTCTATCTATACGACGAACGAGCCGCCGCCAGATCGACACGTCGCGCGAGCAATTTTTTTCGCCAGCCCGGCCAGGCGCGCGGGCCGCCAGCCGCCAGGGGGCGGCCCACGGCGCGGCCAGGCGCCCGAGATGCTGTGCCGTGGAGATATCTCGTCCGGCGACTGGGCCGACCGAGTGCCGGCGGGGAGCGGCGGATGGCCGGGGCAGCCTTCGGGGCAGCGGGCAAGACGAGGGCCACGGATCGGGCGATCCGGGGCCCTCGCTCGATGCGCCGGGGCTGGGCAGTAGTCCTAGCGAATCACCACGTCGTTGACGCTGTTGGTAACCTGCGTCGGGACCTGGCTGATGCGGCCGATGGCCGACAGCGGCAGGTAGGTCACGCTGCGGGCGATGCCGGGGACGTTGCTCGGCACCGTGCTGGTGTTGGTCGCGGTGATCGCCGGGCCGAACGGCGCCGTGTTCAGGCTGTTGAACGTGAAGCCGATGCCACCGTTCTGGCCGTAGTAGGGCGGCGTGCCGAACTGGAAGCCATACGGGTACTGGTAGCTGGCCGGGAACCCGTAGCCGTAGGGGTCGCCCAGCGTGGCGTAGTAGTTCCCGTAGAACGGGCCGAACGGCGGGCCGAGCCCGACGCCGGTGATCCCGTTGAAGATCGGGTAGTTGCCCGCGAGGAACGGACCGCCGGCCCCGACCGGCGGGAGGCCGGCGCCGGCCCCTACCCCGATCCCCTGGGCCGACGCGGCGCCGCTCGCCGCGATCGTCAGACCCGCTGCCAGCACTACGCCCAGCACGTATCGGCGCATCTTCACCCTCACCTTCCCCCGCTTGCCGCCCGCGGCGGGCACGGCAAGACGGTAGGGGCCCCAGGGACCCACATCAGATCAAACGGAGCGGGGCCGCGAACGTTACACCTTAGACCGGCATCAAGCCGTGTTTCTTCGGCGGACGGTCCTCGGTCTTACCGGCGAGCATCTGCAGCGACCGTACCAGCCGGCGGCGGGTCTCGGCCGGCCGCAGCGCGGCCTGGGCGAAGCCCTTCTGCAGCGCGTCGAACGGGCCGCTGAACCGCTCGCTGAACTCCTCGATCCGCTGCTGGCGCAGCGCCTCCGGATCGGCGGCTTGCTCGATCTCGCGACGGTAGAGCACGTTCACCGCCGCCGGCGCGCCCATCACCGCCAGCTCGACGCCCGGCCAGACGAACACCTGGTCGGCGCCCATCTCGCGCGTGCACAGCGCCTGCTTGGCGCCCCCGTAGCCCTTGCGGAGATAAACCGTGATCTTGGGCACCGTCGCCTCGGCGTAGGCGTAGAGCATCTTCGCGCCGTGGCGGATGATGCCGCCGCGCTCCTGCTTGGTGCCCGGGAAGAAGCCCGGCACGTCCACCAGCGTCACCAGCGGGATGTTGAAGGCGTCACAGAAGCGGATGAAGCGGGCGGCCTTGTCCGAGGCGTCGATGTCGATGGCGCCGCCGAGCCAGTTCGGCTGGTTGGCCACGAACCCGACCGAGTCCCCGCCCAGCCGGCCGAAGCCGACGACCAGGTTGCGGGCCCAGCGCGGCTTCAGCTCCAGGAAATCGCCGTCGTCGACCAGGCGGCGGATCACCTGGACCATGTTGTACGGCTTGCGCAGGTCCTCCGGGACCAGCTCGTCCAGCCCATCCACCAGGCGATCGGGCGGGTCGTCGCTCGGCCGGCGCGGCGGGCGCTCGCGGTGGTTCTGCGGCAGGAAGCCGAGCAGCTTGCGGATCTGGGCCAGGCAGGCCACATCGTCGTCGGCCACCAGGTCGGCCACGCCCGAGGCCTCTGAGTGGACCTTCGCCCCGCCGAGGTCCTCCATCGTCACCGTCTCGCCCAGCACCTCCTTCACCACGGCCGGGCCGGTGATGAACATCTGGCTCGTGCCGCGCACCATCAGGACGAAGTCGGTGAGGGCCGGCGAGTAGGACCCGACGCCGATGCAGGGGCCCATGATCGCCGAGAGCTGCGGCACGGCGCCAGAGGCCAGCGTGTTGGCGTAGAAGATGTGGCCGATGGCGCGCGTTACGTCGAGCCCCTCCTGAATCCGCGCGCCGGCCGAGTCGAGCAAGCCGACCACCGGCGCCCCCACCTTCTGGGCCACCTCGGTCACGTAGGCGATCTTCTCGCCGTGCGCGGCGCCGACCGTGCCGGCCAGGACCGTGTAGTCCTGGGCGTAGACGAAGACCAGCCGCCCGTCGACCGTCCCGTAGCCGGCGATCACGCCGTCGCCGGGCCGGCGGCGCTCGGCCATGCCGAAGTCGGTCACGGGCGTCTCGGCGAGGGCGAACTCCTCGACGAAGGAGTCCGGGTCGAGCAGCGCCGCGATCCGCTCGCGGGCGGTCAGCTTGCGGTCGGCGTGCTGGCGCGCCACGGCCTTCTCGTCGCCGGCCACGACGCGCGCCTCCACGGCGTCGAGCTTCGTCGTCAGCTCGGTGCGGGTCTTCGGCATCTTTCCCCCGTTAGCCGTAGCCGAGGCCGCGGAGCACCGACAGCATGATCCCCGCGGCGATCACCGAGCCGATCTGCCCGCCGGTGTTGGCGCCCATCGCGTGCATCAGCAGGTGGTTCTTCTTGCTGTAGCGCTGCCCCTCGGTCTGGACCACCCGCGCCGCCATCGGGAAGGCGGAGATGCCCGCCGCGCCGATGAGCGGGTTGATCTTGCCGCCGCTCAGCGCGCACATCAGCTTGCCGAACAGCACGCCGGTGGCGGTGTCGAGGCAGATCGCCACGAAGCCAAGCAGGAGGATCAGCAGCGTCTGGTAGCGCAGGAAGATCTCCGCCTGCATCGTCGCGCCGATGGAGATGCCCAGCAGCAGCGTGACGATGTTGGCGATCTCGTTCTCCGACGCCTGCTTGAGCCGCTCGACCACGCCGGACTCGCGGAGCAGGTTGCCGAGCATGATCATGCCCAGCAGCGGCGTGCCCTGCGGCGCGATGATCGACCCGACGATGACGACCATGATCGGGAAGACCAGCTTGGCGCGGCGGGACACCGTCCGCTTCACGCCGCCCATGACGATCAGGCGCTCGTCCTTGGTCGTCAGCAGGCGCATGATCGGCGGCTGGACGATCGGCACCAGCGACATGTAGGAGTAGGCCGCCACCGAGATCGGCCCGAGCAGGTCGGGCGCGAACTTCGAGGAGACGTAGATCGCCGTCGGGCCGTCCATGGCGCCGATCACGCCGATCGAGGCCGCCTGCTGGAGCGTGAAGCCGAGCAGCAGCGCCAGGAGCAATCCAGGCAGCGCCCAGAGAGCTAGCGCGCCGACCAGGAGAAGAAACACGCCACAGACGAGCAGCGAAAGGGGGGGAGCAAGCAGCTCCAGCAGCGCTTCGAAGCGCGCAAGATCGCGCGAACGCAGCGCGGCGCGCAGCAGCGCCCCGGCCACGCGCCATGTCGGGCGGCCCGGCTCGCCGGCCTCCCAGCGAATATCCTGCGTACGCATCTGCGCGAATTTCGGTGGCATA
>Ga0209810_1003743_pt1 | contig 15546 bp, 12 predicted proteins | sample Coa_R1_7_FD_187159 | JGI IMG/M metagenome (GOLD analysis project Ga0209810, IMG submission 187159) | Surface soil microbial communities from Centralia Pennsylvania, which are recovering from an underground coalmine fire - Coalmine... | ecosystem: Environmental > Terrestrial > Soil > Unclassified...
CACCGTGCAGCAGGCCAATGAAGCGGTGCAGGTCGCGGCGCAAGAATTTGAACGCTGGAAGAAGGTTCCGGCGCAGGAGCGAGCAGGCTACGCCTTCGCCGCCGCCGATCTTCTGAAGCAGCGCCGCTTTGAATTTAATGCCTGGATGATCTACGAAGTAGGCAAGAGCTGGGTCGAGGCCGACGCGGACACGGCTGAGGCCATCGATTTTCTTGAGTTCTACGCGCGCGAGATGCTGCGCCTGGCGGAGGAGCAGCCACTGGTGCGCATCGAGGGCGAAGATAACGAGCTTGTCTACATCCCGCTGGGCGTGGGCGCGGTCATCCCGCCCTGGAACTTTCCCGGCGCCATCATGGTCGGCATGACCAGCGCGTCTTTCGTGACGGGGAACACGGTTGTCCTGAAACCGGCCAGCACCTCGCCCGCCATCGCCTACCAGTTCATGCGCATCCTGGAAGATGTCGGCCTGCCCGCCGGCGTGGTCAACTATCTGACCGGCCCTGGCAGCACCATCGGCGACGCGCTGATCGAGAATCCGCAGGTACGCTTCATTGCCTTTACCGGCTCGCGCGACGTGGGCCTGCGCATCAACGAACTGGCGGCGCGCCCACAGAAAGGGCAGAAGTGGATCAAACGCACCATCCTCGAAATGGGCGGCAAAGACGCGGTGGTGGTCGACGAGACCGCCGACCTTGAAGCGGCAGCCAACGGCATCGTCGCTTCCGCTTTCGGCTTCCAGGGCCAGAAGTGTTCCGCAGGCTCGCGCGCCATCGTTGTTGAGTCTGTCTATGACGACGTCTTGAATCGTGTGATTGAGAAGACGAAGCAGTTGACAATGGGCGATGTCACGCAGCCGGAGACCTACATGGGGCCGGTCATCGACGCCAACGCCTTTAAGAAGATCAACGACTATATCGAGATCGGCAAGACTGAGGGTCGCCTCGTGACGGGCGGCGGCCATCACGGCCCCGGCTACTTCATCGAGCCGACCATCATCGCCGATGTCAACCCGCATGCGCGCGTCGCCCAGGAAGAGATCTTCGGTCCCGTGCTGACCTTCATCAAAGCCAGGGACTTTGAGGACGCCATACACATCGCCAACGACACCGAATACGGCCTGACCGGCTCGCTCTACTCCACCAACCCGGAACGCATCAAGCAGGCTAAAGAGGACTTCCACGTCGGCAACCTCTACTTCAATCGCAAGAGTACCGGCGCACTCGTCGGCGTCCACCCTTTCGGCGGCTTCAACATGTCCGGCACCGACTCCAAAGCCGGCGGTCGCGACTACCTCCTGCTCTTCACGCAGGCCAAAGCCATCTCGGCAAAGAAATAGATGACTCACCCCAGGCCACCTCTTGCAGCTGGCCTGGGCGCAGTGATACGTGAACGAGGAAGTAGCATAAGCAGGTAGTTATGCAAACTATCCAGAACATTAATCAAAATTACTGGACATTTCGAGGAAGTGTCTGCTATACTACAAACAGAGAAAACAAGAAACGCTCGCATCGCTGATTTGAGAGAGCGTCGTAGCTACCAACGATATCGCTGCTTGATAAAGATGGTAGCTACTTTCTTGCTTTTCTGGCGATTAACATAAGTAAATTCTTATCGCTCTACACTTCACGCCAGATGCTCTTCAGCTCTCCTCAGCGCACACCCCCCAACAGCTATACCCATATCAGGATGTGATAGAATGCGAGAAAAAGGGTTGATTATGCTCTCAAGAGGGATGTTCTTATGTCGACTGTTACGAAGTTGAGTCCAGGGGCGTGGCAGATTTCGCTGCCATTTCTGGGTGAGCATGAGATTGTTGGTTCCTATCTGCTGGCAGGCGACAACGATCTGGCGATCATCGATCCGGGGCCGGGCAGCATGCTGGAGCCCTTGCTGGCCTCCATTCGCGAGGCCGGTTTCGAGCCGCGAGACGTTACGCACATCCTCGCCACGCACATCCATCTCGATCACACGGGCGGGGCTGGCTCGCTCATGCGCCACATGCCGAAGGCGCAGGTCTACGTTCATAGCCTGGGCGCGCCGCACCTGCTGGACACTAGCAAAGTTGTCGCCAGCGCCACGCGCATCTACGGCGAGCGCATGCAACTGCTCTGGGGCGACATTGAGCCGGTACCCTACGAGCGCCTGCGCATCATCGACGACGGTGACATCCTCAATATCGCGGGCCGTTCCCTCAACGTCTACTACGCGCCCGGCCACGCCGTCCATCACGTCATCTTCTTCGACGCCCAATCCGGCGAACTGTGGGCCGGAGACGTGGCCGGTGTGCGCCTGCCCGGTATTGACTACGTGCGCCCGCCCACTCCACCGCCCGACCTCGACCTCGAAGCCTGGTCCGCCAGCATGGACCTCATCAACCGCCTGCAACCGACCGTCGCCTACATGGGCCACTTCGGCGCGACCACCAGTGTCCCCGCGCACCTGGACCGCCTGCGCGAAAAGCTCTACGCCTGGGGCGAATTCGTCCTCGCCGCCATGCGCTCCGGCCACAGCGAAGCCGAAATTATCTCTCTGCTCATCGCCCACACCGAACCCGAACTCCAACAGGCGGCAGGAAACGCCCACGCATTGAAGCGGTATGAGATCGCGACCAATTACGCGATGACGGTACAGGGATATATGCGGTACTGGAGGAAGAAACACCCGGAAAGGCTATAGGAAAGATTCGTCCAATCATCCCCATCTCTTTGCACTATCGCGCTCTGACAGGTTACAATATCCATAACGTCATCCTGAATCGTTATATCAAGAGAAGGGACCTGTGTTATCAGGCTCCTGGAAGATTTAACAGAGAAGGAAAACCAGACCATGTTTCGTGCTCATCAGGCACAGACGAGACCACATGTTACCGTTGGCGCACGCCAGTACCTCATTTACCTCCCGCAAGATTATGACCCCCGGTCAGGCAAACGCTGGCCGCTGGTGCTGTTTTTGCATGGGTCGGGCGAGCGGGGCGACAATTTGCAGATGGTTGCCTGGCATGGGCCGTCAAAACACGTTGAAGCGGGGCAGCATTTCCCCTTTATCCTTGTCTCTCCCCAGTGTCCGGCACACGGCTGGTGGAGCAGGGAGGCGGATGTCCACGCCCTGGCCGAATTGCTGGACGAAATCGAGGACAACTATGCCGTCGATCCCGACCGCGTGTATGTGACGGGGTTGAGTATGGGCGGCTATGGGGTATGGGCGCTGGCTATCGCCTATCCGCAGCGTTTCGCGGCCATCGCTCCCATCTGTGGCGGCGGCAATCCCCGGGCCGTCTCCGCCATTCGCCATCTCCCCGTCTGGGCATTTCACGGCGATCAGGACCGGGCGGTACCGATAGAGGATGGCAGGGCGATGGTCGATGCGCACAGGGCCTGTGGCGGCAATGCCCACTTCACCGTCTACCCCGGTGTCGGGCATGATTCATGGACACAGACTTACGCCAACCCGGATTTGTATAACTGGCTGCTTGCTCAGCGCAGGCGAAATAATGATGAGGATGAGGTATTGGAGAAGAGCGCGTAAGAGACAGCCCAACAGGTCGCCACATTCCAGGCCACCCGCAAGAGGTGGCCCTACTCTACACGAGCGCCGCTCATTCTGTGAGAGATACGGAAGATGGGCCGTCTATAGTAGGGCCACCTCCATAGGCGTTAACTTAAGCCGGTGCGAGTACGCCGCAGGCCACCCGCAAGGGGTGGCCCTACGAGAGACGACCCCTCCACAAGCGGCACGGGACTATCGTCTCTCGTAGGGCCACCCCTTGCGGGTGGCCTGCGGCGGCCTTAAGTTGACGCCTAAGAGGGCCACCTCTTGCCGGTGGCCTGCCGGGGGCTGACGCGGCGACCCCTGAAACATGCTGGCTAACTTCCTGTTTCCGGTTCCTGTTTGACAGGCTCCTGCCCGGCGGGTTCCTGTTTTGCCGGTTCCCGCCTCTCTTCGGTGACAAGCATTTTGAATGCCTGTTGCGGGCTGGTGGGGACGCGCGGCACCTGGCGGCTGACTTCAGATAGTTCTTCCACCGGCAGGTCGGCCAGCATTCTGTCTTTGAACTCGTTGACCTGCCGCATCACCTTGCCCGTGCTACGGGACAATTCCTGGAGCTTTCTGGGACCGAAAATCAGCAGGCCAATGACGAGAATAATTACCAGGTCCATAAAATGAAATCCCATGTGCGCTCCTTCCTCAAGCACATCTGCTGCCCATTGCTCTTGCTCTTTCCTGTACCAGTTCTTTCCCTATCATACCATACTTACGCATAATTTGCTCATGGAGATCGGAAAAATCAGCCAAAAAAAGGGGGGACGGCGTTTACTTTGATAGAGAGTTTACAAGAAGCCATGAAACGGCGGGTTGACTTGATACGATGTGGTTTCGCATCATGAGGGGGCGACCCTTGCGGGCGCCTCATGGGCGCCCGCAAGGGTCGCCCCGGTGATTGAGAAGATCCGCCGTGCGTGGTGGGCGGTATGCTAAGACCCAGGACTTCCCCCACACACCCCTTAAAATCTGGGTACACCGGTCGCGTTTCCCCCCAGAACGGCGACCGGTCTCTCTTTTCTGCAAAACTCATCAATTCACGGTATGATAAGGCTATCCAATTTTTCCCGCTGCAATTCAGCATTTATCTTGCTCACCCCCTCTTGCCAACATCCTCTCTTTTTCATATACTGCATATAGCAGTCGAGATGCCTGTTAGCCTGGCTAAACAGAGGTGACAAGTGGATTATGAACGGAGAATTCTGGTAGTGTTCATAGTGCAGGATTTATTTTCCTTTATTGCAGAGGTGAAGAAGCCGTGTCACCTCTTTGTCTTGTAGAAAGGGCAAGCAACCATCTATGGTACTTGAAAACAGGGAACGCGGGGGGAGCGAGCAACAGGATAGCTGGCAGGCGAAGCTCTTGCAGGCTGCTCATGACGCTTTTATCGTGCATGACCAGAATGGGCGCGTGCTGTTCTGGAATCAGGGAGCAAGCAGGCTCTACGGGTGGGGTGAGGAGGAGGCACTGGGACAGAATCTCCATAAACTTCTGAAAACCGGTGGCCCCGTCGCGCCAGAGGAACTCGACCGCACGCTTCATGAGGGAGAGACCTGGGAGGGAGAACTGGAACATACGCGGCGCGATGGCAGTCCGCTCATCGTCCACAGCCGCTGGATCGCCTTGAAGCAGCCGGGAAGCGAGTCTCTGGCAATTCTGGAGGTTAATCGCGACATTACCGATCTCAGACGCACCTTGCAGCATTTACGGTTTCTCACCGAAGCCGGAAAGCTGCTGGTTTCCTCGCTCGATTACCAGGAAGTACTGGTACAGATCGCTCAACGGGCCGTGCCGATGGTAGCCGACTGGTGCCGCATTGATCTACTGAGAGAGGACGGAACCCTTTACCCGCTGGTCATCACCCATGTCGACCCGGCAAAAGTGGCGTGGGCCTATGAACTGAATGAGAAGACGCCCTACGACCCGAACGCGCCTACGGGAACCGCTGCCGTGCTGCGCAACAGGAAATCAGAATTCTACCCGGACATTCCAGATGAAATGCTGGTGGCCATCGCGAAAGATGAGGAAGAACTGGCGATGATCCGTTCCATCGGCTTTTCCTCGGCCATTACCGTTCCCATTGTGGTGCAGAACAAAGGAGTTGGCGCGATTACGCTGGTGATGACGGAGACGAAGCGTCACTATACGCCGACAGACCTGGCGATGGCAGAGGAACTGGCCAGCCGCGTCTCCCTGGCGATGGAGAACGCGCGCATCTACCAGCAGCTTCAGGAGTTTAATGCGAACCTGGAGATGATGGTGGCCGAGCGCACCGCCGCCCTGACAGCCTCAGCGGAGGCGTTGCAGCAGCTGAACATAGAATTGCAGCGCAGCAACCAGGAATTGCAGGACTTTGCCTATGTCGCCTCACACGATTTGCAGGAACCCCTGCGTAAAATTCAGGCGTTCGGCAACCTGCTTGAAGACGAATACGGCCACGTACTGGGCGAAGGCCGCACCTACCTTGACCGCATGCGCAACGCCGCTTCCCGCATGCAAATTCTCATCAACGATCTGCTGACCTTCTCCCGCGTCACCACGAAGGCGCTGCCATTTTCTGAGGTAGACCTGAACCTGATTGCGCGCGAAGTTGTCATTGACCTGGAAACGCTGCTGCAGAAAACGCATGGAATGGTTACCATCGAGCAACTACCTATCATCGAGGCTGACCCGTTGCAAATGCGCCAGATGCTGCAAAACCTGATCGGTAATGCCTTAAAATTCCACAGGCCCGGCGTTCCCCCGGTCGTGACCGTCTCAGCGCAGGTGCAGGTTGATGCGCAGACAGGCGAAGAGCAATGCTTGATCGCCGTCAGGGATAACGGCATTGGCTTTGACGAAAAATACCTTGACCGCATTTTTACCGTGTTTCAACGGCTGCATGGCAGAGGGGAGTACGAGGGAACCGGTGTCGGTCTGGCCGTTGTGCGCAAAATTGTCACACGACACGGCGGCAGTATTACCGCGCAGAGTAGTAATGGTGAAGGCGCGACGTTTCTGGTGACGCTACCGATTCACCAGAAAAGCGTTGGAATACTAAGGGAAGAAGAAAAGGACTGAATACATGACAGCGAAGGATTCGATTGTGATTTTGATGGCAGACGATGATGAAGATGATGTACTGCTGACGCAGAAGGCCCTGCGACAGGGAAAACTGTTGAATGAACTCCATTGCGTGCGCGACGGCGAGGAACTGCTGGACTACCTCCTGCATCGGGGCGCCTATACCGACCCGACGAAAGCGCCGCGTCCGGGCGTCATTCTTCTCGACCTGAATATGCCGCGTAAAGATGGGCGAGAGGCGCTCAAAGAGATCAAAGCCAACCCGGAGCTGAATGACATTCCCATTGTCGTTTTCACCACCTCGAAAGCGGAAGAAGACATCTATCGCAGCTATAAGCTGGGCGTCAACTCGTTTATTACCAAGCCGGTCACGTTTGAACGGCTCATCGAAGTCATGCAGATGATCGGCAAATACTGGTTTGAGATCGTTACCCTACCACCTGAGGAGGGAAGAGGTGGCTACTAAGATAGCGCATACTACTGTACTGCTCATTGAGGATGACGAGGAAGATTATATCCTGCTGCAAAGGCTGCTGGCGAAAGTCCCTCATCAACGCTACAGGGTGCTGTGGGAACAGCGACCAGAACGCGGACTGGCCCACATGCAGCGCGACGATCATGATATCTGCCTGGTCGACTACCGGCTGGGGGCGGCCAGCGGCATAGAGGTGCTGAAAGAGGCGCGCCAGCAGGGATACGCCCGGCCCATTATCATGCTGACCGGCGCGGGCGAGGGCAATATTGATATCCAGGCCCTGCACGCCGGCGCGGACGACTATATCACAAAAGACCAGTTGCAGGGCGAACTGCTGCATCGCCTGATTCGCTACGCCATCGAGCGCAAAAAAGCTGAGCAGGAACGCGACCGCTTGCTACGCGAGCAGATCATCCGTGACGAGCGAGAAGCCAGAAGGACTGAGTTTATCAGCATGGTCGTTCACGAACTCAAAACGCCGATTACGAGCTTGAAGGGCTACTCACAACTACTCGGCAGACGCTGCGAACGCATGGGTGATGCGCAGGGCATGCAGCTTGCCGCCCGCATGGATCAGCAGGTCAATCGTCTGACCGGCCTGATCGACGATCTACTGGACATCAATCGCATGGAAGGGAACAGATTGCGGCTACGCGAGAGCGATTTCGCTTTCGATGAACTGGTAGAGGAAGTGATGGCGGACATCCAGCTGACAACGGAGCAACACATGCTGGTGAAAGAGGGGCAGACTCACGCGACAATCCGGGGAGACCGGGAGCGCATCGGCCAGGTGCTGACGAACCTGCTCACCAACGCCATCAAGTACGCGCCCGCATCTGAGAGAATCGTGGTCAGGCTGGCACGCGACGAGCAGTCCGTGACCGCCAGCGTCCAGGACTTCGGCCCCGGCATTCCCGCCGAACAGCAGGAGCGGGTGTTTGAGCCGTTTTACCGCATCCAGGGGCAGGAAACCACCGCGTCCGGTCTCGGCCTGGGGCTGACAATAGCGGCCAACCTGATCGCCCGCCACCGGGGCAAAATCTGGGTGGAAAGCGAAGAGGGGGCAGGAACAACCTTCAGTTTCACGCTGCCGCTCGCCCCCCGGCAGGCAGACCAGCCCGCGCTAGAGGTAGGGAGATAGCCGCGACGGACCTTCATTGAAGCGGGGAATAGATATTAGACGTATCGATAGCGTAGGGTAGGGCAGGTCAGGAGAAAGGAGTGCGCTCATCTCTCTGCGGTCGATTCTTCAGGAAGTGAAGTTAAACCTCTTATGGTTTTGCTTAAATATGCAGTACGCTGCCCTCCTGCCCATTGTTATTCCGACTCAGATTTTGCTTTTTGTGCAGGGTGGCACGGTGGGCAACGTGCAGCAGGCAACATTTCTGGGCTGGCTCACTGCGGCGGCCTCAGTAGTCTCGCTGCTCATGCCACCGCTCATCGGCAGGCTCTCCGACCGCACTTCGGTATCGTTTGGCCGCCGCCGTCCCTACATTGCCGCTGGCGGCTCGCTACTGCTCATCAGCACTCCTCTACTGGCTACTGCCAGCAATGTGGGCATATTCCTGCTGGGCCTCTCTATCCTGCACGTCGGGAACAACGTCGTGACTGCTTCCTATCAAAGCCTCGTGCCAGACCTCGTACCCAGATCGCGGCGTGGGGAGGCATCCGGCTACGTGGGAGCAATGACGATCCTCGGCAATGTAGCAAGCCTGGGGCTGGCAGCTATCTTGCTGGGCAAGGTCAACCAGCAATCAGCCAGCCAGAGCCTTATCCGTTCTCATGCCAGTATTTACTATATTGTGACAGCTTTCATCCTGGTAATCGGCATCGTGGTTACCATGGGCATCCACGAAGTTTCCTTCAAACCTCGTCCTCATCCGGTGCAAAGAGAACGAGAAAGCATCCGGCAGCGTTTCACTCACTGGTTTGTGCAGAACTGGATCGCGCCCTGGCGAGCTTATAACTTCACCGTCGTCTTCCTCACCCGCTTCTGCATCATGCTGGGGCTGGCACTGTTCATGACCTATATCGAATACTACTTTGCCCGCGTGCAGCGCATCACCAATTTTGTGGAGGTGACTGCCGTCGTCGCCATGCTGGCGCTGGGCGGCGGCGTGGTGAGCGGCATTCTCTCCGGCATCTTCTCGGATCGTCTGCGCAGGCGCGCCCCGCTGGTAAGCATCGCAACCATCTGTATGAGCCTGGCCGCCGCCGCTTTCGTCATCTTCCCCAGCAGTCTGGCTATCTGGCTCTGGCCGCTCGGCATCGTCTTCGGCCTGGGCTACGGCGTCTACATGAGCGTTGACTGGGCGCTGTCCATCGATGCCCTGCCTTCGCTGGAAAACGCGGGCAAAGACCTGGGCCTCTGGGATTCTTCCGCGACCATTCCGGCCATCATCGCGCCGCTGATCGGAAATCTGATCCTCAACGTCGCCGATACCTTCGGGCAGATCGATCTGGGCTATCGGCTGGTCTTCTCCACCGCCGCCCTCTGCCTGATCGTCGCAGCCATCTTCGTCCTTTACGTGCGTGAGCAGCGGTAATTTCATCGGCAGCCATTGACGCGCTTGCAGATGGCTGGTACGGTAGATAAGAGAGACTACCAGTAGCAGTGTATGCAGACCCGGCTGTTCCAACACCGTCCACTACACCCATAGCTCCACGTCGCGCACGGTCGAGGAAATCTTCGGCGTCACTCCCTTGCTGGGCGCTGCCGCGAAGGCAACGGATTTGAGCAGCCTGTTTCAGACATTTCCCTGACAGGCTGTAGTAGAGTTCGACATGCGACGAACAAATGGATTACAATAGAACTATTCCATGCCATACCCACAGCTACTTTCAATGCTGCGACAGCAACGAAGCTTTCTCAGCCATCTGCGCGAACTGCTGCGGGGTAATAGAGAGATCAAAGACTTCGGCAATGTGATCTGCCCAGGAGACCAGGAAATAGCGCCAGCCATCGTACACATGCAGCGCACGTTGCTGCTCCTGAGCTTTCGCCTGATGCAGGAATTCGAGCGATCCCCGGTAATTCAGTTCCCAGACGATGCCCGCACGGGGAAAAATAGCTGCATCCGTAATCGGTGAGCCGGGTCGGTCTTTGCCCATGCCGGTCGCGTTGATGACGAGTGAACCGGGCGGCAGCGCGGCCAACAGCAGATCGTTGCCGAGTGGGTCTTCATTACACACGTACTCTATCTCAACTCCGGGCGGCAACTGTTCGACAATGGCGCCCAGCTTATCCAGAGAGGGCTGACGACGGCTCACCATGATGATGCGCTCTGGCCTGTCGCTGAGATCGGGCAAGGTGAGCAGATTGACGGCGAGCGCGATGCCCGAACCGCCCGCACCCAGGCATAAGACATGTGCGCCCGTGCGCCGCCAGTAGCCCGGCGCAAGCATTTCTCGCAACGCAATACGCGAGGTGAGCGGATCTTTCGCATGCCCGATTAACCTGCCATTGCGGCGAGAAATGCAGGAGACCTCCGAACAGAGGCGGGCATAGTCATCAAGCGAGTCCAGCATATCCCCGGCATCATTGAACAGGTCGACTTTGTGCGTGGTAATCAACGCGCCGAGCGATAACGGGTCAGCCTTGAGATGCGCAACGATCTTCCGGTATTGCTCAGACGCCGCGTGCAGTGGCAGATCCAGCCCGATCAGTTGCGCGTCGTCCAGCCCCAGCGCCCGCACCCACAGCGGGAAGAGGCGCGTCATCGACGACTGGCCCGTTGTCACGCCGATAAAATACATCGTCGGCCTCTCCTGTCGCACAAGAGCGGGTAAGTCTATCTCTTTCTCCATAAGCTATTCTGCCCTCGTCTAATATAACCCGGCAGTGATCCATATACCAATCTACCCCTCAGTCTACCACGATTCAGGCTCGCTTTTGCGTGAAAAGGGGGCCATTTTTGGCTACTGGATGGTTTATTTGAACAGGAAAAAGGAACAGACATGGTATGCTTTGGAGAAAGAAAAGATGTACGAAGATGCCAGGAAGTATCAGAATTTAAGAAACCTGAGGAAAGAGCGATTTCTGAAAATGCAAACACTCACGAGACCGAGTTACAGCCCTACGAATAACAATACCGGCGATTCACAGGCGTTGAGGGTCGCCGTGCTGGCTGTCATCCTCTTTGCCCTCTCCGGCCTCATCACCGGCTTTGCCTTCGGGGCCTTCGTGCATTTCTCTCCCACCAGAACAGCCAGTTCACCAACCAGTATCAATACCAGCCAGCAAAAGACAGGTAGTGGTACAACTCCTACAACGGTTCCAAAGGTAAATCCTAAACCATTAGGAGTGCCATTAACCACCATTTCTGCTTATACAGAAATTGCTGATGGCAGCACGCCATATACGGTTAAAACGCAGGTGACAGATCAAACAAATGGTACTGCATCAGCAGGAGAGAAATTGCAAGCTTCGGGTATCACTTGCAAACTCTGGCTAACAAAAGACAAAAGTGTGACCCCCATGCTCGTAGCAAAAAATAATCAGATTCCAAGATCAATCGATGCTCTAGCACAGCCATTTCCCGATGAAATTCAAGGGGGACTGAACTTTGCCCCCAATACACCGCAGACACAAATGTGTGGTTCCAATGGACAAGCAAACTGGAGCTATACCATTAATCCGTCAGTTAAACCGGGCCATTATACCTTAGCGGTGATTACGGACTGGAATGGACAGCATTACAACTGGGGCTGGCAATATATCACCATCACGCAGGCAAATTAGCAATTCCGCTGATGATGCCGCGAACGAGAGCCACGAAGAGGGGTTGCGCTGTCTTTGCAGCGGTCAGCACTTCCGCGTGGTTGACCTCTTCGCTTTCTTCGCCGGTGGCCGTATTGGTAATCAGGCTGAGGCCGAGGACACGCATGCCGGCGTGGCGGGCAACGATGACTTCTGGCACGGTTGACATGCCGACGGCGTCAGTGCCGAGGAGGCGCAAAGCTTTCAGTTCCGCGCCCGTTTCAAAGCTCGGCCCGGCCACCATCGTATAAATGCCCTCGTGCAGCGTCATTTCCGGCCATCGGGCGGCCACGGAGCGAGCGAGAGCGCGCAGCTGCGGGTCGTAGGCTTTTGCCAGCGCGGGGAAACGCTCGCCCAGGCGATCTTCGTTTGGCCCGATAAGGGGGTTGACGCCCGCGAGTCCGGGGAAGTTGATGTGGTCGCGAATGAGCATGAAATCGCCGGGGCGATAGGCCGGGTTGACGCCGCCTGCCGCGTTGGTGACGATGAGCGTCTGCGCGCCGAGCAGGTGCATGACGCGCACGGGGAAGGTGATGATCTGCGGTGAGTAGCCCTCGTAGAAGTGAAAACGGCCCTGCATCACCACCACTGGCACACCTTCCAGCGTGCCGATAAGCAGGCGACCGGCATGCCCGGCGACAGTCGAGCGGGCAAAATGGGGAATTTCCTCGTAGGGGATGCCCGTCGCGTCGCGCACCTCTTCCGCAAGGCTGCCCAGTCCTGAGCCGAGGATGAGCGCAACGGTAGGTTTCAGCGCAGTCCGCGCCTGGATGGCGGCTGTGGCTTCCAAAAGCTGTTCATAAAGCGGCATAATGGTTTCTCCTAAACGCCTGACGTGGTTTTCAGGCGCGCAAGCTGGCTGTAGACCTGGGTAGTGGAAATATGGGCGTGGCCCAGCAACTCCTGCACCGAACGCAGTTCCATGCCGTCGTTGAGCATGTGGATGGCGAACGAATGGCGCAGCATGTGCGGCGTGATGGATGTGATGCCTGCCTGCCGTGCATAGCCTTTGATGATGAGCCAGAAGCCCTGGCGCGTCAGCCGTTCACCGTGATGGTTCAGAAAGAGCGCCTGCTCGTCCGGGTGGTGGACGATGAGAACGGGCCGGGCGTTCGCAAGATATTGCTGCGTCGCGACAACGGCCACTTCCGGCAAGGGCAGGACGCGCTCGCGCCTGTTGCGTCCACCGCGACTGCTCTGCCCGCTGTGAGCGCCACAGGTGATGGTGGAGCGCGCAGGGTCAAAATCATCCAGGTTTAACGAGACCAGTTCGGAGACGCGCATGCCGGTGGCGTAGAGGACATGCAGCATGGCGAGATCTCGCTGCCCGGCGGGCGCATCGACTTCGACCTGATTGAACAGGCGGTGAATCTGCTCGGCGTTCAGCACGTTCGGCGGGGCTTTCTGCACGCGCGGCATTTCCAGCCCCTCTACAGGGTCGGTCTCTATAACAGCCTGCTCATGGAGAGAGCGAAAGAAGGATTTGAGAGCCGCCAGTTTGCGCGCTATGGTAGTCGGGCGATAGCCGTGATCTTCGCGCATAGTGATTACGTAGGCTTCGAGATGTTCGTGAGTCACCTGCGGCCAGTTCTCGACGCCCCGCGCTTCCAGATAGGCCCGAAGCTGATGGAGGTCGTTTCGGTAGGCCAGCACGGTGTTTTGATTATTGCCCCCAGACCCCTGCTCCCGTGCAGAGAGCGAGGTGATAAATACATCAATGGCATCTTGCAACATAGAATACTTCCGCCTCTGCCTCAATATATGTTCAACCCGATGGATGTCATCGCAAGTCAGTAACAACGAGGGACATTATAAACCATCGAGTAAAGACGGGGCAAGCAAATAGGAGGAAGATTACCTGTCCAGAACGTGCTATAATACAGTACACTACTGCCTTGCACGCATGACAGATCAATGCACATCAACATGTATCAGAAAAACTGAGTGAGTGATGTGAGCGATATGATGGGACTATAAAGGAGACTTGCAAACGGATGAGTAAGTTGTTAGACATGTTTACGCAGGCGCGCCGGGCGCAGACTGGCGGCGGCATAGGCTTTCTGGGCAAAGCAAAACCCGAAATCAAGCCGAGAGCCGCCGCGATCATTGTCTCTCTACCCACACTGGATAAGAGCAGCGCGGAAGCGGCGATCAAGGCGGGGGCCGATAGCGTGATCTTTAACTGGGATGGCGAGGACACGGCCCTGCTGGAAAACCTGCACGAGGCCATAGAGGCCGCGAAAGAGGCGGGCGAAAATGTCATCTGCGGACTGCAAATCAACGGCGGCTGGGAGCGACTCGATCACGAGCAGATTGAACACCTGAGAGATCAGGGCGTCAATTATCTCATTCTGCCGCTCGACGCGCCGGCGCGCCTGCTGGCCCTGCCCACGAAAGATGTTGACCTCGTCATCACCGTTCCCATGCGCGAGGGAGAACACTATCCCTCCTTCATTCGCAACCTGACGACATTCGACAGCATCACGGCGGCGCTCTTCGATTTTGAGTTTCCCGGCGAAATCGAGTCGATCAGCATCGAGGATTTGCTGCACTACCGCGCCGTACGCGAGGCTGCCCGGTTCCCCGGTATACTGAATGTGAGCGGCAATCTTGACGAGAAAGATGCCCTCGCCCTGGCCACCCTCGGCATGCAGGCCATCGTCCTGCCCGCCAGCGGCACAAAAGCCAGCATGCAGCAGCGCATCGAAACCCTGCGCACCCTGCTCGCAGAGGTCTACAGCAAGATCAAGGAAGCAAGCAGCGCGAATAAGCCTTAACCAGAAATAAGCAGGAGCAGCGAGGAAGCAAACGGGCGCACAGAATGTATCTTGTGCGCCCGTTTGCTTCCTCGCTGCTCCTGCTTATTTCTCCTCTCGCTGGTTGATGCTACTCGTTAGAGTTGCGTGCCAGTGGAGCTGGCGGCGGGGGATGTGGCGGAGGAGGCTGCGCGTCTGCTGCCAGACCTGTTCTGGATTGGCGTTATTGCGCCAGTAGTAGTAGCAACCGATGTCGTCGGGTTCGGCGTGCAATATACGGTTAAAGGCGTCTTCCAGTTGCCCTTCATGCTCCTCGTCCAGATCGAAGTTTTGCAGCCAGAGCTGGCTGCGCTTGCCTGCCGCGCGGGTCGTTTCCACAACACGGCGGCTCCATTCGCTCACCTGCGTGACATCCGTTTTGAAGACCTTCCAGAAGAGGTGGCAGCCAATAGTATCCAGGTGCGGCAGAGCGGCCAGCGCGTCAAGCTGGGCCAGGTTTTCGGGAACGATAGCGACCATCGTTTTCGCATGGGCATCCACCCGCTTGACATGGGCGCAGAGTTCGCCCAGAAATTCGACCATCGAACGGCGGCGAAAGCCGGGCAGGTCGACCACGTCGGGGCAGAGGGCGCGACAGACGGAGCAGAAACAGGTGATATCGGTGCCGCGCGGCTCATCGATGAAGATGCCGTTGATGGGAAAGGCACGCAGGTAGCTCTCGATCTCATCAAAAAGCCAGGAACGAAACGGCCTGTGATTATAGCAGGAGATATCATGATAGCGCCCGTTGCTGTCCATGACACGCGAGCGGGGGTTGTGAAAGGTATACCAGCTGGGCATGGGCATGGGGCCGGAAAAGACGTTGCCGTAGCGGCCCAGGCTCAGGTAGACCTTCAGCCCGGCATCCTGCGCCTGCCGCATGCCTCGTTCCAGATCACGCGGCCAGCGCGTTG
>Ga0209810_1003745_pt1 | contig 15533 bp, 14 predicted proteins | sample Coa_R1_7_FD_187159 | JGI IMG/M metagenome (GOLD analysis project Ga0209810, IMG submission 187159) | Surface soil microbial communities from Centralia Pennsylvania, which are recovering from an underground coalmine fire - Coalmine... | ecosystem: Environmental > Terrestrial > Soil > Unclassified...
AATTTTGTGGATAATTCTTTTGGGTATTTTCATTTGAGACCTCCTTGTGTTTATTTATCCAATAATGATAGACACTAAGGAGGTCTTCTTTTATATCTCTCTCCTTCCCTCAAGTGTTAATCTCCAGACAGGACACCATTGCAATTTCTCAAAGACAATGGCATTATTCGTACTCGTGACCCCTCTGTTTTGTCTCATTTCCCCTGAACCAGTACAAAGGCTTGACAGCATAGCCCAAAGAGTTGTATTATTGAAAACGTTCCACCTTCCGGTTGCCGCCGTGGTTAATAGTATCTCTGCTAAACCTCGGCGGCTTCTTTTTTGTTGGAATCTTAGAGCATCCCTGTCCGGTATACGGAATGTAATTCACTAAAATTAAGAGATTTATCTACGAGCATTTTGTAAATTGAAGCGAAGACTACTTCCAATCTCTCTTAATTCTTTGAGTATTTTCATTCTGTGAATTTGTAAGTTCAGAACTTACTAAGTTCTTTACTTCGTAAGTTATAAAGTACAGAAGTAAGCAAGTTAGTAAGTTCTAAAGTTCTTAACTACTAAAGTTCGTAAGTTAAGAACTTTAGAACTGATCCCGCGTTGAGATGTGACTAAAAACTTGCTGCCTGTTATGTGTACTGAGATTACGCAGGAGCAGTAAGTAGGCTAGAATGTTAGTGTTATGGAAAACATTCAGCTCTTACTAACCCCTGCAATTCAAGCATACCTGATAGGACTAATTTACAGAAATACTCGTACTACTTGCTTGTCACTCTCAGCACTTTGCCCCTGGGTGTCCCACGACACTTTGGGTCGCCTGCTAGGGTGTGCACTTTCCTGGTCAGGACGGCTATGGGAAGTGTTTGCCTGTCGTTTAGTAAAAGAGGGCGGTTACCTGGTGATCGATGACACAGCTTGGCAAAGGTGAGCAAAGCGTGCTGAAGCAGTAAGCCCCGTTTGGTGTACGACACTTAGTAAAGTACTGATAGGAATGCAAGTGGTGCTGCTCACTTGGACAGATGGTAAGTGGAAAGTGCCTCTTGGTATGAGACTAATGTAGAGCTTACAAAAGGACTTTTAAGCTTTGCTGCAGGCTGCGAGATCAAACCAAAGTACGTTGTTTTTGATTCCTGGTACGCAGCAGCAGTTGTGTTGAATCTGCTGGTTGATTTGGAATGGTCATATGTGGCACAGATTGCACATCTGCATCTTGGGTGTATAGCACTTTGTTTAACACAACATGCGGCTTACAGCCAAAAGCAGACAATTTATGCTTTCAAACGAGAGTTATTTCGTCAGCCTATACCTACTCATCTCCCTCTCATCAATGACTCTTTAGAGGCTGCGTAATTTCAGGTGTATTTAACATGGAGCGTAATTTCAATGTGGCGCGAATTTGTAAAGATATTGCAATTAGTTAGCAAATATGATTTGATAGTAAGTACGGTTCAATTGCATTTGAGAAACGCAGATGGCAAAAAAAGAGGAACGCACGCGGTCTTATGCTTCAGTCCCCTTAGGAATTTCCAAGGTGTCTTCTTTCTTTGGAAAAATCTCTCCGGAATCTGTTGAATTTGAGATTCCATACGTGAAGATCAAAGGACAAATTGATGAAGCCAGCCTTTCCTTTGTTGTTCCTAAAGAGGCCATACAGCAAGATGGAATTTCTGAGCACATTCTCCTAGGAATCTCAAAAATGCTCTCCGACCCCACTCAGCATAAGATGGTCCTTGCCCCATTTGCCTTTGCAAACCATCAATACGGGCACTACTGGTTTGATGCCGGCGATTTCTGTGACTTCTTTGGATACCAGCGCGATACCTCCGGTAGACACGATACGGATAATCGAAAAAAGATTATGAAGCTCCACGGCAACCTTCGTAGGATTGGAGTAGAAATTCCAGCCATTAGGGGAAATAAAAAAATCGTATATGAAGGAAAGCTTGTCTATATAGTGGACGCGGAGGCAACAGGCTATATTGATGGCGTCGAGGTTTTCAAGAGAGGAAAATTCGGGATTCTCACAGAACTCTGGAACGATGTAAGGAAATATGGTTACTATGCCCCATTAGATAAGCGGGCGTTTCGAATCAACAGCAAAGAATACCCCTGGGGATTTAAAATTTATTCAGCCATTGTTTTTGAAGCGCGAAGGTCGTGGAACAAGGGGGTACGAGATAAAGGGGCTTTAATCTTCGACCTACTACACTTCTTGGATACTGCTGGAATTGATGTTAGTACTTACATCAGGCACCGAAATTTCTCGCTGCTTATGGATCGCGTCACCAAGGAACTTGAGTATCTAAAAAGATGCCACCGTATTATGAAGAACAACCTTACTGGTTCTACAGGACTAATTGACGATTATGAAATCCGAGAAGATAACCTGCGGATATGGCTTCCCGATGATCTCAAAGTAAAATTAAGTGCTGTAAAGGATAAATCTCTTTCCAAAATGGAAATAGAAGAAACTCCTTCTTTAACACCCTCTCTTATTGCCAAAAGGGTCAGGCATCATATAGACCAAAGCATTCTTGAAGGGTTTTACAAGGAACTCTCTAAAATGCAGATTATATCTCGCTCTGAGTTTATTACTCAACTTGCCACTGCTGCGCTTAAATACTTTTTGAACGAAAAAAATGAAATTCTCATGGCATACGGTGCACCTTCTCTTAATCCAAGTGAGATTGCCTATCGGATTTCACAAAGCTTTCCATACAGCAGGGGATGGGGGAAAAGTTTTATTATTGAGCAGATAGATTCTATGATTTATATGGAAATCCTCAATACTCTTCAAGAACCAAAGTTAGGTAACCTGCTCTAAATCTGTGGATAACTTTTATTAAGTTGACATAATATGTTTTAGCCTGTGGATAACTCTTCAAAATGCGTGGCATCTATCAGCAAAATGCGTGGCATCTATCAGCAAAATGCGTGGCATCTATCAGCAAAATGCGTGGCATCTATCAGCAAAATTGTAAAAATTATATAGTAAATACAGTAAATTACGTGTGTAAATTTTCCAGGTATTTATAGGTATTTATAGGTATTTATAGGTAGTAAAAATAATATGTGAATAAAAAACATTCACATATTATTTTTACAGGAAGGATCATCAGATTTTTTTCTCTTTTTGATCAAAAATTCTATAAAAATACTCGTAGGACTGAATTTAACTTTTAAAACTTTGGGTAATACGGAGCACTGGCCTAAGCTCCTAATATGATCTACTACCGCTATTGCTTCGATTCTGGCTGTGGGTTTTAGTGTTTGCTTTTTCTATTTTGGCAATAGCAGCCTTTGAACTGCCTGCCTCATTAAACCTTGGAGATAAATTTCTCATTTAGATGATAGAACGCTTGCAATTAGGATACAAAATAATTTAAAATAGAAAAAGATCGGTTAGTAAGGAGGTCCACAATGAGGGACGTTTATATATTAGGCGTGGGAACAACTGCATGTGGCAAATTTCCTGATAAGGGTGCTCACATCCTAGGGCGTGAGGCAGCATGGGCCGCAATAAAAGACGCGGGAATTCATCCAAGAAAAATAGAAATAGCTTTCTGTGGTCATGTATACCAGGGCATGGGCGTCGGACAGAGAACGCTTAAAGAGATTGGACTAGTTGGGCAACCAACTGTGAATGTTGAGGGAGCGTGCGGAAGCGGAACACTCTCATTCTGGGAAGCATGGAGGTCCATAGCCTATGGACAATATGATATTGCTCTTGCTCTTGGTGTAGAAAATCTGAGCCGCATTCTCTCAGGTGGGCCGCTGCCTCTTGAAGAAGACGACATAGAGGTTTTTATGGGGATGGGCATGCCCGCTCTTTATGCCATGAGGGCAAAAAGGTACATGGAGGAGTATGGCGTCACAGCAGAACAACTGGCAAAGGTCGTGGTCAAAAGCAGAAAGCATGCCGCTCTCAACCCAATTGCCCAATTCAGAAAAGAGACAACTGTTGAGGGAGTACTGAATTCACCAATGATTGCCGATCCCCTCACACGCGATCAGTGTTGCCCCGTAGGAGATGCTTCAGCAGCGGCTGTGCTCTGTTCGAGTGAGCTCGTAGATAAACTTGCAACTAATAAAAAACCCATCAAGGTTCTTGGCTGTGTCGCTCAATCGGGAAAATACAGCAGCCCTACAAAATTAACGTGCGACCCTTCTGAAAACGTCTCCAGAACCTCCAGCATGGCTTATGAAATGGCTGGACTTGGACCCGAGGATATGGATTTGGCCGAGATACACGATGCTTTTTCAATAGCCGAGATGATAGTTTGCGAGGCACTTGGGTTCTGTGAAAAGGGAGCCGGAGTGCGGTTGATCGAAGAAGAAAGAACATCTCTCGGAGGCGATATTGTTGTCAATCCAAGCGGAGGGCTTCTCTCAAGAGGTCATCCCGTAGGAGCTACAGGATTACTCCAGACCGCGGAGATCGTATGGCACCTAAGAGGTGAAGCTGGAAAACGCCAGGTAGAGGGTGCAAAAGTAGGTATTATAGAAACAATGGGTGGAGCTCAGCCCGCTATGGATGGAGTCACCTGTGTGGTGAGTATATTAGGTGTATAAAAAACTACCGCAGAGACGACCCGCCAAGTTGTCTCTAATTAGAAGAAGTTCTAACAAGGACAAGAATAAGGTGAGAAAATGGACGAAAAAGAAAAAACCAGTGACCAGACAGAAATTTATAGGCCTGACTTATTTTCTATGACGCCTCATCCGCATCTCATCGCGGGCCGCTGTAAGTCGTGCGGAAAATATACGTTTCCAAAATACTATGCCTGCCCTTTTTGTTTTTCGGACGATCTGGAGGATGCTCCGCTTAGCCCAAAAGGCATTCTTCATTCATTCACAATTGTGAGAAGGAGCCTTCCGGGATACCCGGTTCCTTATGTGTTGGGGCTAGTCAACTTTCCAGAAGAAGTCAGGGTTATGGCGCAGATAGAAACTTCTAATCCCGAAAGGCTCGAACTCGACATAGAGATGGAGGTTACCACCGGACTTATTCGTAAGAATAGTGATGGCAAGAGCGTTATATCATATAAATTTCGCCCTGTATCCAAATAAGAAGCTCCCTGATTTTTATATGTAAGTTTGAGAAAGTAGCTTCTGTATGAAACAGAAATCTAGAAAGGAAGAATAAAATCCGGCCTTGAGATTCAAGACGAATTAATTATTTTGTCCTAACTCTCAATAGATTCGCCTTAAAGGCGTAATTGCACATGAAAGAGCTAACTGATAAAGCTGAAAAGTTTATTGACCTTATTTTGTTATCATCCAGCGCCGTAGCTTTAACGGGAGCAGGCGTTAGCACCGAATCCGGCATCCCTGACTATCGCTCCCCAGGCACGGGGCTTTGGGAGAAGATGGATATGTCCGTGGTTTCTCTTGAAGGCTTTTTTATAGACCCAACGCGTTACTATTCTTTCGCCCTCGAGATGTATCCAATACGCAAATCCGCAAAACCCAATCCCGCGCACTATATGCTGGCGGAGTTTGAATCAAAAGGGTTACTCAAGGGTATCATAACCCAGAATGTAGATGGACTTCATCAAGAGGCCGGCTCAAGTAGGGTCCATGAGCTTCATGGCACATTAAGACAGGGAGTATGTCTGAGTTGTAGTTCTATATCCCTCATGGATGAGGTTATGGAAAGGGTAATAGCGGGTGAAAATCCTCCTCTTTGCAGAGAGTGTGGAGGAGTAATTAAACCGAATGCGATCTTCTTCGGAGAGATGCTTCCACGTGTTCCATGGGAAAGGGCGATTGAGCTGACTCGACAATCGGATTTGTTCATCGTTCTTGGCTCCTCGCTTCAGGTCTCCCCCGCCAACATACTTCCCGACATCGCGCTAAAAGCGGGCACAAAGCTGGTTATCATCAACCTTGCTCCCACCCCCTATGATGGGGATGCGGATTTACTTATTCAACATAAAATAGGAGAGTTCGCCTCCTTAGCCCTCCAGGTTTTTAAAACTCATGCCTCTAGCTAAGATTTAATTTCGTAAGGCCAGAGATCATCTGAGCCACTCGATACCTCACGATAAACTCTGCGAAGCATCTTACAGAAAAACGTGAGATGTTTTGAGATAGCTCCTAGTGGTTACTAGAGTGGGTATTAAAAGTTACGAGCTACGATTAAGCATATCACTTAATTTTTTTCATTTTGTGAAAAAAACCCCTTGACAAGGTAATAGCATTTCTGCTATAAGAAGTATAGATGGGGTACAGAAACGCAAGATTTTAAAAGCTTAAGTTCGTTTCTCCTCAAGGTTTAGGCAACAATCCAGTTTTTAAAATACATTAAAAGGAGGTTTTTGATATGCCTACCCATGTAAACGTCCCTACGAAGTACTGGGAACTCACAAAAGAGGTCCCGCCACCACCGTGTGAGAGAGACATAAAGTCCTGGATCATAGCTAACCCTTCAGATCCACTATGGGACATTGATGTTCTCCCTCTTACCTATACAGACAGCCGTTGGTCTGCTTTTGTTGTTAAGGTTCCGGAAGACGCCAGAAAGAGGCTCTGCCCCAACCCACCGCTTACCGTGTGGGATGGAGAGAATGCGGACCTAGTTGAGTTCTGGTACGTCGAACATAAAAACACGATGTTAGGTCCATACCTTGAGTTTGGGGTAACGATCTCCGCTACCTACAAGGACCCTAAGGGGAATGTCTGGAAAGCCGGTTATTATCCATACATGTACCTTACCGGTGATGCTCCGGTGGATGCCGGTCGTGTTCTTGGATTCCCAAAGAAGATGTCTTATATAAGAATCACCACTCATGGTGGTGAAAAAGGTACGGATTTCTTCGGGTTTGCAATGTCCCGTAATGGATACCTAATGCACAGCGCTACCGGAAAATTCGATGATAAGCCGGTAACCCCGCCATATTTCTACGGCAAGGTTGACTGGGGTAAGTTTAATATGAAGGTTGTTACTAGACCCGATGTCTCGAGTTCTGAGTGGCAGCTAACATATATACCTTCGGAGCTCCCACCTCAATTTGGTATTAAGGGACATCGTTTCGCGGTTAAGCCTGAGCATACCCGCACGGCTTCTAGTGCGGCTATTAACTGGTTCATGCAGGGCACACCATTTGACAATATGGGTACTGAGTTGAAGATCACTGAGGTCACCGGTCTTATTTCATTCGTGTTTGACCTTGTAATTCCAGTTCCCAAGATACTCTGGAGAGAGACATATGAGCGTCCAGCTTCCTACAGAGGGTATGCAACACCGTATAAGTACGGGCTTCGTCAGCAGTTCCCGATCAGCCAGGGATCGTAATGGATTTTGTGTAAAAAACAACTAAAATTTGATAAGGAGGTATATACAAATGGGTGTACAAGGAAATGAATATAGTTATCCGTGGTTAGCAGAAGGGGAGGTACCCCCTCTACCATTGGACAGAGATAGGATCCACATCATAAGCCAGGGCGTGGCCGACCCGGTGTTCGATTACGATATTATCCCTCTGACCTATACAGAGAGCCGTTGGATGGCCTATGTTATCCGCGCTGATATAAATAACATGAAGAAAGTCACCCCAGAACCTATACAGGTTCAGGATGATGTAATAGAGTTCTGGTACGTTATACACAAAAACACAATGCTTGGACCGTATATGGAGATGGGTGTAACCTTCTCCGCCACTGTAAATTCACCGGATGGCAACACATACAAAGCTGGATATTACCCGTATATGTACCTTTCAAATGACTCCCCGATTTGGGCAGGAAAAGAGCCATTTGGATTCCCCAAGAAGGCCGCCTACATAGCGGGTTTTGAGCATGGAACAAACAATAACTACTTCAACCACCTAATGGAACGCCGTGGCTATGTCCTTCATACGGCTAATGGTCGTTACTCCGATAAGCCGCTTTCACACAGACCAACATTCTATGGCAAGACCGACTGGGGCCGGATGAATTATCGTATTACCACCGAGCCAGACGTGATAAAGAGCATACATGAGGTCACATATCTTCCATCAGAGTTGCCACCAGGATTCGGAACTGGACACCGCTTTCAGTTGAACCCAGCCAGCATCCGTACAGCAACAGGTAATGATATTCGTGCCTGGTACATGTCGGGAACGCCATACGACTATATGGGTGGACAGCTAGGCAATGTAGATGTGGTTGGTATCATCAGCTTCACATTCAACCTCATTATCCCTCCAGCAAAGACCATATGGACAAAGACGATTACAAGGGATCCGGAGAAAGACTTTGGTATGCTCCTCTACGCCACACCATTCAAGTACAACATGCGTCATCGCTTCCTCCTCCCACAGTACAGCCAGGGTTAATCGGCTCGCTAAACTGAAAACAAGAAGGGCTGCCCGCAGCGGGCAGCCCTTTTTTTTAGAGTTAAGGCTAGTAAGCCTTTGCACTATTTCTCGGTTCCGTGTAAATTCGTGTAACAACATTATTACGATAAAGACCCATGCAAGATAAACCCTTAAGAAAATACGGACTGTTTATAAATGGCAAGGAAATAGACGCGCTGAGCGGCAAAACCTACATAAGAGAGAACCCTGCCTCTGAGGAGCCTTTCGCGGAGATAGCTCAAGGCGGAAAAGAAGACATAGACCGCGCCGTAGAGGCCGCACAAAATGCACTTGAGAAATGGTCTCGCATCCCTGCGTCTGAAAGAGGAAAGCTTATCTATAAGATTGCGGATTTATTAGAGAAACATAGGAAGGAGCTGGCCATTACCAATACACTTGAGACTGGCAAGCCCATCCGCGAAAGCTTTCAGATAGAGATGATGGGAGTAATAAGAACATTTGAGTACTATGCCGGAGCAGCTACAAAGCTAAACGGAGAAAGCATGTCCATTTCGGATAACCTCCTGAGCCTCACACTGAGAGAACCCATAGGGGTTGTTGGGCATATCATTGCGTGGAATTTCCCTCTGCTCCTTTCCGCATGGAAGATTGCCCCAGCGCTCGCCGCCGGGTGCACAATAGTACTAAAACCGGCTGAGATTACCCCGTGTGGCATTCTGGAGGTAGCCCGAATCTGCACCGAAGCAGGACTCCCACCAGGCGTATTCAATGTAGTAGCCGGAAAAGGGAGTGTAGCCGGACAGAGATTAGTAGAACATCCTGCGATAAGTAAAGTCGCATTTACAGGCTCTACAGAGGTTGGCCGTCACATAATGAATACTGCCTCCGGGCAAATCAAAAGGGTTTCGCTTGAACTTGGTGGCAAGGCGCCAAATATTGTGTTTGATGATGCCGACATTGATGATTGCATAGAAGCCAATCTAAGAGGCGGCTTCTTCAATCAGGGGGAGAACTGTACGGCAGTTACACGCCTTATGCTTCATGAAAAGATTTATGACGAATTCCTACCCCGTTTCATAGAGAGAGTAAAAAAGATACGCATTGGAAACCCTATGGATGAAGAGACAGAAATAGGGGCACTGGTCTCACGAGACCAGTTCAACACAGTTGAGAGATATTTCAAAAAAGGGCTGGAAGAGGGAGCCACTGTACTTTGTGGTGGAGGGCGCCCTGAGGGGTTTTCTAGAGGATACTTCTTTCTTCCAACCGTATTGGCCGATGTTAAGCCCTCTACAACTATTGCGTGTGAGGAAATCTTTGGCCCTATCGTTGCCATAATGCCATTTAAAACCGAAGAAGAGGCGATCGGAATGGCAAACGATACTATCTATGGACTTGCGGGCGGCGTATGGACCCAGGACATAAAACGAGCATTCCGGGTGGCAAAGGGGATAAAGGCCGGATATATATGGGTTAATACATATGGGGGAATTATTCCAGAAACTCCTTATGGTGGATTCAAACAAAGCGGCATTGGGAAAGAGCTGGGAAGAGAAGGACTGGATCATTATCTCGAAACTAAGACTGTGAACATTTTTTTAGGCGAAAAGGTTCCCAAGTGGTATAGAAGCTAGGTAGGAAAATTAGAGTATGAATAAATATACCCTTTTTAAGCCCAACTTAGGCTCTTATAGCTGTTTTTAAAATAGGAAGTAAAAAAACTAAGGAGAAAATATTGAAAGTCTCTAGCCCTGCTGGTGATTTTGAAATAGTGATAAAAGACGCAGGCACGGAAGGAGACTTTGTTGTTCTAAATGGGCAGATGGGTGTATGGGATTCGAAAATATACCTCAGCCCTAGCGATCTCCGGCTATTTGCCTCTATTCTTATTCGTCCTTCTATACTGCTTTTCCTTCTCAAGCTTCCACTACGCTTCTTAAAGGGTAGCCAAAATAAATAAAAACGAAGGGTCATAGCCATAATAAATAGCCATGACCCATCAATCCACATGAGAACCTCGTCTTTTTTATCTCACCGCCGCAGTGAGTCTATTGAGTTACTCCCTTTCTTAACTGGTGCCGCCAAGTGGATGCCATTTGCTTGTAAGAAGCAACATTCCAGGAATTAGAAGTGTCAGAAAAGCCTCAATAATAAAGAGCCATCCTATAATCGGAGCCAAAGCCTTTCCCAAAGAAAGGGCAAAGAAAGCCAGAATAACCAACAGTGCCCACGCTAGGCAGAAGACTCCAAACCATTTAACGCCAGCTATAGCAGGCACCGCTGCGGACAATGCAAAGAAGTGATAGCCATACCAAACGAATATAAAGAAAGCAAACAAACAATACCAGCCGAGACCCTTAGCGTCATAACCCAGGCAAAAGATACCAGCCACCATAAAGTAAATCAGGGCAAAAACGCTTACTAAAGCTGTAGCAGCAGTCAGCCCTAGTGTATGGAGCTTCCATGCAGCGAGAGAAATAAGAACGCCCACTGCAAGGTTTAAAACTCCCACTTCTTTTGCTCCGGTCTTCCCAAGCAGGGTTGCCCCATTGCAAAAGAACACAGTACCGACTAACAATAAAACATAACCGAGTAACATCTCTACTGGAACCATATTTCTCCAACCTCCTTTAATTGGTTTTTATACCCTCCAACCATTCCCTAGCCTCCAAATTAAGGCACTCTCCCCCATCAATTTTATTCATCCACCTGCTTTAACTACCCCCTGCAATAGCATTTAGCACATTTCACATATCTATGTCAAGAGAATTTTTCGTTGTATAGTGAACTATTATCATAATTGATTACGGAATTCATCCTATCCTCTTGTAAAGAAAACAAATTCAGACAAAAGCTAGATGGTTGTGGACACGGAAATTTATGGCATGGCTAGCCAACAATCCGTGTCTAAGGCTTAAAAACGTGAGTTCAGCAAGAGAGAAAGCGGTTGTTTATTAAGATTAGAGGGGTTTAGTACATAAATTTGAGCTAATTGTCTTGCAGATCAAGACTCTTTTCTCTGGACGAGGATTACCCATTTGCCTTTCTGAACAATCTTATTCTCCTGATTATGAACATTAACTTCGAATATTAGAAATCCCATGTTAGGACGTTTGTGCTCCCTTTTCTCGACGAGTTTTCGGGTTATGCGAATAGTATCTCCAAATTTTACAGCATCGGAAAATCTCCAGTCTTCAAGCCCCATAAAAGCAATCGTGGCTAACCTTGGCATTGTAAACCAAAGCCCAGATGCAATTGAAAGAACGCAGAGGCCATGCGCCACTCTGGTTCCAAAGACGGTTTTTTTAGCAAACTCCTCATCAATGTGCATATTATTAAAGTCGCCCGAAAGCCCGGCAAAACTAACAACATCGGTTTCCGTAACCGTCCTGCCAGTGCTCTGGTCTTCATCACCAACGTTTAGGTCTTCATAAAAAAGTCGAGTCATCTCTTGTGACATCGTCTCTACTCCTTATTAGCCACAGAGAGCACAGAGGAGACTAAATTCCTGTATGCTCCGGAGCCAGATTTTTACTTTCCTACAGGTTTAAATTTAGGCAACGTCACCTCAGGGGTAACGTCATCAAAAACCACCTCGACATCCATCCCGATACGAACGTCTTCGGGCTTGCAGTTGACAATATTTGTCATCATCTTTGCACCTTCGTGGGTCTCTACCATGGCAACCACGTAAGGCGGCTCATTTTTGTAGGCTGGCGTAGGTCCCATATAGTGAATAGCATAAGTCCAAACCTTTGCTTTACCGCTTGCCTTTATCCATTCTAGATCTTGAGACATACAAACTGGGCAAAGAGCACGTGGATAGAAGAAAATTTTGCCACAGGACTTGCACTTTGGTAAAACAAATTCATGCCTCTTGCACGCATCCCAGTAGGGCTTGGTTTCAGGGCGAAATTCCGGCAGAGGCTTTTGATAACCACTGCTTTGTGTAGTAGCTTTTTCAGACATTTTCATGCCCTCCTTTACTGTATTTGGCAGTAGAGATACAAAATTTGTATCTCTATAATCTCTGGTAACGGCCCCTTCTTATGAAAGTGGTTCTTTTCCTAGAACAATTGTGCTATGGGCAGAAACAATTCCGCCGTTTCCATGCACTAGGGCTACTTCGGCATCCTTTACCTGCCTGGGACCCGCCTCTCCCCTTAGTTGCGCAGTCGCTTCTACAACATGGTGCATTGCTCCGAGATGAGCCTGTGAAAGAAGTCCGCCATGTGTGTTAAGAGGAAGGTCTTTCCCAATCTCCAGTCGGCCCTCAAGTGCAAACGGGCCTGCCTCACCTTTGGGCACAAACCCAAGTCCCTCTAATTCCAAAAGAACCGTGATTGTAAAGCAGTCATAGAGAAATGCAACGTCTATATCCTTAGGTCCTACCCCAGCCGTCTGGAAAGCCCTTTGTCCAGAACCACCAATTGCATTATAAATCTGGTTCAGATCGGAGACACTTGTAAAGTACTGATGCGAGTATCCCTCCCCCATACCCCAGAGATAGACAAGCGGTTTCTTAACCCCCAATGCCTTGGCCTTCTCTTCTGTTGTAACAATGAAGGCAGCGCCACCATCGGATATTATTGAGCAGTCGTACTTACGAAGCGGAGCAGCAATAATACGGGAATTTATAACCTCGTCTATTGTAAGAGGCTCTTTATTCATGGCGTTCGGCTTAAGGCCCGCATGCTTGCGCATTGTGACGGCCACAGCCGCAAGGTGCTCCTGTTTCCCTTTATAGTCGTGAAGGTATCGCTGAGCCGCAAGCGCATAGCCGCCAGGCGTAGTTAAACCATAAGGAAATTCAAACTCCGCGTGGCACATCTCTCTTATGAGCGCAACCATTCCAGAAGATGAAATCCCGGAAAGGGTATTGTCCCCCCTCACGCAGAGCACCACTTCAGCCTGGCCAGAAGCAATCGCCATAGCGGCTTCTGCCACCATCCAGACGGCAGTCGCTCCACCTATTGCAATCGAAGAAAAGTATTTCGGTCTCATACCAAAGTAGTCTGCAAACGTAGTGCAGTGCATAAAGGTCTGCTCAACAAGCGAAAACGCCGTTACCACACCGTCTACGTCCTCTTTCTTTATTCCAGCATCCTCAATTGCAAGCTTAGAGGCTTCAGAAAGGAACTGAAAAGAGCTTTTGTTAGGGATTTTTCCCTGCTCTGTCTCCGCTATTCCCGCAATTACGATTTTATTCTTCTTGAGGATCTCACGTGCATCTTCTATACTTGGAATTGTGCCTGCCGTTGCCATTGTTCTCCCTCCCCTTTTTATGGATTTCTAACCTATCATAACGGAGAAGATAGGAAAGTCAATTTATATTATTATATCCCAAGCTCACGGCCTATTATGATGTGCTGTATCTCGGATGTTCCCTCCGTAAGAGATGCGAGTTTTGCGTCCCTATAGTATCTCTCCACCGGATACTCTACCCCGTATCCGTATCCGCCGAGGACTTGCACAGCCTCAGTAGCCACCCACTGAACCACCTCCGCTGCGTAGAGCTTAGCCATAGAGGCCTCTTTCACGCATTTTTTCCCCTCACTGTAGAGCCATGCGGCTTTATAGACCATAAGCCTTGCAGTTTCTATTTTCACCGCCATATCGGCGAGCTTAAAGCTTATAGCTTGAAACTTGGATATGGGCTTTCCAAACGCATCCCTTTCTTTCGAATACCCAAGAGCATACTCAAAAGCCGCTTGAGCCATGCCAACTGACTTAGCCGCATGTGTGATTCTTGCCCCAAGGAGGGTCGCCATAGCACGATCAAACCCACCCTCCCCAACCAGGAGGTTCTCTTCGGGAACCTCGCAGTTCTCAAAAACAAGCTCCCCCGTATCTGCCGACCTGTGTCCGAGCTTTTCTATCTTGCGCGTCACCTTAAATCCTGGGGTGTCCTTTTCGACTATAAAGAGACTGATACCTTCTCCCTTTTTGCTCTTATCCGTATAAGCAGCAACGATTGTGAAATCAGCCATGCAGCCGTTTGTGATCCAGGTCTTAGCCCCATTGAGAATATATTTATCTCCCTTTTTGACTGCCTGAGTGCGGATGCTTCGAGCATCGGAACCAGCATTGGGTTCGGTGAGTCCCAAGGCGCCTATTTTCCCCCCCGCGATTCCGGGGACAAGATATTTTTGCTTCTGCTCTTCTGTTCCGAATTTATAGACGGGAAAGCAGGCTAAACTTGTGTGTGCATTTATACACATGGCAATGCCCGCACATACGCGTCCCATCTCTTCAGCGAATATGCAATCGGTTACCTTATCCAACCCCACGCCGCCGTATTCCTCTGGAAAGACTATCCCCAAGAATCCCATCTCGCCCAATTTGGGAAAGAGTTCCTTTGGGAATTCCTCTTTCTTCTCGTGCTCTTCTACAAGCGGCTCAATCTCATTCTTTCCAAAATCCCTTGCCGTATCCCTAAACATATTTTGTTCTTCCGTGAATTCAAAATCGAGAGGCACCTTTCTTTCCTCCTAATTTGGATTTGAGTTGCTAAGTATATGAAATCGGTAGATAAGTCGTTTTGATTATATCACGTTCTTTTGAATAGTGTAAAGGCGTATGAAGTGCCTTTTAAACATTTCTTCTTTTACTCCAATTTTCGATCAATAATGAATACGGGCTTACATATCTATCCCCAACATATTGTGGTCAATTTTAGTTTTTCTTTTGCATGTGCTTATCCACAATTTGCGGAGGACTAAAAGGCAATAACGGACATTCAAACCCCAAAAACCAGCAATTTACGTCTGATAATCTCTTTTGTGTTAACTAGCAAAAATTAGGTGTGCTTTACTAGGCCATAAAAAATTTTTACAATAATGTACTATGATTAACCAACCCATCCAAGTAATAACTTTAAATGAGATACTGACAATTATTTCTTTAATAGTAGGAGTAATTTCAATAGCTCTAGCTATTATTTTTTTCTTTTTTGCATCATCCTCATCTAAAAAAATTGAAGAAGCATCAAATAAAGCAGAAAACTCTCTAAAAGAAATCGAAACTTTAATCAACTTATTTTACAAAGATACTTTTTATATGGTAAAAGACATAACAGGAGATATGACCAAATTTTTCATCTCTCTGAAATTACGCAGGAGCAGTAAGTAGGCTAGAATGTTAGTGTTATGGAAAACATTCAGCTCTTACTAACCCCTGCAATTCAAGCATACCTGATAGGACTAATTTACAGAAATACTCGTACTACTTGCTTGT
>Ga0209810_1003748_pt1 | contig 15527 bp, 13 predicted proteins | sample Coa_R1_7_FD_187159 | JGI IMG/M metagenome (GOLD analysis project Ga0209810, IMG submission 187159) | Surface soil microbial communities from Centralia Pennsylvania, which are recovering from an underground coalmine fire - Coalmine... | ecosystem: Environmental > Terrestrial > Soil > Unclassified...
TCCTAAGCTGGACCATTCATTCGTCTTCTTCTGTTTCCTCAACACGAAAGAGGCTGGCTATATCTCGCGCTCCGTGCAGCACCCGAACGATCTCTACACTTTCGTCAGTCGTCAGGTAATAGATGCCAATCTTTGGGAATCCTGGCACTGGAAACATCCGCAACCCCTCCAGTTCAGGATTGTCAAAATTACGGGGCGAACCGATACCAGGCATAGCCGCGATCTTATGGAACGCCTTCTGAATGTTCCTCAGAAAGCGGTCTGAGGCGTTCATGCTGTCTTGAGCGATGTAATCTGCTTGCTCGACAATATCCCGCCTAGCCTGAGGACGCTTGACGACCTCTCTCATTCGGCGTCATGCTTGCGGGCAGCGCGTTTGGCGGTGCGTGCCCGCACCTCTTTTCGTATCTCCTCCCAATCTTGCTCGGTCATAGGGGTCGCTTCTCCACTGCGAAGCCCCTCTAAGAGAAGCTCTTCCAGTTTTGTTTTCGCTTTCCGCTCTTGCGCCTCCCTGACGAGCGCACGAAAGTATTCGCTGGTGGTGTTGTAGCCGCCCTCTTTAACTTCAGACTCCACAAAAGATTTCATGCTGTCCGGAAGCGATATGTTCATCGTCGCCATTTTGATCTCAAGCCTCCTGCCTCTCATTATAGCATTTTTGGCAAAAATCGGAAGTTTCTTGCCAAATGCCGTATGCCTAAAAGAGAGTCAGCTTGGGCTCGCGCTTGGCGTCGATGACCTTCTGGCGAGCGGCGGCGATGTCGGCGACGAGGGCGCGGCGGGCGGCGTCGTAGGCTTCTCCTTGCTGGCGCAGAATATAGGCGGGGTGCAGGGAGGCCATGGCGTAGCGGGCGTACCTGGACTCGAACCACTGGCCCCGCTCGGACATGATCTTGAACCCCTTATGAATGATCGTGTTGGCGGAGGGGGCGCCCAGGCAGAGGATCACGAGCGGCTGGATGGTCGCAATGGTCTGATCCAGCCACGTCGAGCAGGCGTTGGCTTCTTCCGGGGTGGGCGGGCGGTTCTTCAGACGGCCAGCTTCCAGGACGCAGGCGCGGCAGCGGACCACATTGCAGATATAGATGTGCTTGCGGGTCATCCCGTTCTCGCGCAGGCAGGCGTCGAGCAGCATTCCCGACCGCCCGACGAACGGCCGCCCGGTGGCATCTTCGTGCTGGCCCGGTCCCTCGCCGATGAGGACCAGCGGCGCTTCCGGGTTGCCTTCCCCGAAGACGACGTTGGTGCGCGTGCGGGCCAGGTCGCAGGCCACGCACAGCGAAGCGCGCTCCGCCAGGACCGCCAGGCGCGCCGCTTTCGTTTCGGGGTTTCCTGCCGCCAGCCACGGCTCCCGCGTCCGCGCCTCGGCGGTGTCCTGAGCCTCCGGCGTATGCTCCTGCCGCTTCTCCTGCTCGGCCTCCGCGACATCCTCCGCCGTCTCTGCCTTCTTTTCCCTTTTCCCTTTTTCCTTTTCCCTTCCGCTGGTCACGATGAGTCTCCTTCTGTGGGTGTGCTTTGTGCCTGGGTCTCTACGGGCGCCTTCAGCGCGGCCGGCAGGGCGGCGCGCAGGCGCTCGTAGGTCACCTGCAGGCTCTGGGGAATGACGCGGACATCGGCCAGCACCGGCATAAAATTGGTATCGCCGTTCCAGCGGGGAACGATGTGCCAGTGCAGGTGGTCGGCGATGCCCGCTCCGGCCACGCGCCCCATGTTCACCCCCAGATTGAACCCGTCCGGATGGAAGGCCGCCTCCAGCAGGCGCAGGGCCAGCCGCGTCAGATGCATGACGTCGAGCATTTCGTCGTCCGAGAACGCCTCGAAGCTGGACGCGTGCCGGTAGGGGACGACCATCAGGTGGCCGTTGCTGTAGGGAAAGGCGTTGAGGATGAGGAAAGCGTGCGGGCCGCGATAGACGATGAGGTTGCCGGCGTCCTTTTCCGGACCCTGGGCCGGGAAGTCGCAGAAGATGCAGCCCTCGGTCTTATGCGCCGATTCGATATACTGGAGCCGCCAGGGCGCCCATAGCTGTTCGGTCATGCGCGTGCCTTCCTGGGCCATTCTTCGGGCCGGGAGCCGGGATGCTGTGTTCCTTATACTCCAAAACCCGGCCCTGAATCAACCCGCTCCAAAACTCCTTTGCATCCGAACGCAGGCCGGGAACGTATCAGAACATAGACGACTTTTCTATAGCCGGGCCGATAAACGACCCGGCATGAAAAACGACCGTCCTCACGGTCGGAAAACCTACCGCGAGGCTAATGCGTCTAGAGGACGCTTGTATTGATTGCCGGGGTCGTTTATCGGCCCGGCACTGAGGAGTATAGAGGTATGACCACGGAAAGCCCTTTGACGACATACCTGGACGCGAAGCTGGCCGATCGCCTGCTGGCTGAGGCGCTGGCGCGCGGCGGCGACTTCGCGGAGCTTTACGGCGAACGCGCCGAGAGCACGCGCATCCCGCTGGACGAGGATAAGATCCAGAGCGCGGAAGCCCGCCAGGCGCTCGGGGTGGGCGTGCGCGTCATCCACGGCGAGCGCCAGGGCTACGCCTATAGCGACGACCTGTCGCCGGAGAAGCTGCTGGAGGCTGCCCGCGTCGCCGCCTATATCGCCGAGGGCGGCAAGACGGTCGAGCCGGTCGCGGTGTCGCGCGAGACCGGGCCGGACTACTACCCGATCCGCTTTGCGCCCTCCCGCGCCGCGATCCAGGACAAGGTCCAGATCGTTCTGCGCGCCAACGCGGCGGCCCGCGAGTACGACCCGCGGGTCCGGCAGGTGCAGGTCGGCTACGTGGACAGCATCAAGGACATCCTGGTCGCCAACTCCGATGGGCTTTACATTACCGACCATCAGGTGATGCTGCGCCTGCATGTCGGGGTGCTCGCGGTGGAGGGCGGCGAGTCGCAGATGGGCTTTCACGGCGGCGGCGGACGCATCGGCATGGAGTTTTTCGAGCGGGAATCGCCGGAGTGCCTGGCGGTCGAGGCGGCGCGGCAGGCGATCCTTCAGTTGGGCGCGGCGGAGGCGCCGGCGGGCGCGATGCCCGTCGTCATCGACAACGCCTGGGGCGGGGTCTGGCTGCACGAGGCGGTCGGGCACGGCCTGGAAGCCGACTTCAACCGCAAGCGGACCTCCATCTACAGCGACCGCATTGGCGAGAAGGTCGCCAGCGAGCTCTGTACCGTCGTGGACGACGCGACGGTGCTCAATGCGCGCGGCTCGATCAACATCGACGACGAGGGCGTGATCGGGCAGCGCAAAGTGCTGATCGAGAAGGGCGTGTTGAAGGGCTATATGCACGACCGGCTGAACGCCACCTTGATGCAGGCCGCCAGCACCGGCAGCGGCCGGCGGGAAAGCTACCAGTGTATTCCCATGCCCCGCATGACCAATACCTTCCTGGAGCCGGGCGAGCATACGCCGGACGAGATCATCAGATCGGTCTCGCATGGCCTCTATGCCAAGAACTTCAGCGGCGGGCAGGTGGACATCTCTAACGGCAACTACGTCTTCAATGTGACTGAGGGCTACCTGATCGAGAACGGCAAGATCGGCCGCCCGGTCAAGAACGCCACCCTCATCGGCAACGGCCCCAAGGACCTGGCAAAGGTGACGATGGTCGGCAGCAACTGGGCGCTGGATAAGGGCATCGGCACCTGCGGCAAAGACGGTCAGAGCGTGCCGGTCGGCGTGGGGATGCCCATGATCCTGGTCAGCGAGATCACGGTCGGCGGCACGGCCATCCGCTCCCGTCCGATGATTTGAGATCCTCCAAGACCTCACCACTGGATTCGGGCGACTGAAGTCGCGGCAACAAAGGCACGAAGTCGCCCTTCGGCGACTGGATCCGTCGGGCTTTTCTTCTGCCTCCTGGCTGAGAGGAGGCTGATAAGGATAGGAAAAGCCAGAAGCAGTCGGCCCTGAAGTAATCGCCCGACAAGGGTTGACTGACGGACGATTTTAAGCTATCCTCGAATAATCGTCTTCAGCCTGTTCTTCCAACTTATCAGCAGAGCGACCTTCATGGCAACCAATCCTCAAATATCGAACCGATGGTTGACGGTGTTGATTATAGCCTTCCCGTTCGCCGAAATCGGGGTGACGGTTCTGCTTACCCGATGGCTTGGCGCGGGAGTAGCCTTCTCCCTCTACGCTATCCCCGCCATCCTTGGTCTGCTGATACAATGGCGACGCGCCAAGACGATACGCTCTATTTGGGGCAAGGTAAGCCAACGCGACCGTGAGGCCCCAAATGGGCCTCCCTGGGCTGATCCCGCTCTCAAAGAGGAGTGGGATGAGTTAATATGCTATTACATTACTTTCGTCTTTCTGCTTATACCGGGTTTGATATCCCATATCTTGGCGTTTCTGCTTATCATCACGCCCACACGGAAAAGAATTATCTCTTATGCCGGGTCCTATCTCCTTCCTCCTGTTTCTCAAAAGATGGCTCCGAACCCACCAGAAACGGAAGAGGAGATAGAAGACGAAGAGATTTACATAACCACGGTTGTCAAAATAATTTATCCTCGGGATAACCCTAATGCTTCCCAATAGACGAATGCCGCAGAAGGGCGCAAAACGGTCGTTTGTTCCGGTGCTTGGGTTTTTGCTGCCCAACCTGCTGGGCTTTGTGGCGTTCACTCTCTTTCCGGTCGTGTTCTCCTTCTGGATGGCCTTCACCAACTGGACTCCCAAGCCGGCAGTCCATTTAGAGTTCCTGGGCTTACGCAATTTCACCGATCTCCTGGGCGTGAGCGCGCTCGGTCCGCCGCGTCCCGGCCTGGTGTGGGCGTATGGCCTGTGCGTCCTGGCTATCGTGATAGGGCTGGTGGGCGCGCTGTGGGCGAACATGGCGGCATGGCGGGGCATGCGGATCGGCGGCGCTGTGTTGAGCGTCCTGGGGCTGGCGCTGTTGTGGGGCGCGCTCTTCCGGGGTGGCGGCGATGGCGTGGGGATCGTGGGCGTGGTGGCGCTCTGCGGCGGAATCGCGGTGATGCGGCGGGAGGAGATGTCCTGGCAGATCGGCATCGGCACGGTGCCGGCGCTGCTGCTGGCTCTCGCAGCGCTCGGACTGGCGATGCTCAATGGGGCGATGTGGAGCGCCTACGAGCCGCGCGATCTCCGCTTCTGGCAGTACTTCTATAACACCGCCTACCTGATGATCGGCATCCCGTTCTCCATCGCCGGATCGCTGCTGCTCTCCCTGCTGCTCAACGACGAACTGCCGCTCGGCCCGCGCTGGATGCGGATCGCCGGCGCGCTCCTCTGCGGCCTGGGCGGCGGGCTGACGCTGCTGCTCTGCGTCGACGCCGGGCACGCCGATCTGGGACTGCTCGCCGCGGTCCTCTGGGGCATCGCCGCGCTCGGCATCGCGTTCAACGTGGTCACGTTTCGCACGCTCTTCTACCTGCCGACCTTTACGGCGGGCGTCGCGCTGATGATCCTCTGGAAGGCGCTCTACAATCCGCAGACCGGCCCCATCAACGCGGGCCTGCGGGCGCTGTTCCCGCTCCTGCATATCCATGCCGCGCCGCCGGAATGGCTCTCCAGCGTGGAGTGGGCCAAGCCGGCGCTGATCGCCATGGGCGTCTGGACCAGCATCGGCGGCACGAACATGCTGCTCTACCTGGCCGGCCTCGCCAACGTGCCCCGCGAGCTTTTAGATGCCGCCGAAGTTGACGGCGCGAGCGCGTGGAACCGCTTCCGCCACGTCACCTGGCCGCAGTTGGCGCCCACGACCTTCTTTATCTCGATCATGGCGATCATCGGCGGGTTGCAGGGCGGCTTCGAGCAGGCGCGCGTCATGACAGGCGGCGGTCCCGCCGGTGCGACCACCACCTTGAGCTACTACATCTACAATAAGGCGTTCCAGGACCTCGACCTCGGCTATGCCGCCGCGATCTCCTGGGTCCTGTTCGCCATCGTCTTTATCGCCACCGCCCTCAACTGGCGGTTCGGAAAGGGGCTTGAGGTCGAATGAAGCGCCGCTTCCGAACACGCACTATATAAGGAAACGCAATTGTGAGTAAGCTACCTTTCAAGAGAGATTTTGGCATCTGGAAGCCGACCACCTGGACGAACCGCAAGGAGGAAACATTTCCGGCTCTTCAGAATCTGCCTGAGCGAGCGCCCTGGCATGATGTTTTAGGCTATCTGGAAACCGTACCTGTTAGTATCGAAGGCCCTATGAAATGGACCGATGAGGCCGATATGATTCTGGCTGCCTTCTGGCTACATGGATCGTACGCCGCCGTTCTGACCGCAGGCGTTGCTAATCCCACTATTAATGACCCTGACATCAGTCAGGTAGATGATAATGAAATGTGCAGGATCAATATTGAATTTTCGGCAGGACTGGCGCACTGGCTAACACTTCGCAGTCAAAATACTGAACATGCCCATCGGCTAGTGTTGGCGGCGCGGACGAGTCTATCCATGCCTTGGCGCGCGCATCGCTCAGATATATGGGAAGATTTTCAGGAAAGCTTTACACTGCCGGAAAAATTGATACATGCCTTGCATCAAGGCATCCAATTGCAAGAGGAGCAAAAGAGTCCTCTTACAAAGCGCGAGCTTGCTAATGCCCTTGTAAATAGTGCTTACCGCAACGGCCCTGTGGAAAATATCCATGCGGGTAAATTGTATCCATCAGGTGTTCACGCGTTCGGTATGAAACGGCTTTACAGCCAGGATATTATCCGTATCGGTAGCAAAGCCTTTAGAAAACTGGTTTTGCATCTGGCGCTTATAGAAAATCTGCCTGATGAAGAGATGGCCTTTTATGCTCGCAACCCGTTTATCAGGCCCAGCGAATGGAGCCTCACGGAAGAAACCTCGGAGGTAATGCATATACAGTGGCCAGGCACGATTTTGCTGACAGAGCGATTATCCAAAATCGCAAAGCGCTTTCCTGAAGAATACAAAGCCGAAAACATCCTTTCAACTCACAATTAGATCCCATAGGAGCTTTATCATGGCCGATGATCCCAGAATAGCCGACGAATTGCGGAAGAACTATCTGCGCCTCGACAGCGAAGGTAAACTGCTCTCGAACGCCCAACTGGACTCCGCCTACCAAGCATTTCGCGCCCGCTTCGACCCTGAAAAGCTCCAGGCACTCGACGGGGAAGAACTCCTTCTTACCATGCACTCCCGTGGAGACAACAACAGTCTGGTGTACTGGCTGGAGTTCAAAAACGACGAGGAATTCCCGAGCCGCCAGTTGGGCAGCATTGCAGGTGGCAGCGCCCATAAATTTGGCATTTTCTACCGTCAGGACAAGTCCGCCTGGATGAGCGGCAGTGCGCAGAATCCTCAAGAGATCACCCTGCAGAAAGCCATCGAGATTGCCAGGCAGCAACGGGACGAGCTTGTAGCAGGATTTGAGCTTCTGGCGCGGCTTCCACAGGGTGTCACCGATCAGCATTACGGTGAGCTACAGGAACAGATGAATAGGGTCAGCCCGACAGTTGGGGATACGGCTTGGGGCCACAAATACTTCAGCCTCCTCTTCCCTGAGAAGCTAGACGACTTTCACAGCCCTGACTACCAGCGCTACCACCTTATAAGGCTCCTGCAAATGCCTCCTCAGGGAGAGGGGAGGTATGTATGTGGCGGGCGCTTCGTGGCAATGGCCGCCGAGGTGAGTGTGCGGATGAACCATCTCACTCATGCCATCAACGAGCGAGATGGCCGCAACCCTTATAGATACTGGCGGATAGGCACAACAATTGGAGAGCACGGCCCCAGCCAATGGGAAGCCATGCAACAGGGCGGCTACATTGCTATCGGGTGGGATGAGAGCGGTGACCTTTCACAGATACGAGCCAACCCCGACAATGCGCAGCGCAAGGCAGCGATCAAACAGTTGCTCGCTGAGCACTACGCCGACCGTTACCCCGATGAAGGCACTGCGGGAGGGTCGGCAGGCGAGATACATCGTTTTCTTGTAGACGTTCAGGAAGGCGACCTGATCCTGGCGGCAGATGGCGCGATCATCAAGGGAGTTGGCCGCGTGAAAGGCCCCTACTACTACGCTCCCGAAGGGATGTTTCGCCATCGTAGGCTTGTGGATTGGCTCTCTTTGGATACCTGGCGCATGCCCAACCCCGAACAGATGCGAAGCACAGTTCGTCAACTGTGGAAGTATCCCGCCAACTTGCTGGAAGCGGAGAGGCGCATTTTGGGGGCAAAGCCAATCATTGTGGCTCCGCCCGCGTCTCCGGTCATGGCACCTGTCCCCTCTCTCGACGGGATCCCTGCCCGCATTGGAAACGTTCTTGAGCGGAAGGGCCAGGTGATCCTCTACGGCCCACCAGGAACGGGCAAGACCTACTGGGCTGAGAAAACAGCGCGCGAACTTGCAGCCCGCTCATGGTTTGGCAAGGCGTATGACCAGCTCTCGGAAAACGAGCGCGCATTGATCCTCGGAACGCCTGAGCATCCAGAGGGCACCGTTCGGATGTGCAGCTTTCACCCTGCCTATGGTTACGAGGACTTCCTGGAAGGTCATCGGCCCGAAGTCGTGGACGGGAAGATGGTCTTCAGACTTCGTGATGGAATCTTCAAGAAGCTCTGCAGAGACGCTGCCGTTCATCCCAACCATCGATTCTTCTTGATTATTGACGAGATCAACCGTGGTGACATCCCACGCATCTTCGGCGAACTTCTGACAGTGATGGAGAAGAACAAGCGTGGGCAGGCGGTATTGCTTCCCCTCACGGCGACCCCATTCACGGTGCCACAGAACCTTTTTATCATCGGCACCATGAACACCGCCGATCGCTCAATCGCCCTCCTGGACGCAGCGCTGAGGCGACGTTTCGGATTCATGGAACTCATGCCTGACAGCCAGGTGCTTGGCAATGTGAACCTGGGCGGCTTGCCTTTACGACAGTGGTTCGAAACCATTAATGAGAGCGTCGTTCAGAACATAGGCCGTGATGGGCGCAACCTTCAGATCGGCCACTCTTACTTCCTCACCGATGAGGGGCAGCCTATATCTGACTTGCCGTCGTTCGCCCGTGTTCTGGCCGAGGAGGTTATCCCACTCCTACAGGAATACTGCTACGAGGATTACACAACACTAGAGCGCATTCTGGGCAGCGGCCTGGTTGATTCGAGCAGACAGCGCATTCAGGAGGATTTATTCGCTCCAGGCCATGCTGACGAGCTAATTCAGGCGCTTATCATGCCGCACCCCGATCTTACCACCTACATAGCGGCTCCTGCGCCAGGAGAGCCTGCGGGAGAAGACGCCATTGACAGCGAGGAGGGTGGCGAAGAAGGCGAGCCATCCGATACCCTGATCACTCCGCAGGCGGTCGTAGAGACGAATAGATGAGTGTGTCAGCCGCTGAACCTGTGACAACGAGATCGATCAGGATAAGAGAGTGGGAGAGCTACCCTCGGGAACCTGGCGACACTCTAACGGGCACGTATCTGCCTGACGACCCGCCCACCAGGCATGTTGTTGACGAGCTTGCCCGCGTGGGGATGCTTCACATCGAGGAGCTTCGTCATGGAACGCGGGTGCGCGCCACTTCCTGGGTCGGCAGAATCACTCTTGGCAGCCTTCAGATCACAGTAGAACCTAAGATCACAGGGATGCCGCTGTTGCGCCTGCTGCGCTACGCCTATGGCCTGCGCAACCTCGATCTCTTCGGAGCGTCGTCCTATGACCTCTCAACCCTCTCTTTCCTCGACCTGCTGATCCACCAGCTCGCCGCTGAAGCCGAGGAGTTGATGCGGCGAGGGTTACGGCGGGAATATATTCGCCAGCAGGCTGACCTCACCTTCCCTCGCGGCAGGCTTGAGGTTCAGCGGTATGTGCGCAACGCTGCCACTGTGTCTGCAACCCTGCCATGCAGCTTCTACCCGAGGGCCGAGGACACTGCCATCAACCAGGTTCTATTGGCTGGGCTGCGGCTGGGAAGCCGCTTGACCACAGACCTCGCCTTGCGTGCCACCCTGGCGAGCCGCTGCCGCGTACTTGAGGAAGGAATTTCCGATATTCGTCTGGATAGGCAAACCCTCTTACAGTCCCGTCGGAGTATGTCACGGCTCACAACTGCTTATGAGCCCACGCTGGCCTTGATAGAACTGCTGGTTGGGATGCAAGGAGTGAACCTGGAAGGCGAAACTGATGCAATCGCCATTCCAGGCTTTCTTTTCGACATGAATCGTTTCTTCCAGGCCCTGCTCTCACGCTTCCTATCCGAGAACCTTGCGGGCTATCAGGTTCGGGACGAACAGCGTCTACGCGGGATGATGACTTACGATCCCATGCACAACCCGCGCCGTCGCCCTATGCCCGCGCCTCGTCCTGATTTTGTGGTGCTGCAGGCGAATCAGATGGTTGCGGTCCTGGATGCAAAGTACCGTGACCTGTGGGCAAACCCGCTGCCGCGCGACATGCTGTACCAACTCGCGATCTATGCCTTGATTCAGCAAGAGAGGCGGACGGCGATCATCCTCTACCCGACGCTGGACACATCGGCGACCGAGGCGCACATCGTCATAAACGATACGGTAGATGGCAGGCTCATGGGCCGTGTGATCCTGCGGCCCGTGAACATGCTGGCTCTGGAAGCGCTTGTTAGCATGCCACAAAATGAGCAGGAGCGACATGCCTATGCTCAAATGCTGGTATTCGGCACCGAGCAATCATCCTTGTAGCTTCCAGAAGGATGAATCAGAACACAGGTGGAAGAAAACGATGGCCGAGCAGATCATCATAAATATCGTGCGCCCCGATGTCGGAATCGAATACCGCCCTGAGAGCCACGAAGCGGAGCTCGCCGATCGCCTGGCAGCATGCGAACTGACCCTCCATGCCCTGGCGCAACATGTTCGTAAGTTGAGGGGATGCTGGGTTTACCGTGTCCCGATGTCGTGGAGAACCTGGCTCGGTCGGATACCTGGAGATATGGGCTATAGGCCAGATCGCGTAGCCAGTCAGGAAGCACAAGTCATGGCCCGTTACATATCCGAAGCAATCCCCGCTGAGGGTTTATGGAGTTGCTGGAGGTAAGATGAGACGCCGCTCCCGAGTGCGCCCCTTCGTGCGCCTGATCGCCCTGTGCGTGTTCGGCCTGGCGGTCTCGCTGCCGTTCGTCTGGATGGTCAGCGCCTCCTTCAAGCCGCGCAGCGAGGTGGAAGAGGTGCGGATCGTGCCGCAGCATCCGACCGCGCGTAACTATCCCATCGTCCTCAACGAGCAGCCCGATCCTGTTACCCACAAGAAGCTCGATCTGCGGTTCGGGCGCTGGTACTTCAACAGCCTGTTCCTGGCCGCCGTCACCACATTCCTCCAAATTCTGACCAGCGCGATGGCCGCTTATGCCTTCGCGCGCATGGTCTGGAAGGGAAGAGATACGGTCTTCCTGCTCTATATCGCCACGATGATGATTCCCGGCGTGGTGCTCATGATCCCCAACTTCCAGATCATGGTCTGGCTGCGCTTCCTCAACACCTATCACGGCCTCATTCTTCCCGCCGCTTTCAGCGCGTTCGGGACCTTTTTGCTGCGCCAGTTCATGCTCTCCATCTCCCCGGCGCTGGACGAGGCGGCTACCATCGACGGCGCGAGCCACTGGGAGATCTTCTGGGAAGTCATTATGCCGCTGGCGCGGCCCGGACTGATCGCGCTGGCCGTCATTACGTTCCTGGGCAACTACCAGTCGTTCTTCTGGCCGCTGATCCTGCTCAATGACGCGCAGTACTATCCGCTCTCGGTGGGGATGCTGGCGCTGGACAGCTCGTATGGCCGGCAGACCGAGCTGATTATGGCGGCGACCGTGATGAACGTCGTGCCGCTCATCGTGGTGTTCGTTCTGTTCCAGAAGTTCCTGGTCAAGGGTCTGCAGGTGGGAGGGATCAAGGGATGAGGGGGAGCGGCATGAAGCGCGTGTTTCTGCTGTTCTTCCTGCTCTGCGTCGCCCTCTATGTGGCCGCCGAGGGGACCCTGGAGCGACCCAAGCGGGACGGCATCGTCCATATGCGCTGGGCGACCGACGACAACCCGGCCCGCAAGGTGCAGACCGATCTGTTCCACAAGCTCTATCCGCGCCTGGACGCGACGGTCGATCCGGGGCTGGGCGGCGACCAGACCAAGCTCATCGTGCAGTGCGCCACCGGCACCGGGCCGGACATCATCGACGTCTACGACCAGCAGCAACTGCATGCGCTGGTGGACACCGGCATCCTGCTGGACCTGACGCCCTACGCCAAAAAGATGGGCTTCGATCCGAGCAAGACCTATCCCGCCATCGCGCCCGCCCTGATGGTCGACGGCAAGCAGTACCGCTTTCCCTGCAACGTCTGGGCCAACTGCGTCCTCTACAACAAGCAGATTTTCGACGATCACGGCGTGCCCTATCCCAGGCCGAACTGGACCTACGCCGACTTCATCGCCACCTGCAAGCAGATTTTGAACAACCCCTCGAAGAGCGGACAGAAGCATCTGGCGGTCGCCAACTGGCTCAACACCTGGTTCGTCCAGGACCTGCTCATGGGTTACGGCGGCCGGTTCTTCACGAAGGATGGCCTGCGCTCAAGGCTCGATTCGCCGGAAGCGATTGCCACGATGCAGAAGTACTACAACCTGATGTACGAGGATAAGGTGATCCCGACGGCGGCGGAGGCGGCAGCCATGTCGTCGCAAGGGGGATGGGGCAGCTCAGGCCTCAACTGGTTCTCCAGCGGCAAAGCGGCGATGATCTTTATCGGGCGCTGGTACATCGTGCAGGTCCCTAACTACCCAAATCTGCGCGGACACCTGGGCGCCGTGCTGCTGCCGCGCGTCGGCGACCGGCCGTCGTGCGGGGTCACGGACAGCCGGGCCGCCGGCATCAACGTGAAAAGCCCGCACTGGCGCGAGGCTCTCTCCTTCCTGCAGTATCTGGCTGGTCCGGACTACGGCAAGGTGATCGTCGAGGATGGCGATTCGCTGCCGCCCAATCCGCAACTGGCTCGCACCGGCAAAGACCTGGTCGATGCGGCGGTCGAGGACCCGGCCTTCCACGCGCCTTTTATTCAGGCCATGAAGAACGCGCGCCCGCTGGACGTCAGCCCGTTTATCGACATGAGTGAGGTCGCCCGCTGGTTTTCGGAGACCATCGATAAAGTGGAGAATCGCCTGCAGACGCCCCCCGAGGCCATGCGCTTCCTCGCCGATGAGATCGATACCACGATCCGGCAGAATCTCGAACGCCGTCCCGACCTGCAGCACCGCTTTGCAGCCGTCACCGGTCGCCCCTACACGCCCGACTGGTGGCGCGCCTACCAGCCGCATTGAGCGTTTCCGTCTGCTCGGCCTAAAATGGTCGAAATCGTGTAGGCGCGCTCGTGATGCCCATTATGAAGGTTCCTAATCCCTCGCACCGGCGTCCCCACGTCGATCTCCCATCTGGGCTCCCGCAAGCTGGTTCGCCGGATAGGCGCCGGCCGAGAATCATCGTGTCCGCAGCCGAAGGACGGTGAGGGAGCGCGGCGGGAAGGTGTACGTGAATTGCGGCGTCAACCCAGATACCGAACGGGTCATAGGGATCACGCTGGCAGGGTGGGCCAGAGAGTTCTCGGCGTCCAGACTGGGGGCGGTCAGTGTCGTCGCCTGCCCCTCCGGCAGAATAGAATCGACGCCCCGGAGATGGATGGTCAGGGCGCGAGGCGTCTCCGCTCCGTTGACCACCTTCATGACGATCTCGCTGGTTTTTGCGATGCGCCCGGCGTTGGCTTCTAGAGTCGGCAGGCTGCGCTCCTCCGCTTCCTGGGCCAGCTTTCCATCCAGATAGCAGCGAAAATGAGTTCCTTCGGCTTCGATACGGATGTCGTACCAATGATCCGTCTCAATGGAGCCGGGAACGTGGCAGCCGACTTGCAGTTTCGATCCCGCTCGGCCTTCCTCAATGCCGTCTTCCCGATTGCCCCATCCGCCGAGGTTCCACCAGATCCAGTTGTCCGCGTCGCGCGCCCGGAAGAGGATGAGAAATCCCTCCGCGCCGCCCAGTTTGCGCGCTTTCAGATGGAGGGTATAGTCGGAAGCCTGCGCCAGCGCCGGATTTTTGAGCAGCGCCCGCTCGTCCTCACCCTCAGCGGTCTGGCGGTAAGCGCCATCGACGACCTGCCAGTCGCCGCGCAGAGGCTGCCAGTCCGGCGCGCCGCGCGTAAAGTCGGATTTGTAGACGGTACGCCCGTTCTGAAAGACTTCGATGTTTTTGAACTCGGCCTGCGTCCGCCAGGTTCCCAGACCGATGCCGCCCCGGGTGACTTGCGCGGGATCTTGCGGAAGGTCTACCGGCAGGATCACGTCCGGGCGATTGGCGGCGAAGACTTTCTGTACGTAATAGGAGGGCGTGCCGTAGGCGGCGGCGCTGTCGAACACGATGGCGTCCGGGTTCCAGTTGCGGTCGTTTGCGTTCACGAAGAGCGGCGCGTAGGAGGCCATCTTCACCACGTCGGCATTGCGCTCCAGGCCGGTCAGGAAGGCGGCTTCGGCCAGCGCGGCGCGCAGATTGCCCCGGCCGCAGTCCTGCGTGACGGCATACTCGCCCACGTAGACCGCCGGCCCGTTGCGGTCGTAGTCGTCGTAGAGATGCGCATTCATCCAAAACCAGCCCGGACTGTTGTAGTAGTGATCGTCCACGAGGTCCATCGGGTAGGGGCCGCGGGTATCGGCGATGATTTTGATGTCAAGGTAGCGGGCTTTTATGGCGTCATAGAAGATTCGATAGCGCTCGATGTACTGTTCGCGCGTGCCCCCGAACCCGCCGAACAGCCCGTTCTCGTTGCCGACCTCGATATATTTCAGGCCAAAGGGGGCCGGATGGCCGTTTTTGGCGCGCTGCGCCCCCCACCGGCTGGTGACCGAGCCGTTGGCGTATTCGATGGCGTCGAGCGTGTCCTGCACCCAGGGCTGCAGTCGATCGAGGGGCGCCAGGTCGTGATGGGCCATGCCGCAGTTGACCACGAAGAGCGGCGTCGCGCCCATATCTTCGCACCACTGCAGGTACTCGTGAAAGCCCAGGCCGTCGCTGGACCAGTAGCCCCAGTTGGCGTTGAGATGGCCGGGCCGCGCGGCGATGTCGCCCAGGGTCTGCTTCCAGCGGAAGGCGTTTTTGAGGGAGTCGCCGCCCTCTACGTAGCAGCCGCCCGGAAAGCGCACGAAGCCCGGATGCAGCGCGCTGACGTCCGCGGCCAGGTCGGCGCGCAGCCCGTTGGGACGGTGTTTCCAGGTCGCCATTGGAAAGAGCGAGACGACGTCCAGCCAGAGCGAGCCGGAAGCCGTCGCCGAGAAGACCAGGCGCGCGGCGGGATCGTCGCCGGTGGAAGTCAGGCGGCAGGCGAAGCGCTTCCAGTCCTGGGCCAGTCCGGCGATCTGTGCGTGAGCGTAAAGCTGCCCCTGGGCGCCTTCCAGGCGGACTTCCATCGCTTCCGGAAACGCCGCACTGCGCCGCGCGTAGAAGCTCAGCCGGTAGGAGGCGTCCCGGCGAAGGGCCATGCCCCAATAGCCTGTATTCTGGACG
>Ga0209810_1003749_pt1 | contig 15519 bp, 14 predicted proteins | sample Coa_R1_7_FD_187159 | JGI IMG/M metagenome (GOLD analysis project Ga0209810, IMG submission 187159) | Surface soil microbial communities from Centralia Pennsylvania, which are recovering from an underground coalmine fire - Coalmine... | ecosystem: Environmental > Terrestrial > Soil > Unclassified...
CTCGGCTTTGGAATCGGCAAACATGCGCCAGCCCGCGGACCCGGGTCCGCCGGCACCTCAGGACGTCTTGGGCAAGCCTTCCTTCTGCTTGATCTCTTTGATGCGATCCACCAGCGCATCGGCCTGCCGCAGAAGCGCCTGCCGCTCCTCGGCCGACTCCACCATATCGGCCTTCTGCCGGTAGAGCAGGTTCAGGTAGGCCATCGCATCGACATAGTCCGGCTTGAGCTCGAGCGCCTTGTTCAGCTCCTGAATCCCCTCCTCCACGATGGCCTGATACTGCTGGGCGAACTGTTCCCGCAGACGGGCCGGCAGCGGCTCGTCTTCCTTGATCGGCTTGCCGCGCCGCGGCAGATTGGCGTTGTATTTCTCGCGCAGCTCACGGTTGGCCCGATACGCCAGCGTCCAGTCAATCACGCCCACCCAGTAATAGGGCTGCGGATCGTTCGGCGCCAGCCGGATGTGTTCCAGGTGGTACTTCTTGGATTCTTCGAGCAGCTTCGGATTGTAGGGCGTGGTGCCCATGTTGAACAGCATCGAGCCGATGCCGTCGATCGCGCTCAGATTGTTGGGATCTTTATCGAGCACACGGCGGAATTCTTCGATGGCCTGCTCGCCCTTGCGCCGATTCTCCTCCGAGGGTGCCCCCGGGATGAACTGACTCGCGTAGGCTGTAGCCAGATAGAGGCGCGCGGTCACCAGGTTGGGATCCAGGTCGGCGGCCTGCTTGAATTTTTCGATGGCCTGGTCGAACTGGCCGGCCTTGTAATCCTCGACGCCGCGGTTGAGCAGGTCGCGGGCCTTGAGCTTGTTACAGCCAGCCGCCGCTGCCAGCCCGAAAACGACCAACAGCACAACTCCACTGCGCTTGGCGTGTCTAGCCGCCTGCATCGTCCGCTATCCTCCGGAAATCGGCCCTGTGGCCGGAGCGGTGCCTACTGCCCTTCTTCGACCTTGTTCGTCAGGAGCCCGACTTTTTCGACCCCGGAAGAGGTCATGATGTCGATCGCCCGGGCCACGTCGGCATACTGCACGTCGGGGTCACCCTTGATGAAAGCGACGCGATCGCCGGGCGCCCTTTCCTTGAACACAGCCTCCAGCCGCGGCCCGAGCTGATCCCAGGTCACCGGCTCCTGGTTGATCTTCAGGCTTCCGTCGTTCAACACCTGCACGACAATCGTGCGTTCCGGCGAAGGCGCCTGCTGCTGGTTGGGGGGGGCCGGCTGGGGCACCTGTGCCTGCAGGCCCTTGGGCGTCGTGGGTGTGATGACCATGAAGATGATGATCAGCACCAGCAGCACGTCAATCAGGGGCACCACGTTGGGATCCGACATCTGCCCCTTTTTCCCGCCTACCTGGATCGGCATGGCTCTTCCTCTCCTCGATCCGCGAACTCTGCGTGCCGACTAGCTACCGGTTTTCGGTGGCGGCGGGGGCGTCGAACGATTCAATCGCTCGGTGATCAATCCGAGCTGGTCGACTCCGGCCGCCCGTACCTGGTCCACCACCTTGACGACATCGCCGTATTTGGCCCGGTAGTCGCTCTTGATGTAGACGGTCTTGTCCAACCGGCTCGAGACGCGGTCCCGCACCTGCGAGGTGAGCTCGTCCAGGGTGACCTTTTTGGTTCCCAGATAGACGGTCCCGTCGCGGGTGATCGAGATCAGTACCGCATCGTCTTTGTCGGCATCGGGCATCTCGCGCGGATTGGTGACCCGGGCCAGGTCTACCGTGACACCCTTCTGCAGCATCGGCGTCACGACCATGAAGATGATCAGCAGCACGAGCATGATGTCGGCCATGGGGATGACGTTGGGCTCCGACATCGTCTCGCCCACTTTGGGCTTGTACGGCATGGCACCCTCTCTGGCCCGCGCTAGCTCTTCCGGGCAGCCCGGCGCGTGATGAAGTAGTTGATCAGCTCCATTGAGGAGTTATCCATCTCGACGTCGAACGCCTCGACGCGCCCGTTAAAGTAATTGTACGTCCACACTGCCGGCACGGCCACGAACAGGCCGAGCGCGGTCGTGACCAGCGCTTCCGCGATACCGCCGGCCACCGCCGAAAGCCCCGTGGCCTTTTCGGCCTCGATGCCCTTGAAGGCGTTGATGATGCCCACGACCGTGCCGAACAGTCCGACGAAGGGCGCCGTGGCACCGATCGTGGCCAGGCCGCCCAGACCGCGCTTGAGCTCGGCATGTACGATCGCGATCGAACGCTCCAAGCCGCGCTTGGCAGCTTCGATCACTTCCTCCTCGGGCACCTGCGCCGAGGCCGCCTGGAACTCGGCCAGACCGGTCGCCACCACCTTGGCGATGTGGCTCTTCTTGTTGCGTTCCGCGATCGAAATGGCCTCGTCGAGCTTGTTGTCCTTCAGCGCCGGCGCCACCTGCTGCACGAACAGCCGGGACTGTTTCCGGGCCGCGCTGTACATCAGGGCCCGGTCAATCATGATGGCAATGGACCACACCGACATGAAGAACAGAATGAACACCACCGTCTTGGCCGGGATGCCCATCCGTTCCCACATGCTGCGGAGGTCCCACGACGCGCCGGCCTGGAGCAACCAGAATCCGGCGACGGTCAGCTTGGCAAGCATAGGGTTTTTCCTCCTGTCCTCGTTCCCTCAATCTCTGGCGTTGGCCCAACGGGCCGCCTGCCAGTACTGGCCCGTCGGAATTACCCGCCCAGCGTAAAGACCACGGTAATCGTTGTCTCCACTTCCACGGGCTCGCCGTTCAGCAGTGTCGGTTGGTAACGCCACTGCCGCACGGCGTCCAGCGCCGCCTGGACCAGCAACGGCGGTCCGGAAATCACCTGCAGCTCCTTCACAGTTCCGTCGCGGGCAATGATGGCATGCAAGACCACCTGCCCCTGGATACGGGCGGCTTTAGCAATCTGCGGATACACAGGCAGTACCTTGTGGACCAACTTGGCTTCCTGAACCTGGCCGCCCACCTTGATAATCTTCGGCGTCTCCGGTTTCGGTGGGGGAGGCGGAGCCGCCGGTCCGGTTCCTCCCAAAATCCCGCCGAGCACACCACCCGCGGAACCGCCTGGCACCCCGCCGACGACGCCACCGGTCACCCCGGTGAACTCCGGCGGTGTCTGCTCGTCTTTGACAATCGTCACCTTCTTCGGGATCACCTTGGGCGCCACCATCTGATTGGCAATGAACTTCGGGACCACACGAGCCACCTTGACCACCTTCGGCGGTGGTGGAGGCGGCGGCGGTGGCGGGGGCGGCGCGACGAGCACACTCGACAGCATCGCCTTGGGCAGCGCCTGCGTGTAGATCAGCGGGATCAGGATCAACACGGTCAGGACGAGCAGTTGCAGGGCCGCCGAAACGAAAATGGTCCACCGGGTATTCGTCCGCCGGCGCTGCCCACCCGAAATCACTAGCTCGTCAAACACGGCCTACCTCCTCCCGGCCGCCGTCAATCGGCGATCGCCAGCCGTTTTGACCGACCGGTCACCGGACCCACCCATCGCGGAGCTGGCCGCCCGGGTTCCCCGATATCGGTTCCACAGCACCACGATCGGCGCCGCAATCCCGAAGCTCGAATAGGTTCCTACCACAACTCCCACCACCATAGCAAAAGCAAACGCCCGCAGCACCTGGCCGCCCAGCAGGTACAGCACCAGTACGGTGACGAAGGTCAACCCGCTGGTCAGAATCGTCCGCGACAGCGTCTGATTGATCGAACGGTTGACGATCTCGACGAACGGTTCGCGCCGCATCAACCGCAAATTCTCGCGGACGCGGTCGAAGATCACGATGGTGTCGTTCATCGAGTAACCCACCAGGGTCAACAGCGCTGCGATCACCGTCAGCGAAATTTCATAGCCGAACACGCAGAACAGACCCAGCGTGATCAGCACGTCGTGGAACACCGCCAGGACGGCCGCCGCTCCGTAGACCAGCTCGAACCGGAAGGCAATATAAACAAGCATGCCGGCCAGCGCCAGTAGGGTCGCCAGCAGCGCCTGGCGGCGGAGCTGCGCTCCGACGCGCGGCCCCACAATTTCCACATCGCGGATGGCGAAGGGCCCCGCATAGAAGCCCTGCGCCAGACTGCTCACCACGGCTGCCGGTACGCCCGGAGCCTGGCTCAGCTCCTGCAGATCGCGCACCAAGCCGCCGCGCTCGGCATCGCGGAAGCGTACCAGCGCCTCCGCTATCTGCTGATACCGCGTGCCAGCCGCCAGCCCCAGCCCGAGTGGATCGTGGCGGGTGAGATAGTCGGCCAGCTCGGCCGGTGTGGCCGCATTGAAATCAGCACGCCCGGACGGGCCAGGGAACGCCTTGCGCAGCGCTGCCAGAATGGCCGCACGCCCCGCATCAATGCGCTCCTCGGTGCCGCCACGTTCCTCGAGACCGATCACGACGTCATTGCGGGAACGTGGATCGGACAGATCGCGGATCTGCTGAATGACGCTGTTGCCCAGTCCCTCGGCGGCCAGGGCCTGGCGCAGCCGGTCGAGCGGTGGCGTTTCGGCAAACCGTACATAGACCAGTGTGCCCCCGCGAAAATCAATCCCGTAGCGCAGGCCCCCGCCGCGCCACCAGGCCACCAGCCCCACCACCAGTAGCAGCGCCGACAGGGTGGCGAAGTACTTCGCCTTGCCCATCCAGTCAATGTTCGGATTGTGGAAGAACTCCATCGAGCCGCCCTGCCTGCCTCCGCTTCCCCTCTATTCAATAAGACGCTGCATGGGGCCTTTCACGTGGTCTAGATACTGAGCGCCGCCTCACGGGGCATGCGCCCGAGATGCCAGTCGAAAATTGTGCGCGACACGTAGATGGATGTGAAGACATTGGCCACCAGACCGATCACCAGCGTGACAGCAAAACCGCGCACCGGACCGGTCCCGAACATGAAGAGGAAAAACGCCGACACCACTGTCGTCACGTGCGTATCAATAATGGTCAGAAAAGCGCGATCGAAACCCAGATCCACCGCGGAAGCGTTCGCCTTGCCCGCGCGCAGCTCTTCGCGAATGCGCTCGAAGACCAGCACATTGGAATCCACGCCCATGCCGATGGTCAGAATCACCCCGGCAATGCCCGGCAGCGTGAGCACGGCGCCGAAGTAGGCCAGCGCCGCCAGCAGGATCACCAGGTTGAGAATCAGCGCCAGCACGGCGTTGACGCCTGAGAGCCGGTAGTAAACCACCAGAAAGACCATCACCGCCAGCAGGCTGATGATCGACGCCCGCAGCCCGGCCCGGATGGAATCCGCACCGAGCGAGGGTCCCACCGTTCGCTCCTCCAGATACCGGATCGAAGCGGGCAGAGCGCCGGCCCGCAGGACCAGCGCCAGGTCCCGCGCCTCGTCCTGGCTGAAGTTGCCGGTAATCTCTCCGGAATCCTCAATCCGGCTCTGAATGACGGGCGCCGACACCACACGGTGATCGAGCACGATGGCCAGCCGCTGTCCCACATTGGCTTCGGTAAACGGACCAAAACGCCGCGCGGCATCGCGCGAGAGGGCAAAGCGCACCTCCCACTGGCCGGGCATCTCCGGATTGGGCGCCGCCGTGGCGCTGCGAAGATCGCGCCCGGTGACCACCGCACGCCGCTCGAGCACGTAGTACACCGTCGCGGCCCCCTGCGCCGTCGAGCCTTCGGCCTGTCCCGGCACCACTTCCGAATCCGGCGGCAGCACGCCGCCATGCGCTGCCAGCGCCTCGGCTTCCGACGCATAGGGCCCGTCAATCACCCGCCGCAGCTCAAGCTGCCCGCCGGCCTGAATCACCGCTTTGGCACGCGCCGGATCGGCCTCGCCGGGCAACTGCACCAGAATCTCGTCTTCCTCCCGGCCGGTGGGCGCAATCGTCGGTTCGGTCAGCCCGAGCTGATCAATGCGCCGGCGAATGGTTTCCACCGCCTGTTCCATCGTCTGCCGCTTGATCTCGGCCACCGCCGAGGGCTTCATCGTCAGCATGTAGCCGCTGGCTTGACCGGCCGCTACGGCCAGATCCCAATCGGGGAACTGCTCCTGCACCAGGCTGCGGAATTTGGCGGCGCTATCGGGAGCCATGTCGGCCACCAGGATCTGCGTATCGCTGACACGGCGAATTTCCCCGTAGCGGATGCCGCGCTCCCGCAAAAGCGCCGTGAGCTGATCCACCGCCCGGTTGCACTCGAAGGCCACCGCCTCGTTCACCTGCACCTGCAGGACCAGGTGCGTCCCTCCCTGCAGATCGAGCCCGAGCTTGATCTGGTGGCGGAAATTGTCCTTGACCTGCTGCCAGGACGTGGGAAAGCTGGGCCGGCCGAACAGCCCGTAGAGGCACAGCAGCACCACCAGGACAATGAACAGGGCTTTCCATTTCAGATTCGGACTCATGACCGCCTGTCGTCCGCAGGGCGCTTCCGGCCCTCACCCCTCCCGTGATTCTGGCTGTAAGCCAGCGACCGCCGACCGCAGGACGCGAATTTTCACCTGATCGGCGACGCGCAACTGGACCACATCGCCTTCGAGGCCCACCACTGTTCCCAGCACGCCACCGGTCGTAATGACCTTATCGCCCGTCTTCAGGTTTCGCTGCATCTCGGCCAGCCGGCGCTGGCGTCGTTGCATCGGCAGCACGACCAGCAGGTAGAAAACCACCACGACCAGCAGCAGGGGCACCAGTGCAATCACACCGCCGCCCGGCGGCGCCTGTGCTGCAAGACCGATGGCCTGCCACCCCATCGTCGTCGTGTCCGGGACCTCTGGCTGCAGGGACCCTCTGCCTCCCTGGTGTGCCCTCAGCCGGCTCGCTCAGCGTGAACCGGGCTCGTGTGCTTGCAGGCGAGGCTGAAGACGGGAACTGAATGCAGCAAGATTCCCAAACCTGATAGCGTCGCGAATTTTTCGCATCCTGTCAAGATAGAAATACAGGTTGTGCCAGGTATTGAGGATGGCGCCCAGCATCTCGTTCGCCAGGTAGAGGTGGCGCAGGTAGGCCCGCGAATAGCGGCGACAGACAGGGCAGCCGCAGTGTTCGTCAATCGGACGCTCGTCGTCGGCATAGATCGCGTTCTTGATCAGCAGCCGGCCGGCGTGCGTGAACAGACACCCATTGCGCGCGTTGCGCGTCGGCAGCACACAGTCCATCAGGTCCACGCCCAATGCGACCAGATCGGCCAGTTGCTCGGGCCGTCCCGCACCCATCAGATACCGCGGCCGATCCGCGGGCAGACGGGCCACACTCTCGGCCACCATGGCCAGCGTCAGCTCGTAGGGTTCACCCACCGCCAGCCCACCGATGGCGTAACCCGCGAAGTCCATTTCGACCAGACGGTCGGCCGATTCGCGCCGCAGATCCGCAAAGACCCCGCCCTGCACAATCCCCAGCTGCATCTGCCTTTTGGGATCGCCCACCCGCGCGAACCAGTCCCGGCTGCGCCGGGCCCACAGCGTGGTGCGCCGCACCGCCTCCCGCACCCGCTCCCGGCTGGCCGGATACTCCACGCACTCGTCGAGCACCATGGCCAGGTCCGAGCCCAGCGCCGCCTGCACCTCCACGGCCCGCTCGGGTGTGAAGAAATGTTCGCTGCCGTCCAGATGCGAACGAAAGCGAACCCCTTCATCGGTCACCTCGCGCAGCGCCGCCAGGCTGAAGACCTGGAATCCCCCTGAATCGGTCAGGATGGCTCGCGGCCAGCTCATGAAGCGGTGCAGCCCGCCCAGCCGTCCGATGCGCTCGTGCCCCGGTCGGAGGTAGAGATGGTAGGCATTGGCCAGCAGAATCTCGACGCCGAGATCCTCGAGCATCTGCTGGGTCATGCCTTTGACCGTCGCCGCCGTGCCCACCGGCATGAACGCAGGTGTTTCGACCACGCCGTGGGGCGTGCGCAGCCGCCCCAGCCGGGCTCCGGTCGGATCGGTCGCCACAATCTCGAAGCTGAAACTCATGGGGCACAGTCTACCTTGCCGGGCACCGCGCGAACGGGCAGAACCGCGCCTCGCTGGTTCCACCGGCGCCCCGGTTCAGGCAAAATACCGCCGGTACAAAAATTCGGCGACCCAGGAGAAGCCACCATGCAGACGCTTCTGCCCGGCTGGATGACAGCCCTCAACCATCATCCCGCCTTCGTGCATTTCCCACTGGTGCTCTGGCTCACGGCCCTGCTGTTAGCGGTGGTCGCCGCCCTGCGCGCCGATGACCGCCTGCGGCAGTGTGCGTACGGGCTGCTGTACCTGGGAACGCTGGCCGGCGTTGCTGCTGTCCTCACCGGCCTCAACGCCGAGCGTTCGGTCCCTCCCGGTCCTGTGCGTGAAGTCCTGGAGACCCACGAGGAGCTCATGCTGTCCAGCCTGGCGCTGGCTGCCGGGCTTTCGCTGTTCGCCTATTTTGCCGAGCGGCGCCCGACGCTCTGGCTGCGCCGGATTGTGCTGATCGGGCTGGTCGTGCTGGCCGTGCTGGTTCTGCTGGGCGCCGACCGCGGGGCCGAAATGGTCTACCGTTACGGCGTCAGCGTCAACTGGTCCACGGCGCTCCCTCGGCCCTGAGGCCGCTCGAGCCGCGCTCTAGAAGTCGCGCGTCGGCCCTTCCAGGAAAACCCGCAGCTTGCGGGCGCGCGAGGGGTGGCGGAGCTTGCGCAAGGCCTTGGCCTCGATCTGCCGGATGCGCTCGCGCGTCACGGCAAACGACTGCCCGACTTCCTCGAGCGTATGCTCGCTGCCATCTTCGAGGCCGAAGCGCAGCTTGATCACCTTTTCCTCGCGCGGCGTCAGTGTCTTCAACACCGCCCGCGTCTGCTCGCGCAGGCTCATGCGAATCACCGCATCCGAAGGCGACTGCACGTGCCGGTCTTCGATGAAATCGCTCAGATGGGAATCTTCCTCCTCGCCGATGGGCGTCTCGAGCGAGATGGGTTCCTGTGCGATCTTCAGAATTTTGCGCACCTTGGGCTCGGGCATCTCCATGCGCCGGGCCAGCTCGGCCGCTGTGGGTTCGCGACCCAGCTCCTGCACCAGTTGCCGCTGCACGCGCACCAGCTTGTTGATGGTCTCGATCATGTGCACCGGGATGCGGATGGTGCGCGCCTGATCGGCAATGGCCCGCGTGATCGCCTGACGGATCCACCAGGTGGCGTAGGTGGAAAACTTGTAGCCCCGCCGCCACTCGAACTTCTCCACCGCCTTCATCAGGCCGATGTTGCCTTCCTGAATCAGATCGAGGAACTGCAGGCCGCGGTTGGTGTATTTCTTGGCGATCGAAACCACCAGACGCAGGTTGGCCTCGATCAGCTCCTTTTTGGCGCGTTCGGCTTCAGCTTCGCCGCGTTGCAGGAGCTGGAGGGAGCGTTTGAGTTCGGCCAGGCTGGTCTGGCTGCTGAGCTCGAGCTCACGCAACTCGCGCTGGCGCAAACGCAGAGCCTGGCGCGCCTGCGCGGCCGATTCGCCCCGGCCGTGCTCGGCCCGACGCCCCAGACGCCCGGCCTCTTTCTCGACCGCCTCCAGATGCTCGACCGTCTGTCGCAGCCGGTCCGCCAGCCGACGCCGCTCCTGCGGGTGAAAATCAATCTCGCGCACCAGCCGGGACAGGCGTACGCGCGCCCGCCCCAGCGCCCACCGCGCGCGGATCCACCGCTGCCGTCGCTCGCGCGGCGTCTGCGCAAATTTCTCGGCCAGACGCACCACCTCCTGGTACAGCGTCGCGATCCGGTTCAGCCGCTCCATCGCCTCCTGCGCCTTTTCCGCCAGACGCTGCTCGCCCAGGTCGTCATCGAAATGGACCACTTCGCGGATCGAACGCCGCCCCTGCCGGATATCCTCGGCAACGGCCAGCAGCTCCTTCCACACCAGCGGCGAGCGCGAAAGGACCTTCAGGACCAGCATCCGCCCGCGTTCGATGCGGCGGGCAATGGCGACCTCACCCTCGCGCGTCAGCAGGGGCACGGTGCCCATCTCGCGCAGATACATGCGGACCGGATCGTTGGTCTTTTCGAGCGGGCCTTCGAGCAACGCCAGGTCGTCGGTGAGCAGCTCCTCGCGGCCGGCCTCATCGAGCGTCGCACCGGAGGTGCCCGGTGCGTCCTCGTAGAGGTCTATGCCGTGGCGCTCGAATGCGGAGAACAGATCGTCAATTTCATCCGAGGCATGCAGTTCGGCCGGCAGTGCCTCGTTGACCTCGTCATAGAGCAGATACCCGCGCTCTTTGCCCGTGTGAATCAGCTGCCGGACCTGATCGTATTTATCCTCGATGCCCACGGTGGCCTACCCCTCGCCGGTCGAAGGGGCAACCGAACGTTCCGGCCGGCACGCCCCGGGCAGCGCGCCGAGAAAGCACCCCGCAGCACCGATGACTACTGGCATCATTGAACGCCCACCCGCTGGCGTGTTCCACCCGCCTTCGGCTGCCCGAAAGATTTCGCTCACATTTGACACAGCGGGTGCCGGTTCGTCAACCCCGCGTGCCGTAAAAGCATCACGGGCCAGCCGCACTCACTGACCTTCCAGCGCCCGGCGCAGCGCGCGGACCCGGTCGAGCAAGCGCAGGTGCTCGCGCTGCACTGTCGCTTCCGGCTGCTGCTCCAGGCGCCGAATTTCTTCCTGCAGGCGCTGCAGCTCGCCCTCCAGGCGTCGCCGGCGCAGCACGCCCAGGCAGGCCTCGACCTCCTCCAGGCTCGTGGGCGGACCGGCCTCAAAGGCCAGCTCGAACAGCAGCTCCCGCTGTTTCGACTCCCAGACCGAAGCCTGCTCGAGCAGCCCGGCCGCGTCTGTACCCGCCGCCACCGCCGGCAACAGCTTCTCCAGCAGGGATTCCGTCTCGAGTCCCCGGTGCAGTTCTTCCTTGAGCAACTGGCGCGCCAAGCGACGGCGGACACTGTCCTCGGCCTCGAGCAGCAGGCGCATCAATCGCCGCTCGACCGGTGTGATCCGCGCGCCGACCAGAGCAGGCGGAAGCTCGACCCGTGTCCGACCCTCCCCGGCAGCTTCCCGCAACGCCTCGCGCAAGACCGTAAATTCGATGCCCAGTTCGGAAGCAGCGCGGCTGGCCCATTCCAGCCGTGCCAGCCGCGAGGGGAGATGGCGCAGGTAGGGCAGCAGAAAATTCACTGCCTGCAGCCGGCCTTCGATACCCCCCGAAGCCATCTGTCGTGCCCGCTGGATCAAGTACTCCAGATAGCGCGGCGCCCGCGCGAGCAGATCGCGGTAGCCGGCCGCTCCCTGAGACCGAACGAAGCTGTCCGGATCGGTCTTTTCTCCAAAGCCGGCCGGCAGAACCAGCACCCGCACGTCGAAGTCGCTGCCCAGCAGCAGCGCCAGCGAGCGTTCCGTGGCGGCCTGGCCGGCCGCGTCGCGATCGAAATTCACCACCAGCCGCCGCGCATAGCGCCCCAGCAACCGAACCTGCGCCTCGCTGAGGCTGGTGCCGCAACTGGCCACCACCGGCTCGAGGCCGGCCTCGACCAGCGCGATGACATCCATGTAGCCCTCGACCAGAATCGCGTAGCCTTCGCGCCGGATCGCCTCACGTGCCCGGTCGAGGTTGTAGAGCAGGCGACTCTTGCTGTAGATGGGCGTCTCGGGCGAGTTCAAGTACTTGGGCTGATCATCGCCCAGCGCCCGCCCCGCAAACGCCACCACGCGCCCCTGCTCGGTGGACAGCGGGAACATGATCCGGCGGCGGAACCGATCGAGCCAGAGCGTGCCGTCGCGCACGAACAGCCCGGAAGACTCCAGGACGGTTGGCGGGAAGCGGCGACGGAGCTGGCGGTAGAGGGCATCGCCCGCCGCCGGCGCATAGCCCAGTCCGAAGCGGCGGATCGTCTCCGGCTGCAGTCCGCGATCCTCCAGATAGGCCTGGGCGACCCGGCCTTCGGTCGTCTCGCGCATCTGGCGTGCGAAAAACTCGGCGGCTTCCTGATGCACGGCCAGCAGCGCACGCCGCAACTCCCCGCTGCCCGAGCCGCCACCCGGCCGGCCTCGCTGCGCCGGAACCGGAAGTCCGCACTTCTCGGCCACGATGCGCACCGCCTCGGGGAAGCTGCATTTCTCCATCTCCATCACGAAGCGAAACACATCTCCACCGGCACCGCACCCGAAACAGTGATAGATCTGCTTGACCGGATGGACCGCGAAGGAAGGTGTTTTTTCCTGATGGAACGGGCACAGCCCCAGATAGTTCTGCCCGCTCTTCTTCAACCGCACGTACTCGCCGATGACGCGGACAATGTCCGCCTGCTGCTTGATGCGATCGGCGAGCGATCCGGGCTCGGCCATTGTGGTTGCAGTATAGCGCGGGCTCTCAGGTCCTGAGCGTGACCACGGTGACCGCCTCGCCACCGCGCTCGGGTGCCTCGGCCGCCACGGCCTCCACCAGCGGATGCTCCTTGAGAAACTGCCACAGCCCGCGGCGCAACGCGCCGGTGCCGTAGCCGTGCACGATGCGCACGCGACGCAGGCCAGCCAGGGCTGCCTGATCCAGGAAGCGATCCGCAAGTCGGCAAGCTTCTTCAACCGTGCAGCCGATCACCTCAAGCGTGTCGCCGACAACCGGTTCGGCGTTCTCCGGGCTGCGCTGCACCCGCACTTGCGGTGTCGCAACTGCAGGTGCTTCCGGCGCCGGGCCGAGCACATCCCGGCTGGCCACGCGCAGCCGCAGCGGGCCGGCCTGCACTTCGAGTGCGTCGCCCTCCCTGCGGCGAATCCACACCGGCTGCGGCAGCCCGCGCACCCAGACACGGCTTCCTGGTTCGAGCATTTCCGAAGACACGGGACGGCGCGCGGCGCTCGATTCCGCGGCGCTCCGGGCTTCCTCCCTCTCAACGCTCCGCCGGACCGCTTCGATTTCCTCCGCAGCCTGTGCCCGCAGGCGCGCCAGCGCCGCCTCGGCGCGCCGTGCGGCCCGGTGGCGCTCGCGCGGTTCGTGCAGCGCTGCAAGAACCCTCGCCGCCTCCTTCTGCCAGCGCTCCAGGGCTTGCTGAAAAGCTGCTTCGAGCGCCGCCAGCCGCTGCTGCTCCCGTCGCGCCCACGCGGCGGCCAGCGTGGCTTTCTGCCGCTGCAACTCTTCCAGCTCGGCGGCCAGCTCCTGCTGCTTCTGCTCGAGCTCCTCGCGCAACTGCCACAGGCGCTCCAGCAGCGCGGCGGCTTCGCGTGCGGCCGGTTCCAGCTCGCATTCCGCCCGTGCCAGAACAGCCTCCGGCAGGCCAAGCTGCCGCGCCATGGCCAGCCCGCAGGACACCCCCGGCAGCCCGACGCACAGGCGGAAGGTGGGCTGCAGCGTGGCCGCATCGAACTCCATCGCTGCGTTGACGACTCCCGGCGTGCCGGCAGCCCAGAGCTTCAACCGGTCGTGGTGCGTGGTGGCCAGGGTCCGCGTGCCGCGGCCGCGCAGTTCCTCCAGCAGGGCCACTGCCAGCGCCGCCCCTTCTTCCGGCGCAGTAGCCGTGCCCAGCTCGTCCAGCAAAACCAGCGAATCGGCAGTGGCCGAGGCGAGAATTTCCCTCCAGTGCAGCATGTGTGCGGAAAATGTCGAGAGGTCGTCCGCGAGCGACTGTTCATCGCCGATATCAGCCAGCACGGCATCCACCAGCGGCAGGCAGGCCTCGCGGGCGGGCACCGGGAGACCACACTGTGCGGCCCACACGGCCAGTCCAATCGCCTTGAGCGTCACCGTTTTGCCGCCGGCGTTGGGGCCACTGATGAGCAGCACTTTCTGTTCGGCTGTTAGCTCAAGGTCGAGCGGAACGATCCGCCGACCGCGCTGGGCCAGCGAGCGCTCGAGCAGCGGGTGGCGCAGCCCGACCAGCCGCAGAGTGCCGTTGGAGTCGAACCGTGGCAGGGCACAGTGGTAGCGCTCGGCAAATCTTGCGCGGGCGCCGATCGCATCCAGCTGCGCTGCGGCCTCGGCCATGCGCTCTAAACGGTGACGCTCGCGGCGCAGGCGCTCGGTCAGCTCGCCCAGGATGCGCGCCTGTTCGCGCGCCTCGGCTTCTGCGAGTGCCACCAGCTCGTTGTTCAGCTCGACCGTCTCGAGCGGCTCGACAAACACCGTCTGTCCGCTGCCGCTGGTTCCATGGACCACGCCGGGAACCTGCGGCCGGAGGGCAGCCCGCACAGGGATGACATACCGGCCGGCACGCAGCGTGATGTAGTGTTCCTGGCCATGCTCGGCAACACTGGCCAGCAGGTGTTCGAGTTGCTGATGAATCTGGTGGCGCAGGCGAGCGCGGGCCGTGCGAATGCGTTTCAGCTCGGGCGAGGCGTCGTCGGCCAGCTCTCCAGTGGGCAGCAGGACCCGGCGGATTTCCGCGGCCAGGGCGACGGGTCCGGCAAGCGCAGAGGCCTCGCCTGCCAGCAATGGGAAGCGTGGGGCCACGGACTGCAGCTCGCGGTGCACCGCAGCCGCAGTTTCGATGAACACTGTGGCGGCCTGCAGCTCGGCCGGCCCGAGCACAGCTCCCGCCACACCCAGGCCCTCCAGCCAGGCGGCCGGCTCGCCGGTGCCGGAAAAATCCAGCCGGCCGCCTTCAGCCAGCAGGCGTCGCGCCTCGGCAATTCGTGCATATTCCCGTTCGAGCCCTTGCCTGTCAGTCGTGAACGCCAGCGCCTGCAGGGCGCGACGGCCGGGCGGGCAGGTGGCCGACTCGGCCACCAGTTCCACCAGAGCAGGGAATTCCAGCAGTTCCTGGGCAGAACGTCGCACGCAAAAGCATTCTAGCGCCGGTTGCGCAGATGACTGCACAAATAGTCAGCGGCCTCGGTTGGCGTGCGCGCCCAACAGAACGCGGGCAGACCGCCGCGCCCGCCCTCGCCCGGCGTGCCGACAGGCTCGGCCCGCGCCACATGCTCGATCACCGGACGCCAGAAGGAACCCAGCAGGGCACAGGGCCGCGGCTCGGCCAGGCGCTTGTTCTGCAGCTCCCACACCACCGCCAGCTCCACCAGCGTCCCCGTGCCTCCGGGACACACCACATAGCCCTGCCCACGCTCGATGAGTGCGAACAGGCGTTGCTGCCAGGTTTCAACCACCACTTCCTCGGCGACCCAGGCATTGGCCTGCAGCGCAAACACGCGAGCCGTGATGCCGATGGTGTGGCCGCCGGCCTCGCGCGCTCCCCGGCTGACGGCCTCCATGACGCCGCCGTAGCCGCCCGTGCATACGATGAACCCGCGGCGGGCCAGTTCGTATCCGAGCCGGTACGCCTCTTCATAGGTGGGATCGCGCGGCAGAAGGCGCGAGCTGCCGAATACGGTGACGACGCGATCCCTCATCGTGCCTCCCGCCCAGAACGTCGCGGCGGCACCCCGATCTCGGCCACCATGGCCGTTGCCAGCTCGTCTATTAAACCCGTCATGCGCTGCTCGGGCCGGGTCCCGTTGACCAGGATCGAGAACACCAGGCGCTCGCCTGCCAGCGTCGTCGCGTAGCCCGACAGCGTGGCCGCATGCGCCAGCGTCCCCGTTTTGGCCTGCAAGCGTCCGGCCGCGACCGTATCCACCATGCGTTTTTCGAGCGTGCCGTCGCGGCCGGCCACCGGCAGACTCGCTTCGAACGCCGGTCCCCAGCTCT
>Ga0209810_1003752_pt1 | contig 15512 bp, 14 predicted proteins | sample Coa_R1_7_FD_187159 | JGI IMG/M metagenome (GOLD analysis project Ga0209810, IMG submission 187159) | Surface soil microbial communities from Centralia Pennsylvania, which are recovering from an underground coalmine fire - Coalmine... | ecosystem: Environmental > Terrestrial > Soil > Unclassified...
AGCTCCGATTTCGGGATGCCGGGGCCGTGGTCCTGCACACGTAACGTGACGCGGTGGCCCTCCTGTGCGAGGCTGACGGCGACGTGAACATCGTTGCCGGAGTACTTGATGCCATTGTCGATGAGATTGGACACCGCCGCGCGGATTTCGTCCGCGTCGCCGATGAACGGGACCGGCGCGCCCCGCTCGACGGCGACCTCCGTGCCGGAGAGCCCGTGGAGAGCACGCTGGCGCTCGATACAGTCTTCGACCAGAGCGCGGAGATCGAAGCGGGTGAGATTGAGGCGGTGGGTGGCGGCGCCGATTCGGCTCGTCCGGAGGATCTGCTCGATGGTGGCGAGCAGGCGGTCGCTATCCTCGATCATGGTGCGGTAGAACTCCTGGCGGCGGGTATCGTCCACGGCGCGGGTCTGGAGGGTCTGGAGGTAGAGGCGGATGGAGGCCACCGGCGTCTTCAGCTCGTGCGTGACGGCGTTGATGAACGCGTTGTGCTGCTCGTTGCGGCGGATTTCGCGGACCAGGAAGATGGTGTTCAGCACTACGCCGCCGATGATGATGGCGAGCAGCAGAACGCCCAGGAACAGCAGGACCCCGGTCCGCCAGTTGAGCAGCACCCAACCGACGTAGAGCAACAGGGTGACCAGGATCAGCCCCGCGCCGAGCGCGATAAAGAGGGCGATGGATTTACGCCGCTCCGCGGTGACCATGAAATGATTTTAGCGGGAGCGGCGCAAGGCTACGGTTCAAGAACGCTTTCGCAGCGGGAATCGGATGAAATACGGCACCCGCGGTACTGCGCAGCGGTTGCTGTACCGGCATCTCATTCACCGCGGTCCCGCCGTCTTATCCTTGGCGTAGCATAACGGGTTCAATTCGCACTCCGCGCACTTGGGCTTTCGCGCGATGCACAGCGCGCGGCCGTGGAGAATGATCTGGTGCGAGAACAGAATCCAGTGGTCCTTCGGGATCATGCGCATCAGGTCCTGTTCGATCTTTCCCGGCTCGGTGTTCTTCGTGAGATCCAGGCGCTGCGCGATGCGCTGAACGTGGGTGTCGACCACGATGCCGGACGCGATGCCGTACGCGGTTCCGAGCACCACATTCGCGGTCTTACGCGCCGCGCCCGGGATGGTGAGCATCTCCTCGATGGTCTTCGGCACCTGGCCGCCGAACTCGGAGACGACCTTCTTTGCCGCGCCGACGATCGACTTCGCCTTATTGTTGAAGAAACCGGTGCTACGGATATCCTGCGCCAGCACTTCCGGCCGCACTGCCGCGAAGTCCTGCGGCGTGGGATACTTCGCGAACAGTCCGGGCGTTACTTCATTGACGCGCTTATCGGTGCATTGCGCGGACAGGATCGTCGCGACGAGCAACTCCCACGGATTGCTGTGGTGCAGGGCGCAGGTGGCGCCGGGGTACATATGGTCGAGGCGGCGGAGAATTTCGGCGACCCGCGCCTGGCGCTCGGCGCTCGTCTTGGGACGCGGCACGCGGCCGGCCGGCGGCGGCGCGGCCGCGGTCCGCGACGGTGCGCCGTCGTAAGCTGGTAGAGATCCATGCGGTCGCGACTTCTTCTGGCCGCCGCGACGCTCGCCGCGTTCGGGGCTTCGCTCGGTTCGGGCTTTCACTTTGACGATTATGCCATTTTCGACCATCCTTCTCTCGGAAAGCTGCTCACGCTGCGGGAAACGCGGCCGCTCACCTATCTGACTTTCTGGCTCAATGACGCGCTGGGCGGCCGCAATCCTGTGGGCTATCACGCGGTGAACCTGGCGCTGCACATGGGCGCGGTTCTGCTGGCTTACGCGTGCCTGCGGCGGTTACTGCCGGAGCGGGTGGCGCTAGCCGCGGCGGCCATCTTCGCGCTTCATCCCATACAGGCCGAGGCGGTGGATTATGTGTGGGCGCGCAGCATCGTGCTGGCGACGCTGCTTTGCCTGGCGTCGTTGCGCGATTGGCTCGACGGCCGGCGAGGGCGGGCGGTAGGCTGGTTTGCGGCGGCGCTGCTGGCGAAGGAGGAAGTCGCGGCGTTTCCGCTGCTGCTATGGTGGCTTCCGCGCGGCAAAGGCAAGCCGCGCCGGTTGCCGCAGATCGCCGGGATGCTCGCGCTCTCGCTCGCGGCGGGGTTGCGGACCATCTACGCCACCGCGGTCACTCCCGGCGCGCCGGCGGGCTTGCAGGCCGGGATATCGCCGGGCAGCTATCTCCTCGCGCAGGGGCCGGTCATCCTGCGCTATCTGCGCCTGATGGTCGTGCCTTACGGATTCACCGTCGATCCCGACATCCCCGTGCCTGCGTTGTGGCTCGGCCTTGCGGCGTGGGCGGCCGTCGCGGCACTTGCGGTTCTCGCCTGGCGATATGCGAGATGGGCGATAGCCGGACTTATCCTGCTGATTCCCAGCTCCACGATTTTTCCGGCGGCTGACCTTGCGGCCGACCGGCGCATGTACTTCCCGCTGCTTTGGTTTGCCGCAGCGGCGGCGATCTGGCTCGTGAGAGTGCGGCTGGATCGCGCCGCGGCGGTGGCGCTGGCGATCCTCAGCATCTTTCGCACAGGGGTGTGGATGAGCGACCGTTCGCTATGGGGCGAAGCCGTGGCGCGCGCGCCGCACAAGATCCGTCCGAAGATCCAACTGGCTCGGGCGCTGCCGCCCGCCGACGGCTTGAAGCTGCTGGCGCAGGCGAGAACGGAAGCGCCCCAGGATCCCGCCCTCGCGGCCGAAACGGGCCGCATCCTGCTGGCGGCAGGCGAAGCCGATGCCGCGCTGGCCGAATTCGGACGCGCGCTGGCACTCGCGCCCCGCGACGCGCGCTACCTCAACGATCGCGGCGTGGCGCTGGCGGCAATGGGGCAGCGCGATGCCGCGCGCGCCGATTTCGAGCGGGCGCTCGCCATCGATCCGGCGCTCGATGAGGCGCGGGAGAATCTGGGGAAGCTCGGAGCCCGGACTAGCGGGGCGCCGTGATCTGAACGTCCGCGGTCGTGTTCTGCCAGTCCGGCAGCTCGATCATCTGGAGCTTGGTAGTCAGCGGGACCGAAAGGTCCTTGGTCTCCCAGGCGCCGATATTGGTCGTGAACTGGAACGTGCCGGCGGCTTCCTCCTCCGACTTCCGCGTGCGGGCCCAAATCGTGACGTTCCCGGAGAGCCCGTCGATTGCGGCGCCCGAGTGGTTGGTGACCACGAAGCGCACTTCCGGCTTTTTTTTCGCATTTTCCAGGAAACGGATGCCCGAGATCTCGATGTACTTTTGGTACGGGCTCGGACTGGAGCCCGGCTTGGCCGCGGGGCTCTCGGCGGCCGCGAGCTGTTTGGCGGCCGCTCCGGCGGACGATCCCTTCATAGTCCCTACCAGCCAATAGACCCCGCCGACGAGCCCGACAAATGCCAGCGCGAACACGATCGTCAGCAGCCACGTGGGGAGCGGACCGCGGGGCGCGGCCGGAGGCCGTGCGGAAGATCCGGCTGGAGCGTACGGCGGTGCAGCATGTTGCGCGGCGGCGTACACCGGAGCAGCCGGAGCCGGCGCCGGCTGGGGAGCCGCGGATGCCGGAGGCTGCGGCGCGGTTACCACTTCGGCAGCGGCGGGCTGCGCGGCTTTGGCGCAATCCGGGCATTCGTCATACGACGGAGGAACTTCACGCCCGCAGCGCGGGCAAATCCAGGTAAACATTCGACCTCTTGAGCCGCCGCCGGGCCGGGAGCGGGCGGTCCGCAGGATCGGCCTGCGTTACAGGATTCCAATGAATGAAAACATCCGCCCGGCAGCTTCGCCGTCACGCCGGAAGGAATCGAACTCTCCGGCGCGGCACATCGTGCATAAGTTCGACGCATGGATGCGATCCGCCGTTACACCGGCTTCGAGGAGCTGGCGGCGGTTGATGGCGGGGAGATCGAGGCGCACCCGGCCCTGCTCGCCAAATTGTGCGGCCACCTCCGGTCCGACCTCGTAGCAGCACGGGCCGATGGCGGGGCCGATGGCGGCGTGCACATCGGCGGGATGCGTGCCGAAACGTTCGCCCATGGCGGCCAGAGCCGAAGCCGCGATGCACGCGGCCGTCCCGCGCCACCCCGCGTGGACGGCGGCGACGGCGCGCCGGCGGGCATCGACCAGGAGCAGCGGCACGCAATCGGCCGTCTTCACGGCGACGACTGCGCCGGGCGTATTTTCGAGCAGGGCGTCACCCTGCCCGAGGATGCCGCGCCGGCCTCCGGCGGCGACGCAGGAAGCCGAGTGAATCTGCTTCAGCGTGGCGAGATGAGCAAACTGCGCCGGAATATCCGCGTGGCGCGTACCGAAACCGTGCACCAGCCACGGGAAACAGTCCAGCGCGGCGGCGCGGTAGATGTGTTGAGAGTCGCGATAGAACAAGGCCGGGAAAGTTACGCTGGATTCTGAATCTGAGCGATCCGCACCTGCTGCTTGAAGCTTTCCAGCATCGATTCATCCAGCCGGACCTCGGTAGGCCGCTTCACCAGAGTGGTCATCTGATCGATTTTATCCTGCAGTTTCAGGAGCGCATAAAACAGGTTCTCCGGCCGCGGCGGGCAGCCCGTCACATAGACATCCACCGGCACGATTTTATCGACGCCCTGCAGGACGGCATAAGTGTTGAAGGGACCGCCCACGCTCGAGCAGGCGCCCATCGAGATGCACCACTTCGGGTCCGGCATCTGGTCCCAGATGCGCTTCAGAACCGGCGCCATCTTGAGCGTCACCGTGCCGGCCACGATCATCAGGTCCGATTGGCGCGGGCTCGGCCGGAACACTTCCGCTCCGAAGCGCGCAATATCGAAGCGCGAAGTACTGGACGCGATCATCTCGATGGCGCAGCAGGCCAGTCCGAAAGTCAACGGCCAGACGGAGGACTTACGGGCCCAGTTGAAAACGTAATCGACCGACGTGGTGATCACGTTCCGTTCAAACTGGTTCTGAATAAACGAAGACACGGGGCACCTCTCAAAGAAGACGGCGGCGAGGCCGCTTCCAGGTTCCTGTTTCAACCGAGATTCTAACACCGATCCGCGCGTTGGTTTCGAGCGTTAGCGGGAAAGTGCCTGGGGCGCTGCGGAGTGAGCGGCTGAACAAGCGCCGCGCCCAGGTGGCACTGTATGTGCCGATAGGGAGAGGAAGTAAGAATCCGCGCAGCTTCTCTTCAGAATTCTTAATGCCCATGCTATAGTTCTGCCAAGACCTAGGAGTACCAAAACTACGGGAGGGTCGGCTATTGATCCGGGCGGTAGTCATGGCTATCGCAGCACGCTGCGAGACCTGCCGGTACCGGCCTGCATTCATGCCAAAGGGACCATTCAATATGCGAACCCGCAAATGGCGCGGCTACTCGGACTTCCGGATCCCGAGCAAGCCGCCGGTCTCGGATTGTCGGAGTTTTGGAACGGAGTGAGCGCCGCAATGTTCTCGATTCCGCAACGCGAAGTGAACGCCGAAACAACAGCGCCATCCCGGCAGCGGTTACACCGCGCGGATGGGGCCGCCGTGGAAGTAGATATGACCCGCACGCAGATTCTCTACGAGGGCGAGCCCGCCACTCTCGGGGTCTTCATCGAGCGGCCCCCCGAACCGGCCCGCCTGCGCGGCACGAAACACCGCGCGCGCCGCTGGGCCGAAATCGTCGAGGGCCTCCCCGACGGCGTTCTGTACGCGCGGCCCAGCGGCCGGATCGTTTTCGCGAACGCCCATTTCCTGAACTTTACCGGCCTCCGCCTGCGCGACGTGCTCCGGCACGGCTGGCTGAATGCCATTCTGCCGGAGGACCGCGGCACCTGCCGTGAGGCCTGGAAGAAATCGATCGAGACCGGCGAGCGTTTCGATGTCGAATTCCGCGTGTCCGGCCGGGAAGGTCCGCCCCATTGGTACAAGGGCATTGGCGTTCCCCTGCGGGATGAGGCAGGGCGGATCCTCCACTGGTGCGTCCTGCTGGAAGACGTGGAGAAACACAAGCGGGACGAAGCGGCGCTCGAGGTCAACGAAAAGCGATTCCGCCGGCTTTTCGAGGGACACCTGGTCGGGCTTCTCATCGGCAGTCCGGAGCGTGTCCTGGAGGTCAACGACGTCTTCCTGCGGATGATCGGCCAGACCCGGCAGGATTTCGATAGCGGCCGGATCACGTGGTTGTCGATCATTCCTCCCGAGGAGCGCGAGTTGGCGCGCCGGAAATTCGAGGAGGTGCTCGCGGGAGGCGAGTGCCCGCCCTTCGAGCTGACGTTCCTCAGCAAGGATGGCCGCCGCGTGCCGGTGCTCCTCGCCACGATGCTGCTGGCGCGCGAACCGGAAGTACGCGTCATGGCGCTCATGGTAGACCTGGCGGAGCGCAGCCAGGTGCAGCAGATCAAAGCGGAACGGATGAAGCTGGAAGCGGTCTCGATGCTCGCGGCGGGGATGGCGCACAATCTGAACAATCTCCTGACCGCGATCATCGGCAACGCCAGCCTGCTGCTCGATCAGCACATCGCCGGCAATAACGCGCGCGCCTATGCCCTGGTCCGCGATATCATCTCCGCCGGCGAGCGGGCGGCCACCCTCGTTAGCAAGCTGCTGGCCAGCGCCGGCCAGGCGCAACTCACTCCGCCCGCCACGGATATACGGGAAGCGATCGGCCAGGAGGCGGAGCGGCTCGAGACCAGGCTCCCGGCGAATATCCGGCTGCACCTCGATCTCCCAGCTCGCCTGCCGGCGGCCCTGATCTCCGACGAGCAGTTGCGCCAGGTCGTGGACGGGCTGGTGACCAACGCGGTGGAGGCGATCGGCGACCGGGAAGGCGGCGAGATCTGGCTGGCACTGCGCGTGGAGCACATCGGCGCCAAGGCCGCCGCGGAGCGCTTCGCCACCGAACAGCTTCCCCCCGGCGATTACTGCGTTCTCGAAGTGCGGGACAACGGGCCCGGTATGGATCCCGCCACGCTGGTCCGCATTTTCGACCCGTTCTTCACGACGAAGTTCATGGGGCGCGGACTCGGCCTGGCGGCGATCGCCGGTATCGTGCGGGCTGCGCGCGGCGCCGTGCGGGTGCGGAGCATGCCCGGCGCGGGCACCGTATTCCTGGTATTTCTACCGCCCGCGCCGGAGCCGGAGCCGTAGCGCCGGCCTCAATGAAACGTAATCGTCGACTGGCCTTCGAATTTCCGGTAATTGTGAAATTCCACGACGTTTCGCGTCTGTAGCGCGCCGGCATCCATGCGTGCTTCGGCGCGGAGCGGCAGCAGGTAGGTACGGTCGCCGACTCTCGCGAAGCCGTAGTCGACCGTCCGGGAAGAGGAGCGCACCGGGAAATCCGGCGGGATCGCTTCGGACTCGGCAATCACGCGCACGATGCGGCCGCTGGCGGCATCCACATAGACAAGTCCTCGCTGTCCCGTGATGACCTCCTCAACCGGCCCGCGGACGGAACGCCCGACGGCAATACGGTAGGTCGAGCGATCGAGAGCGATGCGAAAGCGAAATACGTGGGCCTCGCTGTGGCGGAGCGTGGTCCAGTGGTCCCAGTGGAAGTCGGTTTCCGAATCGGGCGCGAAGATCGAGAGCAGCGTGGTGCCGAATTCCCCCTCGGTCACGGCGCCGCCGGTTTCGCGGTAAGAGAGGCTGGTGGCGCGCCCGTTGCGCGCGATGAGGCGATAGTCTTCCCTCCGATCGAAATAGGTGAGCCGGAGCTCCAGCGTATCCTTGAGGTCCCAGGCGCCGCCGTTACTCTCGTACCGGCGTACGGTCTCCTGGCAGATGAAATCGGGCAGCGATTGCGCATATTCGAGGGCCATCGCGCGCGCCGCGGCGATCAGGCCGCGCTGTTCGGTGGCGGAGGGCGGCGGCCCGTGATGGAACGCGGGGGCGGGGTCCGGCGCCGCCAGCCGGAGGGTCGCGTCGTGCAGCCGTTGGAGCTCGGCCAGTGTCTTCGGACCGGCGCCCGCGCTCTGCAGTTCCTCGACGATGCGATCTTCCAAGCGCTCGGTGAGACGGAGCTTGTGCAGCGATCGCGCGATGGCGGCATCGGGCTGCCCGGTCTGAAGCGCGCCGGTGACCGCCGTGACTATCTCCGCCACCGTGCTACCGCTCTGGGCACCGGCCGCGGCGGCCAGCGCACACAGCGCGGCGATTTTCCACGATCGCATACCTCACTATAGATCCGGAGACCGGGGGCGCGGGCCCGCCACCCGTATTCGGGCGCCCGCTCCGTTACGCCGCAGCCGCGGGCCGCCAGCGCTCGGCCTGCCGCGCTTTACGCCACATCCACGCCGCCGAGAGCCCGACCATCGACGCGGTGACCACCGCCGTCGCGAACGCCGCCTGCCCGATGCCGAGCGCCTGCTTCCACGGTTTCGCGATGTTGCCGTAGACCAGCATCACGTGGACCCAGTACACCATGAGCGAGTTCTTTCCCAGCGCCTGCATCCAGCTCCATCCCGCGCCGGCGCCGTATTCCGTCCATACATAGCAGCCGGCCAGCATCAGGAGCGCGATCCCGGTGCGGATCAGGATGAGCGCCGGGCTATCCGTCCAGAAATTCGATTTTTCGTAAATCGAATACGGCACGTTCGCAAAGTACTCCGCCGCGAGGATCAGGACCAGACCCACGATCACGCCCCACTGCATCAGCCGCTCCATGCGCTCCGCCGCCGTCCGCTTGACCATCGTACCGGCTGCCAGGCCGAACCCGAGATAGGAGGCACACGGAAAAAACGGGAAATGGCCGCGGCCGTGTCCCGGCGCCAGATATTCCTGGATCAGCGAGGGTGTCGCGCCCCAGTCCAGATTGGCCACGACCGGCGACGCCGCCGCGACCGCCAGCGCCCCCGCCGCCGCCCAGCGCGCGCGCACGCTGCCATCGACCGCCGCGGCCGCCGCAAACACGGCCATCGCGAGACCCATGCAGTTCAGGATGTCCACCTTCAAAAATTCCTGCCATTGCGGATGCGGCAGCATCGCCACGCAATTCGAGAGGCGGAACAGATACGCGATGCCCCACACGTAGCCCGCGCGCCGCAGCGCCGCGATCCAGCGCTGCAGCGGAGCGCGGTGCTTACGGTCCTGGCTGTCCATCTGGAAGGCCAGGGTCATCCCGGCCATGAACAGGAACAGCGGCGCCGCCATCCCGCCGACGAATTGCGAGAGCACGTAAAGCCCGGCGCCGCGCACCGCGGGCATGGTCAGCGAGTTGAATACATGGCACTGGATCATGATCACTATGGCAAGGCCACGCATCCAGTCGAGGAAAGGAAATCGCTTCACGAAGAGTCTCTATAATAGCGGATCGATGCCCGGCGAAACCAATCTGGAGGCGCTGCTGGCCGCGCTGGATCCTGCGCTCGACCCGGCCGAGTATGTGTTTGCAACCGCTCCGGAGCCAGCCGGCGCGCCCATTTGCCTGTTCCGCGAAGAGGAGGGAGTGACGCTCATCCTGCGCCGCGCGGAAGCCGAGCGCCTCGCGATCCCGTACACGTATCCGTGCCGCAGAATCACCCTGCGCGTGCATTCGAGCCTGGAAGCGGTCGGGCTGCTGGCATCCGTCACGGCGGCGCTGGCGGCGCGCGGCATCAGCGCCAATGCGGTCGCGGGGTATTACCACGATCATCTGTTCGTGCCGGTGGAACGGGCGGAGGAGGCCTTTGGGGTGCTCGCAGCAATCAGAACAGCACGTCGAAATCGCCGGTAAATCTTCGCCCGCGGTGGCCGAAGAACACGCCGTAGAGCGGATCTCCGGTATTCCAGTGGACCGCTTCCGGGTTGAAGTGGTTCGTCAGGTTGAAGCCGCTCAGCGAGAGCCGCACCGTGTACTTCGCGTTTACCTTGAAGTCCCGCATCACGCGGGCATCCGCGGACCAGAATGCGGGGAAACGGTTGCGGTTCGGCAGATCGGCGTACTGCTGCGCCGCGTCCGTCACGATGTACGGGAATCCGGTGCGGTATTCGATCACCGGCGCGACGCGCACCGAGGGCCAGATCTTAAACAGCCCCCAGGCCAGGAAGCGGTTCGGAATCGATCCAGGCAGATTGCCAAATCGATTCGGCCGGATGACCGGCCCTGGAAACGTGCCCAGATAGGTGCCGAAATCGTTGAGGTCGCCGCGCGCCCGCGAGTAGACATAGGAGAAGAACAGCTCGCGTTCTTCGGCCAGCCGCAGCCGGGCGGTGGTCTCGATCTGGCGGTACCGCGCCTCACCGGCGCCGTCCAGCAGGTATGCGCCGCTGGCCGGCGGGTCCGGCGGCACCACATCGAAAATCGGCAGCCCCGCCGAATCGTGCTGCACGTAGTTGACGCGCACGCGAAGCTGCGGGAGTATCGGCTGCTCCACCGAAAGACTCCAGTTGGCGCTCCGGGGGGAAAAATTCCCATCGATCGGCTTTTGCGAGACGAACGGAAATCGCACTTTGCTCTGCCCCAGCGTATTCAGATACAGGAACGGACCGGCCGCCACTGCGCCATCCGCACCATAGAGCGTGATCTGTTGGTCCGGATAGCGGTTGAACGCGTAAATATTCAGCGGAACGTGGTCGTAAAACAGCCCGAAGCCTGCCCGCACCACCGTTCCCGTGCCCGCAAACGGGCTCCATGCGAGGCCGCCCCGTGGCGCGACGCGGAATGCGCCCGAGACCTGCTGCGATTCCGTCCGCACGCCGAGGTCGAGCGAGAATCGTGGGTGCAGCACCCAGTGGTCCTGCCCGAAGATCGCTTTCTCCACATCGTCCACGTCGAAAGTGCGGGTAGGGCGCGGGAACTGGATCCTCTCCAGCAGCCCGCCGGCGGCGTTCTCGATATCCACCTCGTGGTTCGTCACCGATCCGCTTTCCGCGCTCGAAGCCGCGTACACCCCGATCTTGAAATTGTGGACGCCGGCCTTTTCCACCGGCCGGAATGAGTAGATCGACGCGCCGCTCACCCGCTGCGCCTCGCGCGATTTTTGTGCGAAATAGCTGCCCCGGTTCTGCAGCGGATCGAGCACCAGCGGCTGGTTTCCCTCGGGCCATATGCCGGCATCGACGCGCGTCGTCGAAAACGTGGTTTCGAGCAGGCCACCCCACAGCGTCAGCCGGTCGATGGCGGTGCCGGTGATGTTGCGGATGCTCGCGTCCGGCGTCGTTCCTTCGGGGTTGAAGTAGTCCTCGGTCGCATGACCAAGCCGCTCCGGGGCAATGTGCAGCGTGGCGGTGAGCAGGTGCCGGGGCGAAACGATCCAGTCCACCTGGGAAAACGAATTCATGCCGAACTGCAGCTTCTGATTGCGCGGGAACGGCAGCGTGAACACTTCGGTTTTGCGGATCTCGTATTCGTACCCCTCGGAGAGGAACAGTTTGTGTTTCAGAACGGGTCCTTCGAAATTGAGCCGCGGCGTGGCGTCCTTCAACCCGCGTAGCTGCCAGCTCCGCACGCGGAATTCCGGGAACGGGTCGTTCAGCTCCCATTTCCATTCGTCGCCCCCGCGCCGCGTCTCGACCGATACCAGCCCGGCCGTGAAACGCCCGTATTCCGCGAGATACGGCGTCTGGTAGACGTTCAACGCCTGCACGCTATCGATGGGCACCGTCAATCCAAACTGGCCCGTAGCCGGATCCGTGACATCCGCGGAATTGACGATCAGTGCGCTGCGATGCTCGGAGCTGGCCGAGATCAGCAGTGCGCCGCCCGGTTCGCGCACCACGCCGGGAATCAGGGGCAGAGCATCCGAGACGGTCGCCGGCCGGCTGGGCAGTTGCTTGGCCGTCGCCCCCTGGACGGTAGCCGCGGGGCTCGACCCCTCCGCAACCGGGTCCGCGGTGCCCTTCACCTCGACGCTTTCCCGGCGCGCGGCGGGCCGGAGCACTACTTCAATGGCAGCCGGCAGCCCCGCCGAGAGATCCACCTGCCGCTCGATCTTCTCCATGCCGGCAAGCGTGATCTCCAGGTCGTAGGCCCGGGCATCCAGCACCGCCAACGAGATTTTGCCGTCCTGATTGCTTTCCGCGGACGCCAGTACCGGTCCGCCGGCGCGGCTGCGCACCTCTGCCCGCGCTCCGGAGACAGGCCGGCCGTCCGGGTCCACGACCGACACCGTAAGTGTCAGTTCACCCCCGGACAGAGTGCCCCACGCAGTCTGGCAGAAGATCATCAGGACCGCGAAAAGCCCAAGTATCTTCACGTGTTTTCTTCGATTTTGACATCCTTGACTGTAAACACAATGGACAGCCGGGTTGCCATGAAATGTACAGCCTGTGGACAGTGAATCGGAGAATACCTGATAACTACTTGCATCGGTTGAATATCCAAGGTGGCACGAAAGGTGCTTTCCTTCACAGCGGTAAACTCCTGATGACCCACTTCAACGAACACAGAAGCGACCGGCGCCGGAAGCAGCGATTCCCCTTGCAACGAGAACTCCGTTACCGTCTCGTCCAGCAGCCCGATCCCAATAGCGCCGGAACGGGAACCGCACTGAATGCGAGCAGTGCTGGAATCGCTTTCACCGCAGACCGGCCGCTGCCGCTGCATGCCCGCATCGAGATCTCGATGAGCTGGCCCGTGGCCCTGCAGGACGCCTGTCCGCTGCGATTGCTCGCCAAGGGCCGTGTGGTGCGCTGCGAAGGCGGTAACGTCGCCTGCACCATCGATAAATTCGAGTTCCGCACCCAGGGCCGCGTGGTGGAGGTGCCGCGAACGCCGCAGTCCGCGATGATCGCCTGAGGCGCCGCTGCCCGGGTCAACCGCCGAAAATCGCCTTCCAGCCTTTGCGTTTCTCCTCCACGCCGAGGAGCCGCTGGAACGGCGCGGCCTCTCCGCTGGCGAGCGGCCGGAGTCCGCGCAACACCTCGACGGTTTCCGCCATCCGGCAGAAGTGGTCGATGCAATGCCAGCAGGCGCCGGTGTGCCGCTCCAGCTCTTCCCTGCCCCGCCATGTGGCCCGGCCCTCGATGACCTCCAGAAACACCTTCGCGCTCAGGCAGTCCGGGCCGCGCGCGGCCGCCGCCTGGCGCCCGAGCGCGAGCCCGTTATCCGCCAGGATTGTGCTGCGCCACGCGGGCGTTGCGGCGCGCAGCAGCTCCGCCGCCCGCGCGCGGACCTTCTCCACCGTGGCCGGAGACGAGCGGAGCATCGCGCCCGTATCCGCGGGACCGTAGCCCATCGTTTCCATCCAGACGATCTGTTTTTCGAGCAATGTGAGGGGCTGGACCGCCGCCAGTTCCTCCAGCCCGATCGCCACGGGAGGCGTAGGGATATCGATGTGCGCCACGAGCATCTGGCGCAATTCGGCCACAAACCAGCGCTCCGGCGCCGGTTCCAAGGTGGCGAAAAGGCTGGATTGTGGCTGCCGGACCGCCTTCAGCATCCGTTCCGGGAGCCCTTGGTCCTCTTTCGCGTAATGCGCGGCCAGCCTGCGGATCACCGGCACATAGTGCGTGATGAAATAGCGCCAGCCCTCCGCGCGATCTTCTCTACAATCGCGGATCATCTCGTAGCAGGTGTAAATCATTTCTAAGGGGTCTTCTGTTTTCGATCCTTTCGTCGCTCGTCCTTCAAAGTGCGTACCGGGGCCGCCCGGCGGTTAGCGCGGGCCGGCCTCCAGCGCGCGCACCCGCTGGTCAAGCTCTGCCCCCGCGCGGGATGTCGTTCGATGGCGTCGCCGGACGCGCAGGATAGATCATTTGATCTCGAAGCGCCCCATGTATTCCGCCTCCGCCAGGACGTGCCCCTTGATCGCCTGCAGCACCTCCGCGCGTTTCACCCCGGCCTGCAGTCCGAGCGTGTGCACGTCGAGCGCGTACAGCTTGAAGAAATAACGGTGCGGTCCGTGCCCTTTCGGCGGACACGGGCCGCCATAGCCGAGCTTGCCGAAATCGTTCGTGCCGCTGATGCCGAGGCTCCCGGCGCGGAATCCCTGCGCCAGCCCCTGCACCTTGGAGCCGATGTCGATCAGCACCCAATGCGTCCAGACGCCCTTGGGAGCGTCGGGGTCTTCGACGATGAGCGCAAAACTCCGCGTCTCGGCCGGCGCGCCGTTCCATTCCAAGGAGGGAGACAGGTCCGCGCCTTCGCAGCTATGGAGCGCTGGAATCCACCCGCCCTCCGCAAACGAACTGGAGAACAATCGAAACGCCATAGGTCACGCTATCAGCTCTAAACTACCAGCTATCAGCGGCTGGCGGTGGGGCACTTGCGCGTGCGCGTACTTCCGCCCGGTGCCGCAAGCGGCGTGTGGATATCATTTGGCGGGCTCGGCGTGGCGCGCGAGCCGAAATGGAAACGCGGACGGAGCCATGCCGATCGAGCCGCCTGCCAATCCGGCTCGAACCGCAAGGCGAGCGGAACAGCCATCGCTGGGCTAGACCGATCCGAATATCCGGCTTCGGCGGCCGAAGGGCTACGGCCGGCGGCAGGTTACCAGGCGCAGGAATTACTGCGTGCCATCGATTCGCGCTAACACCCGTGCGCCTCGATGTGGGAGAGCAAAGCGGCCTTGATCCTGTTCTTCTCTTCGCTCGCCCGCTGCAGCAGAGCTTCCACGGTGTGCGATTCCCCTACCCCGTGAATCACCGCCTGAATATGCCATTCGTGAAGCCTGCCGATCTTTTTAACGGCTTCCAAAAATCGTGTAAGCAGCACGTACTTCTCTTTACAGAAGGCTGGCGTCTCTAAAAATTCTTCTGGGTCCGGGGTCTTTTGCAACACCGCATTTCCCATGTCGCGATACTACTTGCAGGAATCCGGCCAACGTACGGCGGCGCTCTCCGCAGCAACCCGGTATGCGCCGCGAAGCCGCCGCGGCACTCAGACCACCCGGGTCCGCAAAGTTCCAATTTTTTCGATTTCCAGTTCGATCACGTCGCCGGCGCGCACCGGCGGCCGCAGGTCCAGCGGACACGAAATCACATCGCCGGGAAGCACCGCGTCATTGGCGGAGAGCGCCTCGATCGTCTGCTCGAACTTCAGGCGCTGGCCGGACGGCGTCGTGCGGCCGAACTCCTGGCCGTTGACCCGCACCACGACTTCCAGGTCGTACGGGCGCGTGATTTCGTCCAGCGTCACCAGGCACGGCCCGAGCGCCGAATACCGCGCCCCGAGCTGGTTGAGGCCCGTGAACCCCGCGATGTACTGGCGGGCATCGAGCGCCGGGATGTGGATGCCCTGCTTGCCGATTACCGCCGCCAGTTTCAGCTCCGGCTCAATCGCGCCGCCGCTCCGCACCTCGTCATCCGTGCCACGCCGCACCGGGTTCGGCAGCGGCGCGCGCAGCCGCACCTGGTCGGCCGCATAGACCAGCGTCTCATCATTCGGACCGCGCGGCGGCGTGTCGATTTTCCACCAATCGGCCGGCCGCGGCCCCGCTCCCAGGAACAACTCCTCGGACGTGTGCATCGCGCGCAGACCGGCGCGCAGGAATTCGAGCATCTTGGGCGGCACCAGCGCATCCGCCAATTGCTGCGGCTCGCTCTCCCCCTGCTGTGCCAGGTACCAGGCCGTGGCGAAGTTCAGATCGATGATCCGGCCGTCCTTGAATGCGCCCACACGGGTGTGGCGGCCCAGATGG
>Ga0209810_1003753_pt1 | contig 15509 bp, 10 predicted proteins | sample Coa_R1_7_FD_187159 | JGI IMG/M metagenome (GOLD analysis project Ga0209810, IMG submission 187159) | Surface soil microbial communities from Centralia Pennsylvania, which are recovering from an underground coalmine fire - Coalmine... | ecosystem: Environmental > Terrestrial > Soil > Unclassified...
GGATAGCGGCGATGTAATTCGTCGCCTGTTAGCTCCTCGAAGGCGATGCCTTCGCCGCGCCATTCATCGGAGGATTCCTCATCGGCGCGAGTGAACAGCTCCAGTCCGCCGCAGACGAGATAGCCGTTATCGATCCCCGTTTGTTCGTGCAGCTTCCGCGACAGTGATGGGAACATGCCCCAACTGAGAGAGCGAAGTTGATCGAATGCAGTTTTCGCGTGTTGCGAGTTTACAGGCGACAGGATGCCTGCACCGGCCCACGATGCCTGCTGGCCGAAATCGCCTTTGTCCACAATGGTGACGCGCACGCCGGCTTCCGCCAGAAACCAGGCCGTGCTCAAACCGATGACGCCACCGCCAAGAATCAATACGTCCGGATGCTCTCTCATGCTGATTGTTATAGATGCCCACACATAAGAAATCTCTCGTTCCGCATTTCTCATCTACAGGGCGGTCCTGGTTCGCTCAGCTTCGCAGAAGCGTCTGTGCGCCTCGACGCTTCTGCGAAACTGAGCGAACCGGTACGAAATCCTGAAATGCGCGCTAACTCCTTCCGTGGGTTACTCCTTGACCTGGACATCACCCAGATCCTTTGTCTGGCCGGACTGGAGAATCAGGTCCTCGAAGACCGTGCCGGCGAGCCTCCCCTTGCCGGTCTTGTATGTCATGGTGTACTTCAAGCCGGGCACCAGAGCATCGATGCGGAACTTGCCGTCTTTGTCCGTATGGAAGGAGCGAACCCGATGGTACCCGCCGCGAGGGTCGAATAGTCTTTCTCCATAGAGTTCGAGTGTCAGCTCCGCCTTGGAGCGCGGTTGCCCGTTGCTCGTGACCAGTCGTCCGGAAACGACGGCCCAGGGTTTGAGCTGGAGGGTCAGCGGCCCCTTTTCCTCGCCCTGAATCATCAACAAGCCAGCGAGCTGCTTTTCCTCGTGCATTGCCAGCACATACCGCTGTTCGCCCGCCTTTACGCCGTACACGGTGAACTTGGCGGTCGGTTGCGTTGTGTGTTCCCAGGAGTGGATGGACCACCCTTCCACGCCGCCCATGCGTGCCCCCGATAACGGCTTGCCGTCTGGACCCACCACGGTGCCGGTGAGCGTTCGTCCGGGGTCCAATGTGATGTCGCATGTCAGGGATACGGCATCCGGAGTTGCGGCCGCCTCGACGAGCGTGTGGTAGTTGCCGACGATGCATGTGGGTGACGTGTCGATTGTCTTCCAAGACGCCGGGGCTTCTCGAACCTTGAATTTCTCACTGCCCACACCGACCAAATACTTCAGTTCGAGCGCACGGGCGCCGAGAATGGCGCGGCCGGGTAAGCCAATGAATTGGAAAGTGCCGTCGTTCTTGGTGTGCAACCGCGGCCAAAAGCCGGGCGCATCTTTGCGATAGGGATTGTCCGTAAAGGCGAAATACTCGATCATCGACGGGACGGGTTTGCCGGTGGCCTTATCGGTGACGCGGCCCTTGATCCAGACGCCGCGCTTCAGCTCGGCGTCCACAGTGACCGATTCTAGACCCTGCGCGGTAGGAACCTCCTTTTTGACTTCCAGGTAAGGCTCCCCCTCCGGCCCCATGATATTGACCATACCTCCCTCGCCGCGCGGCATTCCAACCAATCGATAGCGTCCTTCCTTGTCGGTGGTGGTGCGAAGGAACGTGCGGCCGTGCAGTAGGTCGTTAGGTAGTTTCCAACTGGTCACGCTCGCGCCGGCGAGGGGTTTCTTTGTGTCCTTATCTCGAACAACGCCGATGATCGGAGTGGTCGGCCCGGCTACATGGTCGAGCGAGGCTCCATAGTAGGTAAGCCTACCGGTGCTCAGGCCGTCATTCCATTCGAGACGGTCAATCCGTTCACTTGGCCGAGTCATCACGCGGACATGCCGAGTTTCGATTGTCGGTCCGGAGATTTCGAGGACAGCGATGCGCTCGCGGCCGATGCCCCCAAGCTGGAAGCGCCCATCGGCACCCGTCGAAGTTGGCGCAAAGAGCTGGGCCAACGCGGTGTTATCGGAATGATGGGTCAGGAACTTGTTCTCGATGGGGTAGGCATCCTTGCTGGCCTTGAGCGCTTCCACAAAGGCCGTCAAGTCTTCCGTGTTGGGCAAGCGGAGACCGATCACTCGCACGGCGGCTCCGGCAACGGGCTTGCCTTGCAGATCGATGACGCGTCCCCGGATCGGCACGTCGTCTTTGACCAGCCGCAACGTGCGCTCGCCGGTCGCTTCCGGTTTGCCCACCGCAGCGAGAGCGGGCCCATGTCCCGCGGCCATCGCATAAAGAAAGACGTGATCCCAGCGATTTCCCGCATACGGCGGCAGCTGCACGTCCTTCTGGGCGATGGTGAAACGAAACCGCCCGTCTGCGTCGCTGGTTGCTTGCACCTTCGGCGGTGCTTTGGCCTCCGCGAAATCAAGCAGATACAATTTGGCGCCGGAGATAGGCTTCCCGGTCGGATCGAGGACTCGGCCGGACAGGGCGATGGTTTCTGCCTCCATGTTCTTGGCAGGTTTCGCAGCGGCATTTGCTTTGGAGTTGGTCGTCTTGGCAGCGGGAGGATCTTCTTCCCGTCGGGCATCGGCTGGTTCGCGCGCGGAGAGAGCGACACCGACCATCCCGCAGTTGACGGCAAGGAACATGACTGCGGCAAATTTTATCTTGGTGGATAGCATGGGGCTCATAGCTCCTTGAACAAAGGCGGCCACATTGGCCGGTAAGATGTTGGCGGCGGCCTCGGGTCGAGCGAGGTAGGATAAGGCGGTGTGAATCGTAGTGGCCGGCAACCCGGTGGGAACGGATGCGGTGGCGGCGGAGTGAGTCAAGGCGAGACTGGCCAATACTGCCGATAACCGAATCTCCCGGCGGGCCAGCCGAGCTTGCAGTTGTTTGCGCGCACGACTCAAGCGTCCGGAAACCGTCCCTTCCTTCCAGCCCAGCAATCGCGCCGCTTCCGCCAGGCTTTTCTCTTCCAGGACGCACAGCACGAACGGCGCCCGATAGTTCTCCGGTAGCCGCTGCACTTCTTGATCGAGCACCTGACACACCTCGCGCCAGGACAACTCGGAAACCTGCTTTCTCTTGGGCATGTTCGCAGCCTCCCGCTCGTGTCTGCGCCGTCGAGCCGCGTCCCGTTTCGCTTTTAGAGCAATCCGCAGAGCGACCCCATGCAGCCAGCTGCCAAGCATCTCTCGCTTGTCGATCTTGGCCGCGCTGTGCGCCAGCACGACAAAAGTAGCCTGGAAGGCGTCTTCGGCGTCCTGAACATGGCCCAGCGCATGCCAGCAGACACGCCAAACGAGGCTCTCGTGTCGCCGTACCAGGGCGGTGAAGGCGGCTTCGTCGCGCTGGCTGACGAACTGCTGCAACAACTGGGCGTCGCTACATTCCCGGCCGTTCGTACCCATCGCCATGCGGCGGATATGACGCACCACAGTATCGAGCGAGCTATTACTCATGGGGATGCTTCCTCCTACAGAGGGATTGCTTACTTTATAGTTCCCTTGGCCGACCGATTCGTACAATTATTTTTCAAATGCGCCTTGGCAGACGGTTCTGTTCCTGTGGGCGTGCCGAAGGCCGAATAGGGAGAATCGGGGCAATTGCGGGGATGTGAGAAGGCGCGATACACTATCGTCAGAGATGTACGGAACTTTGCGAGCCTCAGCAGAGAACAGAGGTTCGCTCGCACAAAGCAAAGTCGATCGCGTTCGGCGTATGTGCCGGCTGCTGCCGCATGTGGGCTGGCCGGTGACATCCGCACGCTTTTCCTGGAGAGGAATGACTGATGACGGCGGCTACGCACCAATCCGAAAAACTCGAATTCAAAACCGAACTCAAGCAACTTCTGCACCTCATTACCCACTCGCTGTATTCCAATAAAGAGATCTTCCTGCGCGAACTGATCTCCAATGCCAGCGATGCCATCAACAAGGTTCTGTTTGATTCGCTCGGCCACGAGGAGAAATTGGAAGGCAATAAGGACTGGAAGATCAAGATCATCCCCGACCGCCAGGCCGGCACGTTGACCGTCTCGGACAACGGTATTGGCATGTCGCGCGAGAGCGCCGTCGAGAACCTTGGCACCATCGCCAAGTCGGGCACGCGCGCCTTTCTGGAAAGCCTCAAGAACAAGGAGCTGCGCGACAAGCCGGAGTTGATCGGCCAGTTTGGCGTCGGCTTTTATTCGGCTTTCATGGTGGCCGACCGCGTCACGGTCGTCTCGCGCATGGCCGGCGATCCGCGCGACGGCGTTCGCTGGGAATCCGACGGCCAGGGCGAATTCACTGTCGAGACGATTGAAAAGCCCACACGCGGCACCGATGTTATCTTGCATCTCAAACCGGAAGAACAAGACTTTCTCGATCCCTATCGGCTGCGGCAGATCGTCAAGAAGTTCTCCGACTTCATCGAGCATCCCGTCGTCATGGATGTCGAGAAAACCGACGAGAACAATAACAAAACGGTCGTCGAGGAAACGCTCAATGCCCGCAAGGCCATCTGGCTGCGGAGCAAGTCCGAAAACACACCCGAAGAGTTCAACACTTTCTACAAGCAGATCGCCGGAGATACGGAGGAGCCTGCCAAGGTCATTCATTACACCGCCGAAGGGGTCAATGAGTTCAAGGTCCTTTTGTTTATTCCCGCCCATCGTCCCTTTGAACTGCAATGGGGCGGCGAGGTTAAGTTTGGTCCGCGGTTGTACATTCAGCGCGTCCTCATCATGGAGCATTGCGAGGCGTTGCTGCCGCCCTATTTGCGATTCGTCAAGGGCGTCGTCGATTGCTCGGATCTGCCTCTCAATATCTCGCGGGAGATGCTTCAGCACAATCCGCTCTTGGAGAAAATAAAGGCCAACCTTGTCCGCAGCGTGCTCAAAGCGCTCGAAGAGATGAAGGCCGAGGAGGAAGCGAAGTACATCCAGTTCCACCGTGAGCTGGGAGAGATCCTCAAGGAAGGCTTGAGCCGGGATTGGAACAATCGCGAGAAGATCGCCGATCTCTTGTTGTTCGAGTCGATGAAGACGCCGGCCGGTCAGTTTACGACCCTGGCCAAGTACGTCGCCGCAATGCCGCCGGAGCAAAAGGCCATTTGGTACCTCATCGGTGAGAATCGAGAGATGTTGGAACATTCCCCCTATCTGGAAACCTTTCGCGCTCGCGGGCAGGATGTGTTGCTGTTGACCGATCCGATTGACGAATTCACCCTGCCGAGCCTGGGCAAGTACAAGGACAAGGAGTTGAAAGCTGTCGATCGCGATGAACCGGAGCAGAGCAAGGAAGAAACCGCCAAGAAGAGCGGGATGCAGGAGCAATTCCAGAAGCTGTTTGACTACCTTAAAAGCAAGCTGCCGGAGGTGAGCGACATTCGTCTGTCAAGCCGCTTGAAGGATAGCGCCGCCTGTCTGGTGGCCGGCTCCGGCGGCATGTCGGCGCATCTGGAGCGCTTGATGCAGCGCATGGGACGCGGCGAGGAGCTGAAATCCGCGCGCCGCATCCTGGAACTGAATGGTGAACATCCCGCCGTGCGCGCGTTGCAGCAGCTTTATGAGAGCGATGCTCAGGATCCGCGCGTCGAGAGCTACGCGCGATTGCTGTACGATGAGGCGGTCATCGCCGAGGGATCGCGCATCACCGATCCCACCGGCTTCGCACAACGTATCAATGAACTGCTGGTGCAGAGCGTGCGAAGCCAACCGGAAGCGTCGGAAGGCCGTTGAGGAAACTGCGAGGCGATTCTCGCATGGTTACTGCTTACCGTGCGAGACGGAGGATGCGCCGGTAGAGCGGGACTGGCCGATGGTCGGATTGCCCTGATAGTGGAGTTTGCTGGCTCCGGACAGAGAATAATCGAGTTTCGTTTTGACGTTGACTGATGCCTTGCAAGCCCCCGTGAGTTTAACCTTGGCCGTGTCGAGCCCAAACTCTTCTAAGTGAATGTTGCAAGCTCCCGAGGCGGAGAGCTTGGCCTCCTTGGCGGAGCCTTTGAGCTTCACCTTGCTTGCTCCACTCGCATCCACAGACAGGTTGTTGGCCTCCATTGATCCGTCCAGTTTGCTGGCGGCCGTGATTTTAGCGAAGAAATTCTTGCTGGACTTGAAATCTTGGATCGTGAGTCGGGAGGCTGCATCCATTTGCACGCGCTCAAGGGCCGGCATCGTGATCGTCGCCTTCAACGGCTGAGATGTCCGCCATGAGCGCTTGGCGGCGGTGAGTTTCAGCGCGGAACCTTCCTTGTCAACCTTGACAACATCGAGCAAATTATCATCGCCGGTGATCACTACGCTGAAATCCTTCGTCTGCTTGACGCTTACCTGAATGGGTAGGTGAACCTCCAGCCAGTCGAAGTCGGCAACCTTGACCTCCTTTTTGCCTTCTTTGCCGGAGCCGATCAGCGTATCCTTGTCCGAGGCGTCTGATACGGCTACGAACTCGGCTTGCTCCGGTGCAGTCCCAGTCGTACCCGGAGCCTGTTGCTCGTTTGCCTGTACCGTCTCGGTGACTATCTCTCGCGGGTTAGCCCGCATGTGGTAGGCCAATCCGCCGGAACTCAGCCCGACCGCCGCGACCATCGCCAGCAGCACTGTCGTTGTTTTCTTGAGCTTGGTTGCGAACATCTCTTTCATCACTCCTTCCATCAAGGCGAGGACAGGTGTTGCGATGGCACTCGTGGCGGCTTGATCCGCTGCCAGGAGCGAGGCGGCACGCAGTGTGGAAGACGCCAGGGAAACCGGCACCGACGCGGACGCGGTGTTGTGCAGCAACGCTGTGGCCAAGGCAGCAGACGAGAGAACGAGGCCATTTCGGGCAAGTCGCTTCGCCAACATGGCGCGTCCTCGGGCCACCCACGCCGCCAGCGTGCCTTCCGGAACACCCAGTTGCCGCGCTGCCTCGCTGCGTGTTTTGCCTTCCAAATAGCACAGGATTATCGAAACTCGAAACTTGGCGGGTAAGCCGGCCAAGGCCCGATACAGTTGGTGGTGCAGATCCTTGTCGCGATCCTTTTCCTGCACGACAGGTTCGGGCATCTGTATCATCTGCTTTTCATGCGTTCTTTTTTTGGCCCGCATGGCCTTCGCTTTCCGGGCGGTCTGCCAAGCCACGCCATAGAGCCAGTTGGCGACCATCTCTCGGGGTGCCACGGAAGACGCTCTGCGGACCAGGACCAGGAAGGTCGCCTGAAAAGCGTCCTCCGCATCGTGGTGATTGCCGAGGACACGGCGGCAAACGTCCCATACCAACGGACCATGCCGGCGCATCAGAACTGCGAGCGCACCTTGATCGCCCTGCTCGATGAAGCATCCCAGCAGTTGCCCATCGCTCAAACTGCATCCATCCTGTCGCAGGATCGTCCTGCGCAGGTAGTCAATCAGTTCGTGCATACGGCTGTCCGCGACTCAAATTCCTTACCGGCCGGCTCGACCCTCTCTGTTCCTGCCTATCTATTACCCGGATTATCGGCTCCTGATGCACTTTTTCCAATTTTTCAGTAAAGGGAGAACGACTCTCTGATCGGTCCGCCAATCAGGCGTTGCGGGATTGTACGAGATCAGCCGTAGAGATTGGTGTCCAGAAAAATATTGCGGAATTTGCCCTGCGGATCGTACTCCTTGACAAGTTGTTTGAAGTCGGCCAACCGGTCGTAGCGTTTCTGTAGTTCCGCAGGGGCCATCGTGAACAACTTGCCCCAGTGCGGGCGAGCGTGAAATGGGGCCAGTTCCTTCTCGATCCGTGGCAGTACCTTCCGCACGGATTCCCATTCTTGCATCCAGGTGAAGTGAATAGCCAGGCTCGCTTGTTGGTAACAGGTGCTCATCCACAACGAGTCCGCGTCGATGGTCCGCAGTTCCGAAATCATCAGATGGGGACTTACCACGTCGCGCAGCCGTTCGACCGCAAGAATGGCTTCCACCGCGTGCTTGCGGGGTACGAAGTACTCCGATTGCAGTTCCTTACCGCTGCTGGGTGTGAAACCCATGCGGAAGTGCGGCAGCCGTTCATACCAGGGACCGGGGACACCCATCTGCTCGGTGCAGTTTTCCGCAGACAGCTCGGCGATCGGGTGGAGGTTCTTGGCAGCGAGTTTCGCTCCGTAAAACTCCGGCTTTGCGTCCAGCGTGACCCCCTTCTCGATTCGGCGTTTGAGCCAGACTTCGTTCACGCGCTTGTGCTGCCAGTCCGTGAACAGGCTCACACTGTAACCGGCCGAGAAGATCTCCTCGAAGTGGTCTGTGAGCTGCGCCAGCGGCATGTTCTCGTAGACGTCCTGTCGCATCGCAAAGGCGGGCTGTACGTCCAGTGTAACTTTCGTGACCACTCCGAGAGCGCCGAGGTTGACGACTGCCCCTTGGAAGACTTTCCCGTCTTTTCCGCGGGACAGCTTCAGCAACTCGCCCCCGGCGGTGACGATTTCCAGTCCGGCAACCGCCGTCGCCAGGTTGCCATTCTTGTCTCCCGACCCGTGCGTCGCGGTGGCGCAGGCGCCGGCGACACAGATATGAGGCAACGAGGCGAGATTGTGCAACGCCAAGCCCTTCTCGTGCAGATAGGGACACAAGTTGCCGTAACGCATACCCGCTTCGACCGTGACGGTTCGCGCCTTCACGTCTAACTCAACGACGCGATCCATCTGTGCGAGGGAGAGGAGATTCGCTGTACTATCGGCAATGCCGTTGAAGCAATGGCGCGTGCCGAGCACCTTGATTTTGGCGTGTTTTTTGACGAGTTTCTGGACCTCCTCCACTGACCGGGCTAGATGCACCTTGTCCGTACTGTATTGGTAATTGCCGGCCCAGTTCTTCAGTCTGTCGGCTGCTTTCGCACGAGACGCGGCTAACCCGAACGGAGCCGTCAGCATCGCAGCGGATAGCTTGATGAATTTTCTCTTATCCATAGTTGCAGCACCCTTCGCAGTGTGTATTCCGGCAATAAGCGTGTGCTAGGCCTCGTCACCGAATCTCCATCCTGTCCGGCCTAGACGAACTCCGGGGTGTTCCATTTGCGGCCAAGAGGTTCTTCAGGTATTTGACGCTGGCGGCCACGGCTCGATCCTCGTCCCCATACTTGGGGTGCAGATAGTCCACCTCGATGGCCAGCAGTCCCTTATACCGAGCTTTTTTCAACAAGGTGATTACCCTTCCAATGTCCACCAGCCCCTGGCCCAGCGGCACACTGGGCCAGAAAGAAAACTCCTTCGGATCGCCTCGGAGAACGCCCAAGTCCTTGATATGCGTGGCTCGCGCGTAAGGCGCCAGCTTCTCGGCTACCACCAGGGGATCCTCGTGCAGCCGCAGGTTGTTGCCGGTATCCAGACAGACTCCCAGCCAAGGCGAATCCAGGCTGTCCATCAGGTCCACCATCTCATCCGCTAACAGGTCGATGTGATTCTCCAGGGCCAGGACGATGCCATACTGCTCGGTGGCCGGCAGGAGCTTCCGCAGCATCCCGCCCAGCCGGCGTTTATGCACCGCGAAGGAGGTCGGCCTGGTCCGCCGACTGCCTCCGGCAATGCGCATGACGCCGGCTCCGATCTTTTGAGCAAAAGCCAGATGCCGGACCAGATCGCGGGCGGCTTGCCGATCCGTTCCCGAACACAGCCCATCAGGATGCCCCCACGCCCAGACACGCTCGAAGCCGTAAGAGTCCAGTGTATCGCGCAGGCGGTAGAGCAAGTCATCGTCGAAGGAGGGGAAAAAGCAGCTCTCCAGAGATACGCCGGACACGCCTAGTTGCCGCGCGCGTTTGAGGAAGTCCCACACGGTCATCGTCCGGCCTGGAGGCTGTTGCAGCCCCGGATAGACCTCGCCGAAATAGCGGTGATAGCAGTACGAATCGATGGCGATCTTCATGAAGCAATACTCGATGAGAGTGATGCGGCCTGGTGGGAGTATAACGATCTTTGCGAAAAAGGGAACTTTTCCGGCCAAGAATGGGGAATGCTCTGTCGGTCGATCAGTCTTCGAGCTTCAAGTTCCGTAGGGGGTTGGTCGGCGAAGGGCAGGCAGCAAAACAGGTACGATCCTTCCGGAAGGACCATCGGCATCCCGTATCTCTCATTCCGCGGAGCCATTGCCCTGATGACAGCCCAAGTCACGGGTCGATGGATAGCGCCGTGTTCTGCGGCCAAAGGGCGATGCGCGCGGAGAGAAGGTTCTCTGCCGCGGGTACCCCTCGTCAGGTGGGACGGCCTAAATTCCGTTCTCGCTCCCGGAGCCGTTGCTTTTGTCTCAAGGAAGAAACAACCATGCATACGCTTGTGCTGCTCGTGGCGGCCTCTTGCACTCCTGCCGCCGATCCGATGCCAGTCATGGACACCAGACAGTACGCCGTTCCGCGTTCCGTTACTGCCGCGTCTCAGGATTTGTCGGACGCTCCCCAGGAGAGCCGCCCTCGATTCTTCGCGCGCTTGCGCGGGCTGTTCGGCCGTCGATCCCACACCACGGCAGGCCCGTCGCCGGAGATGTCCGGTTATTCTGAAGGCATTCCGGTAAACGGCACCATGACCTCCGGCCCGATCGCTTCTCCGGGAATGTCGATGGGAGACGCCAACACTCCGATCTTCCATCCGCAACCGGCCTCCGCTCCCATGAGCAGCCCAATGATGCAGCGGATGCCCACCGGCCAGCCGTTCTGACGGCGAACTGCATGTAGCAAGCGAGAGTGCCCCGGCAGGCGTTCCTTCTTGGGGCACTCCTCTTTTCTTTCTCGGACTCGGCGCTGATCGGCCATCCATCATAGGCCATCCCTGGCCTACACCCGGCGACGATGCACTGCCGGAAATCCTGGCTGGCATGCAGGCCGATATTCGCCGTAGACAAAAATCCATACACATTGCCATCATTCCGATTCTTTGTCTGGATCACGCAGCCGCCTGGTGTCGATAGAGAAGACGGGACATTCTCCCTCCTGCTGCAACAAGCGAGGCACCGGATGGGTTTCTTCTCGGGACGCATCACGTTTGGCCGTTATCGCGTCAAGGGTCCATCGCCGCGATTGTTCGGACCAGAACATCTCAAGCGTCTGCAAGCTCGCGCCATCGGTAAACAGAAGGTCGTCGCTGCCGATGGCGTCGAGGTTGGCTGGACCGCCGGCGATCATCTGCTCGATACCTCGTTTGATCTGGCCAAGAACGTCGTCAACGATGCGTTGCACTTCTGCTTGCGCATCGATACCACGCGCCTGCCGAGCGACCTGTTGCGCGCCTACACGCACATCGAGCTACAAGGGTTAGCGGCCGGCAATCCCAGCGGCATCCCCAGCGCTCGCCAGAAACGCGAGGCGCGCGAATTGGCCCGCGAAAAGCTCGAAGAGGAAGCCCGCGACGGCCGCTTCATCAAACGCAAAATCTATCCGCTCTTGTGGGATGCTCCGTCCAATGAATTGCTCGTCGGCACCACGTCGGTGACGGCACTTGATCGGCTGCACACGTTGTTTGAAGACACGTTTGGCCACGGCTTCGAGCCGCTGAGCGCCGGCCAGCAGGCATTTCGCCTCTCCGAGACGCGGCAGCAGACGCGCGGCGTCGATGATGCCACGCCGTCCTCGTTCGTGACGGGCGCGTCACCCTCTGAAGTCGCCTGGATTCTCGATGAAAGCAGCCGTGACTTTTTGGGAAATGAGTATCTCTTATGGTTGTGGTACATGCTTGATTCCGAATCGGACACGATCGCGTTGAGCGACGGTTCGGAAGCTGCGGTGATGCTGACGCGCACGCTGGTGTTGGAGTGTCCGCGCGGCCAGACCGGCCGTCAGAGCATCAGCAGTGACGGCCCCACGCGCTTACCCGAAGCACGTCGCGCCATCCAGGCCGGCAAGCTGCCGCGCAAGGTAGGACTGACTATCGTCCGCCACGATCAGCAGTACGAACTGACACTGCAAGCGGAAACACTGACCGTCACGGGAGCGCGTCTGCCGGCACCGGAAGCCAGTGAGGAGCGAGCGCGTCTGGAAGAACGGATAACGCAGCTACGTCATCTCTTAGAGACACTCGATTTGCTTTACGATGCCTTCAATGAAAGACGGGCCAGTGACCACTGGACGAAGGAACTGGCAAAGATGCAAAAATGGCTGGCGCGCGACGAGCGCGGGCGGGTAGCTGCGGTGGGATGAATTATGACGCTTTTCAAGATTCTGTAGCGGTTGGCGATGCTCCTGCGAAGTCTGGGAGGGCGTGGCCGCTCAGCAACATTTCCTGGACTGCCTCAGCATCCTCCAATCGCTCCAGCCAAAGCTCATAGAGTTGTTGCAGCAGCCAGAAGCGACTGAGAGAGTCGCTGTCCCACGAACGGACAAAACGCTCGACGGATCGCGGGTCCGCGCCCAGATGGCGGGCGGCAATATCGCATCCCTGGCCCAGTCCGGCCATCTGTCCCAGCACCGACAACTGCCGTACCTGCTGTTCTGCGGGCAAGCCGTGAGCCACCGGACAGAGAAGCAAACCACTCGTCCAGGCCTGCCGGGCCGTGCGATCCTGAGCGAGATCGTAGATAAGGGCCAGCAGGTTGAGGTTCTGGAAACGGCCAAACACGTCGCGGATCATCGACTCGATTGCCATGATGGTTGCCCTCCCGTCACTATTCTATTATGCCTTTACATTGGTACCAAAGCTATGCCGAGACTAGGTTCCTTGCAGCTGAAGTGTCAGGTAGGTCCGGCGAGCCGAGCCGGACTGGAGTGCCGCTCGGCTCGTGGCACCTACTTGACACTTCAGCTGCAAGGAACCACTAGGGCTGGGCTAACGAAAAAAGACCAGAAACTATTCGCGCAGCCCGCGGCTCGAACTATCCGCCGTCTTACCGCATCACCAGGATGGTCTTGCATTGGATCTCGTTCCGACCGGTTTTTGGGTCGGGCCGCGGCTCCGGCTGAGCATGGCCGTTGAGGTCCACCGTGCGAACGCGAAACTCGTAGGCTCCCGGCGGCAGATCGTTCAAGGACACCGACCACGACACGACGCTGTAGCGCAACGGCCAATCCTTCGGCCGACCGCTCTGCGGATCGAAACCCCATACGTGGCGCGGCTGCACGCCTTCAGGCAAATGGCCGGTCCAGTCCGCAGGCGGTGGGTCGATCACGCACGGCTTCCATTCGGCCCGCTTCCAGGCGGGGTCGTCCTCATCGATTTGTCCATGCCGGCCAGCGTCGGGTCGCAGCCAATACTCGACGCGGCGCAGACCCGACCAGCCGACCATCGCCACGCCGGTTAGCAGGATGGGCCGACCGACTGCGAAGGTTTCCGTGCTCTCATCGATGCGGGCCATCGTTTTGAGATACGATTCCGGATCGTTGCCCGCATCAGCATAGGTGTCATTGGCTTTGAAGTCGCTCGTCAGCGTGATGCGCTGCAACCACTTAATCGACTTGAAACCGTGCGCCCACGGTACGACCATCCGCACCGGCCCGCCGCGCAGAAGCGAGAGCGGCCGGCCATTCAGCCGATAGGCGACAAACACCGGCAGATTGTCCGGCGGCGTCTCCATGACCTGGCTATAACTGAGCGATGACTGAAAGAGTTGTTTGGGATCGTTGTTGTGAAAGCCCCACCAGAAGATGCGGCGAGCGCCGCGAATCTTGCCGGCGAGCTTCAAAACCTCACGCAGCGGTACACCTTCCCATAAACCTTGGCCAAGCGGCTGCGCGATGTTGAGGCATTGCATCGCTTTGAGAAACTTGACGCTGTGCCGCTTGCCGAGATCTTCCAGCATCGGCAGGTCGATGGCGGTACCATCCTGCAATTGACGGGGTCGCTGAAGTTTGGCCGAGCCTTCGCCGAGGATTTCCAGCCGCCACGTCGAGGGCGTGAGCCGGGCCTTGGCCAACTCCTCGCCCTTCAGGCTGAACGGTTTGGGATTGCCGCGGCTGACATCGCGGAACGCCTCGGATTCAGTCAACAGCTTCCGTACTTGGTTTTTTCCGGACATGGAACATGCCTCCAAAGCCACTGCCAGCAACCGCCACTGGCGATGTAGCCGCCGTCTACTATAGTTATCCTTCGGTCACCCGGCTGATACGAAGGAGGTACTCATGAACCGCACGGCACTCCTTGCTCTCTTGCTGCCCTGCCTGGCCGCACTGCTCCTGCCGGCCGCCGACGCCGATGGCAACAAGCAAAAGTCCGACGACATAGGTTTCGAGTCAATCTTTGACGGCAAAACACTCGAAGGTTGGCACGTCAGTGCCAAGAGCGGCCACAGTCGCGCCAGCAAGAACAAGACGGGCGGCCGCTGGGTCGTTGAGGAAGGAGCCATCGTCGGCAGCCAGGACATCCCCGGCAACGGCGGACTCATTATCACCGACAAATCCTACGGCGACTTTGAGGTCGCGCTGGAGATGCGCAACGACTTCGGCCCCGACAGCGGCCTGTTTTTACGAAGCACCGAGGACGGCAGAGCCTATCAGGCGCTGATCGATTATCACCGCGGCGGCAACCTGATGGGTGTTTACGGCGAGGGTCTACGCCCCGGCTTCCACGTCTACAACTTCCAGTTCCTCGATAGCGCCGAGAAGATCAAGGAGCATGAGTGTCCCTTTGCCTTGCCTGTATCGCCGGAGAAGTGGCCGGACTTCTGGAAGCATCATCAGTGGAACGAGCTGCGCGCGCGCATCGTCGGCAATCCGCCGAAGATCACCACCTGGATCAAAGGCGTGAAGTTCATGGAGTGGGCCGACACGATGAAGCGCGCTGCCGATACGGGTGGTATCGCCCTGCAAGTTCACGGCGGCGGCGACTTCACCAAACAGTTTGTCCGTTACCGCAATATTCGCGTCAAGATTCTAGACAAATAGCAAGACCGATTCTCTTGCGTTTTCTACTCTCTCCTGGGGTGGCCTGTGAGTACGGTAAAGATCGGATTGATTGGGACGGGATTCGTGGCGGACCTTCACGCGGCGGCGGCGCGGATGGTGCCGGATGTGGAGATCGTCGCTGTCGCCTCGCCTTCGCCGGGCAAGGCCGACCACTTTGCCCGCGAGCGCGGCATCCCTCACGCTTTCAAGGACTACCGCGAGCTGCTTCAACTCAAGGATGTCCAACTCGTCACTCTCGCGCTGCCGAATTATCTTCACGCCCAGGCATGTCAGGATGCGGCGAATGCGGGCAAACATGTCGTCTGTGAGAAACCGCTGTGCCGAACCCTGGAAGAAGCGGATCGCATGATCGAGGCCTGCCGCAAGGCCGGCGTGTTGCTCATGTACGCCGAGGAGTTGTGCTTCGCTCCGAAGTATGTGCGCGCCAAGCAGCTCGTGGATGAGGGAGCGCTGGGCCGGCCGTTTCTGGTCAAGCAGAGCGAGGAGCATTTTGGACCACACTCGCCGTGGTTTTGGGACGTGGACAAGTCGGGCGGCGGCGTGCTGCTGGACATGGGCTGCCACTCTATCGAGTTCGCGCGTTGGGTCTTCGGCAAGCCGAAGGTCAAGAACGTCTTCGCTTCGATGCACACCCATGTCCACGGCGACAAGACGCGCGGCGAAGATCACAGTCTGTGCATCGTGGAATATGAGACGGGACAGGTA
>Ga0209810_1003758_pt1 | contig 15501 bp, 13 predicted proteins | sample Coa_R1_7_FD_187159 | JGI IMG/M metagenome (GOLD analysis project Ga0209810, IMG submission 187159) | Surface soil microbial communities from Centralia Pennsylvania, which are recovering from an underground coalmine fire - Coalmine... | ecosystem: Environmental > Terrestrial > Soil > Unclassified...
CCTGGTCTACGGGGCTATCTACCGGTTCGAGGGGCAGCTCACCCTGTTCGAGCCCGCCCGAGGGACCGGGTGCTACCGCTGCCTCTTCCCGACCCCGCCGCCCCCGGGAGCGGTGCCCAGCTGCGCCGAGGCCGGCGTGTTCGGGGTCCTGCCCGGCATCATCGGCTCGCTCATGGCCTTCGAGACCATCAAGCACCTGCTGGGCATCGGGGAGCCGCTGACCGGCCGCTTGCTCATCTTCGAGGGCATGGACATGAGCTTCCGCAGCCTGAACCTGCGCCGGAACCCGGACTGCCCCCTCTGCGGCGACCACCCCACCGTCACCGGCCTGATCGACTACGAGCAGTTCTGCGGGGTGCCGGCGACGGAGTCCTCCCAGGCCCCGGCGGCGATCGCGGGACCGTAGCCCGAGCCCGGGCCGCGGGTCGGTTAGGCTAAGGGTGGGCGCCGTGGTCATCGAGATCGACCGCCACGATCCGGCCCGGCTGGAGCGGGCGCGCGAGCTGGTCCGCGAGCTGGGCTCGGTGCTGGTCGCGTTTTCGGGGGGCGTCGACTCCAGCCTCCTCCTCCGGCTGGCCCTGGACGAGCTGGGCGTCGAGCGCTCCGTGGCCGCCCTCGCCACCTCGCCCGCCTATCCCGAGTCGGAACTCCAGGAGGCCCGGGACCTGGCCCGCTCCCTGGGCGCCCGCCTGGTCGAGGTCGAGACCCACGAGGTCGAGCTGGAGGGGTACCGGCGTAACCTCCCCGATCGCTGCTTCCACTGCAAGGAGGAGCTGTTCGGCACCCTGGAGCCGATCCGTCGGCGGCTGGGCCTGGCTCACCTGGCCTACGGCGCCACCGCCGACGATGCCGGCGACCATCGCCCGGGCCACGGCTCGGCGGTGCGGAGGGGGGTGCGCTTCCCCCTGCTGGAGGCGGGCATGGGCAAGGCGGAGGTCAGGGCCGCGGCCCGGCGGCTGGGGCTGCCCAACTGGGACAAGCCCTCGTTCGCCTGCCTCTCCTCCCGGATCCCCTACGGCACCGAGGTCAGCCTGGAGACGCTGCGCCGGATCGAGGCGGCCGAGGCCGCGGTCAAGGCCCTGGGCATCCGCCAGGTCCGCGTCCGCCACCACGGCCGGGTGGCCAGGATCGAGGTCGAGCCGGCGGACATGGGCCGGCTGCTCCAGGAGCGCGGCCGCGTGACCGCGGCCATCCGGGCCGCCGGCTACACCTTCGTCGCCCTCGACCTGGACGGCTACGCGACCGGGCGGATGAACGCCGCCTGGAGGCCGTCGGGGGCGCCACCGGGCCGGGCGGAGGCGCGGGGCGACCGGGAGCAGGGGCCGGCCGGGTCGTGACCTCGGAGCGGGAGGCGGGGCCCCGGCCGCTGGCCAGCGTCGCCTGGGACGAGCGGGCGGGAGGGCTCCGGCTGCTCGACCAGACCCGTCTGCCGGCGGAGGAGCGGTACGTGCTCTGCCGCACCGGCGAGGAGGTGGCCCGGGCCATCCGGGAGATGGTGGTGCGCGGCGCCCCGGCGATCGGGGCGGCGGCGGCCTACGGTGTGGCGCTGGCGGCACGCGAGGGCCGGCTGGCCGAGGGGGCGGCCGCCATTCGGGCCTCCCGGCCCACTGCCCGGGACCTGTTCTGGGCCGTGGAGCGGGTGGAGCGGGCGCCGGACCCCCTGGCCGAGGCTCACCGGGTGGCCCGGGAGAACGCCGAGGCCTGCCGCTCGATCGGGCGGCACGGGGCGGCGCTGCTGCCCGCCGGGGCGCGCGTGGTCACCATCTGCAACACGGGTGCCCTCGCCACCGTGGACTACGGCACCGCCCTGGGGGTGATCAGGGCCGCCCACGAGATGGGGAAGGCCCCCTTCGTCTACGTGATGGAGACCCGACCCCGGGCGCAGGGGGCGCGGCTCACCACCTGGGAGCTGCGGCGGCTGGGCATCCCCCACCGGCTGATCGTCGACTCGGCGGTCGGGTTGCTGCTCCAGCGGGGCATGGTCGACGTCGCCATCAGCGGCGCCGACCGGGTGTGCGCGAACGGGGACGTGGTCAACAAGGTGGGCACCTACCCGCTGGCGGTGCTGTGCCGGGAGCACGGGGTGCCCTTCTACGTGGCCGCACCCGAGAGCACCGTCGACCGGGGCACGTCCGACGGCGCCGGCGTGACCATCGAGGAGCGGGCGCCGGAGGAGGTGACGGGCTTCGCTCCCCCGGGCACGCCGGCCTGGAACCCGGCCTTCGACGTGACCCCCGCCGGCCTGGTCCGGGCCCTGATCACCGAGCGGGGGGTGGTCGAGGGCCGCGCCCTCCGTGCCGTCCCCTCCCCCCGCCGGTGATCGAGGCGGTGGACCCCGGTCAGGCGTCGCCGGCCCGCCCTCCGGCCCCGAGCCGGGCCTGGATCACGAGGCGGGCCAGGATCGCGAGCCCGAAGGGGAGGCCGGCGCTGGAGGCGAGTCGCTCGAACACGCCGGCCGGGGCGTGACCGTAGGTCGCGCCGAAGGCGGCGATGAAGACGATGGGGAGGACGGCGAAGAGCACCGTCGGCCACACCCAGCCCCGCCACGACGGCTCCAGGGCGAATCGCCGGGCGAGGAGGAGGGTGGAGAGGAGGGAGACGAAGCCGACGTAGGAGAGGGCGACGTGGATCTCGCCGTGCAAGCTGGGGGTGGCCGGGGTGGGGGCACCCGGCGGGTACCCCCCGGTGGGGTCCTGCGAGAAGCAGCCGAGGAGGATCAGGGCCGTGCCCTCGATACCCCGAAGGAGCGGGTAGGTGACCGCCCCGAACCCCGGCCTCAGGGCTCGACGCCAGCCGATGGCCGAGCAGCCGATGGTGATCGTCCCGAAGAGGATGAAGTTCGCTTGCTGGACCCAGCCTCCCGGACCCAGGCTGAGCGAGCTGATGGGCTGCACCCAGGCGTCGTAGCCGGGTCGGGTGGCACCTTCGATCAGGTAGACGGCGGTGAAGAGCAACGTCCCCAGCCCGCCGCCCACCAGCAGCCACAACGTCAGGGGGTCGAGCGAGGCTCCGTCCAGCCGCGGCGGCGTGGCTCGAGCTCCGGGAGGGCAGGTGTCCATGGTTCGCTCCGTTCGTGTTCAGCCGTAAACTTACATGCGTAAGCTTAAGTATGCTAACTCCAGCTCGTCAAGGTCTTCGGAGCAGGTCGGCGACGAGGTGACGGTGGAGGTCAGGAGACGGCGCAACCCGCGGGGGCAGGGTCAGCGTCTCCGCGACGAGATCATCGAGGCGGCCAGCGAGCTGCTGGCCGAGACCGGGGACGTGAGGCGGCTCTCGCTGCGGGCCGTGGCCCGCCGGGTCGGCATCGCCGCGCCCTCCGTGTACCCCCATTTCCGCGATCTGGACGAGCTGGCGGTGGCGGTCACCGACCGTCTCTTCCCCGAGCTGGAGGCAGCGATCGGCGCCGCCGTACGGGGGGTGCGGGACCCGCTCCCGGCGCTGCTGGCCGGCTGTCGAGCCTACTGCCGGTACGCTCTGGAGCACCCGGGCCACTACCGGGTCCTGTTCGACGCCGACCTGGGCCGACGGACCCAGACCGAGGCCGGGCGGCGGGTCTTCCAGCGGCTCACCGACGGCGTCCGGGCCTGCCTCGCCCTGCGGGCGGGCGCGGGAGGCGAGACGGGCGGGGACACGGCCGCCTTCGTGGCCGGCCTGATCTGGTCGGCGCTGCACGGGCTGGTCATGTTGCGGCTCAGCCGCTCCGAGTTCCCCTGGGCGCCGCTCGACCGGATGGTGGAGGAGACGGTCCGGCGGCTGGTCGACGTCGATCCCAAGCCGGACGCGGCCGCTCCGCGGCGGGGCCGTCCCATCGGCGGGGCCGTCCCGGGGCCGCGGGACGCTGGTGTACGCTCGGACGGCGTTGGAGCAGGGAGCGACGGCATGGAGCCTGGAGAAGGGGAGCGATGACCGTGAAGGCCGAGGTGGGCGTCTTCGGGGGGTCCGGCTTCTACCGGTTCCTCGACGAGGTCGAGTTCGTGGCCGTGGACACGCCCTACGGGCCGCCCAGCGACCGCGTCGCCCTGGGCGAGCTGGGGGGCGTGCGCGTCGCCTTCCTGCCCCGGCACGGAGCCCGGCACCAGCTCCCGCCGGGGGCCATCAACTACCGCGCCAACCTCTGGGCGCTGAAGGAGCTGGGCGTGTCACGGGTGCTGGCGCCGGCGGCGGCGGGGAGCCTCCAACCCCAGGTGAAGCCCGGGGACTTCGTGATCTGCGACCAGTTCGTGGATCGCACCCGGGGACGCGCCGACAGCTTCTTCTCCGAGGGGCCCAGGGTGGCCCACGTCAGCGCCGCCGACCCCTACTGCCCCGTCCTCAGGGGGCTGGCCATCGCCACCGCTCGGGAGCTGGGGATCACGGTCCACGAGCGGGGCACGGTGGTGGTGATCCAGGGACCACGCTTCTCGACCCGGGCCGAGAGCCGCTGGTTCTCGACCATGGGGTGGGAGGTGGTCAACATGACCCAGTACCCCGAGGTCGTCCTCGCCCGCGAGCTGGAGCTGTGCTACGTCAACATCTCCCTGATCACCGACTACGACGTCGGGCTGGAGGACCACCCCGAGGTCCAGCCGGTGTCCGTGGCCGAGGTGGAGAAGGTGCTGGCCGACAACAACCAACGGGTGCAGCGGCTGATCCGCGCCCTCGTCCCCCGGCTACCCGCCGAGCGCACCTGCCCCTGCGCCACGGCCATGCAGGGGGCCTTCATCGGCGGGTAGCGGTCGGGCCCGGCGCAGGATAATCTTCTGAGCCTTGCGCCAGCCCATCCTGTACGCCGAGATCCAGTGGCGCCGTCAGCGCATCTGGCCGTTCCTGTTCATGCTGCTCGGTCTGGTGCTGGCGGGGATGTACACCTACCAGAACCACCTGCGCTTCGACCTGGCCCAGTCGGGGGTGTTCCTGCTCTACATCCCCTTCGGCCTCCTGGTCCTCGGCTTCCTGCTCTACTACCGCCGCCGCAACTACGTCGAGGTGACGGAGCAGGGGGTGAGGGTCTCCGGCATCCTCTCCCGCACCCTCATCCCCTACGAGCTGATCCGCAACGTGCGCGTCCAGCCCCTGGAGCGGCATTTCCAGGACGACCGCAAGCGCCTGGCCCGGCCGATCAACCGCGAGCTGTTGCCGAGGCCGGCGCTCTTCTTGCGCCTCAAGGGTCCGGAGGAGCAGGTGCAGCCGATCCGGCGCAAGCTCGGCCGTCAGCTGGCCTCGCCGGACGCGGTCGCCATCCCGGTGCCCGACCCGGACGCCCTCTCCTGGGAGATCGGCTCCCGCCTGCCGGAGCGGACGGGGACCAACCTGGGAGGGCGGCGGCGACGCCGGCGGGGACGCTGAGGGCGTGGGCGACGGGATCGGGGCGGAGGCGAGGTCGGCGGTCGTGGAGCGGCCGCCTGCGGTCGAGGAGGCGGTCGCCGCGGGGCCGGAGGAGGACCGGGGCCACGGTCCGGCTCGGCCGGGCCGGCTGCGCCTGGGGCGCGCCGACCTGGCGGTCATGGGTCTCCTGCTGGTGGTGGCCTTCGGGCTGCGCTACTTCAGCCCGATCATGCCCGACCTCTTCGCCGGCAAGCTGTGGCCGCCGGTCAGCGACTGCGTGCGCTCGACCCCGGTGGACCAGCGGGGAGATCCGGGCACGCTCTGCGGGCTCGCCTACCCCTACCAGCGCAGCTACGCGGCCGCGGGCCAGCCGGCCTCGCCGCCCAACGGGCAGGTCTTCGACGAGATCTACTTCGCGGTCTTCGCCCACGACGACCTGACCGGGGTCGCCTACTTCGACCCCGAGCCGCCCCTGGCCAAGGAGCTGATCGCGGCCGGGGAGTGGCTCGTCGGCTGGTGGCGGGCGACCTTCCAGGGGGCGCGCGGGAGCTACGCCGACCTCGGCTTCAACACCTACGGCTGGCGGATCATGGTCTGCGTCTTCGGCTCGCTCTGCGTGCCGCTGATGTACCTGCTGGCCTACCTGCTGTGGCGGAACCGCTGGTTCGCGCTCGCGGCCGCCACCATGGTCTGCTTCGACGGGCTGTTCTTCGTCGAGTCCCGGATCGCGGTCATCGACATCTTCCCCATCTTCTTCATCATGCTGGCCTACGTCTGCTTCCTGGTCCACCTGGGCAGCCGTGGCCAGAAGAGCGCGCTGGCGACGTTGCTGTTGACCGGGGTGGTGGTGGGGCTGGGCATCTCGGCCAAGTGGATCGCCCTGGCCGCCTGGGCCAGCATCCTGCTGTTCTTGATCGTGCGGCCGTTGATGCGCCACGTGGGGGTGACGGTGGGACGGGGGGAGCGGGCCTGGAGCTGGGGGCTGGGGGGACCCGGGCTGCCCGGCGGCGCCCGGCCCGGTCCGTACGCGGCCGTGGCCGTGGTGTCGATGGTGGTGCTCCCCGCCCTGATCTACCTGGCCAGCTGGTTCCCCTTCTTCCTGCGCGGGCAGTTCCACGACCTGCACGACCTGCTGGTCTACAACTGGCAGGCGTACGAGTACCAGGCCACGCTCACCGCCACCCATCCCTACGGCTCGGCCTGGTACACCTGGCCCTTCCTCTACCGACCGGTGGCGTACTACTACCAGTACCAGGGCCTGGGCATCGACGGGACGACCGGCCGCGCGCTGGTGGCGGGCATCGTCAACCTGGGCAACCCGGTCATCTGGTGGGCGTCCATCCCCGCGGTCCTGGCCCTGCCCTACTTCGTGCTCCGGCACCGGAGCTTCCCGGCCGCGGTCCTCCTGGTGGGCTACCTCACCCAGTACCTGCCCTGGTCACGGGTGACCAGGGTGCTCTTCCTGTACCACTACTTCGGCGCCCTGATCTTCGCCATCCTGGCCCTGGCCTTCGTGCTGGTGCGCATGCAGCGGGCCGGGCCGGTGCGTCTGGACCTGTTCGGCAGCCGCCACGTGATCCCCACCGGGTGGCTGGTGCCGGCCTTCCTGGTCCTGGTCGTGGTCGCGTTCGCCTACTTCTACCCGGTCTGGACCGCGCTGCCCATCTCCGACCAGGCGTACCTGAGCGGCTTCCCCGTGGGCAAGATGTGGCTGCGGACCTGGATCTGATCCGGGGACGCACCCGCTCCCGGCCGCTCGTCCTGGGCGGCCTGATCGCGGCGGTCGGGGCGGGGGCGCTCTTCGCCTGGACAGGGGCCGCGGCCGCGGTGCTGGTGGCCTGCCCGGTCGCCGGCATGGGGCTGACCTATCTCTCCGGCCTTCCTTTCCGGGTCGAGGAGCGCCTGGCCTACGGGACCGTGATCGGGGCCGCGGTGATGGCCACGGTCGAGCTGCTGCTGGCGCTGGCTGCCGGCCTGGGGGCGACCACGGTGCTGGCCGGGCTCGGGCTGACCCTGGCCCTCTCCGGGGCGGGATGGTGGCACGGCCGCCGTCTCCTGGGCGAGGAGCTGGCCGAGGCCGCCGGCCGCTGGCGGCGGGGCGAGCCCTGGCCCCTGTGGCTGCTGCTGCTCGCCGCCTGGCCGTTCACGCTGCTGGTGCTGGCCGGCGCCTACCAGTTCACCGGCCAGGGCCTGATCGCCGGCAACCCCGGGGTGTACGCGGACTGGGCGGCCCACCTGACCTTCGCCGGTTCCTTCGCCTACGGGCAGAACTTCCCGCCCCAGTTTCCGGTCGATCCTGGCCATCGCCTGGCCTATCCCTTCCTGATCGACCTGCTGGCGGCGGCGCTGGTGCCGCTGGGAGCCTCGCTGACCTCCTCCCTGGTCCTGACCAGCGGGCTGCTGGGGCTGGCCCTACCCGCCGTCCTCTACCTGGCCGGGCTCAGGCTGGTCGGCAGCCGGGCCGCGGCCGCGCTGGCCGTGCTGGTGGTGGTCCTGAGCGGCGGCCTGGGCTTCGTGCTCTTCTTCCAGGACCTGGCCGCGTCCGGCCCGGGGGTGCTCCGGCACCTGCCCCGGCTCTACACCCAGGACCCCGCCGCCAACCTGCAGTGGCTGAACCCGGTGCTGGCCTGGATGATCCCGCAGCGCTCCACGCTCTTCGGCTTCAGCCTGGCCCCGCTGGTCATGGCCGGGCTCTGGACGGCGCTGGGGCCCGAGCCGACCCGCGGCGCGGGAGCCTGGAGGCCGTTCGCCTTCGCCGGCGCGGTGACCGGCCTCACGCCGCTCTGCCACCTCCACGCCTACGGCACCATCGTCGCCCTCTCCGCCTTCTGGGCCGTCCTCTCCCGGCGCCGGGAGTGGGTGGCCTTCTTCCTCCCGGCCCTGGCCCTGGGCCTGGGGCCGGTGCTCTGGATGCTGGGAGGCGGGGCCGCCGGCATCCGGTTGCAGCTCTGGTGGCTGGCGGACAGCGCCGGCCACCACGACGGCCCGATCTGGTTCTGGCTGAAGAACACGGGGCTGCTGGTGCCGGCCATGGCGGCGGGCTGGCTCTGGCCCGGCACCGGGCTGGGGGCGATCCGCCGCTACCTGGCCCCGATCTGGCTCTGGTTCCTCGTCCCCAACCTGTTCGTGTTCCAGCCCTGGGACTGGGACAACACCAAGTTCTTCGCCTACTGGCTGCTCTTCGGCTCGCTGTTCGTGGGCGCCCTGCTGGCCCGGCTCTTCCGGGGTGGGATCGGGGCCCGGACCCTGGCCGCCCTGCTCTCGGTGACGATGATGCTCGCCGGCGCCCTCGACCTCGCCCGCACCCTGGACCGGAGCGTCAGCTCCTCGGTCTTCACCGACGCTGGCGGCGTGCGCGCCGCCACCTGGGTGCGCGCCCACACCCCGGCTCGAGCGATCTTCCTCGTGGCCCCGGACCACAACCAGCCGATCCCGACCCTGGCCGGCCGCCGGGTGGTGGTGGGCTACGGTGGCTGGCTGTGGACCTACGGCCTCGACGACTGGACACGACGGACGGCGGACGCGGAGCGGATGCTGCGCGGTGCCTCCGGCACCCTGGCCCTGCTCCGCCGCTACGGGGTCGACTACGTGGTGATCGGCCCCGAGGAGACGCAGCAGTTCGGCGCCAGCCCGGCCTACTGGGACCGGCACGCGCTTCGGGTCTACGACCGTGACGGCTACCGTATCTACCGGGTCGGCTGAGGCGGGCACGGCCCGGGCCGGCGAGCGGTCCACGGCCTGGGCCTCCTGGGAGGTGGCGGCGCTGGTGGCGGTGCTGGCCCTGGCCCTGGGGCTGCGGCTGCACGGCCTCACCCAGGCCCCGCTCCTGACCGACAACGCCGACGAGCTGTACTTCGCCTGGTACGGGCTGAACCTCATCCTGCACGGCGACGCCTACACCTGGTCCTACCTGCCTGGCTATCCCTCCACCACCATCCTGCACGCCTACGGGACCACCTTCCCGATGGTCCACCACTCCATGGACCATCCCCCGCTGTTCGGGCTGATCATCGGGGGCTGGTGCTGGCTGACCGGCGCCCGGGACATGCTCCAGGTGACGGCGGCCCAGGTGCGCGCCCTCCCGGTGGCGTTCGACACCCTGAGCGTGCTGCTGGCCTACCTGCTGGGCCGGCGCCTGCTGGGGGCGGGCCCGGCCCTGCTCGGCAGCGCGCTGCTGGCCACCGCCCCGGGGGCGGTGCTGATCGGCCGCCAGGCGGAGCCGGAGTCGCTCCAGGCCGTGCTCCTGCTCGCCGCCCTGCTGCTCACCGTGCGCATCCTCGAGGGCTCGGCCGGCCGTTGGTCGCTGCTGGGGCTGCTGGCCTGCTGCCTGGCGGCCCCCCTGCTCAAGGTGCCCGGGATCGCCGTGGCCGGGATCTGCGCCCCCATCCTGGCTGCCGGCCGGCGCTGGTGGCCGGCGGGGGCGGCGCTGGGGGCGGCGGCGGGAGGGCTGCTGCTCTTCGCCCTCTACGGCTGGCTGGTCGACTGGTCCCTCTTCGTGCGCATCTGGGGTGACCAGGCCGCCACCCGCACCGGCATGCTCTCGGCCTTCGACTTCATCGCCGCGGCGGCGGGGATCAACCGCTCCCTCCACGACGGCTGGTGGCTGCTGGGCTGGATCGGGTTGGGCGTCCTCGCCGGCCGGGGCGAACCGCGGCGGGAGCTGTTCCTGGTCTGGCCGCCGGTGGCCTACGCGGCGGTGATGCTCGTCCTGGCCGCCGAGGCCCGGGTGGAGAACTACGGTTGGTACCGGCTGATCGTCTACCCGGGGGTGGAGCTGGGGGCCGGCTGGCTGGCCTGGGAGGCGGTCGGGCGCCGCTCCCTCCCCCTGCTCACGCTGCTCCTGATCCTGGGCGGCGCCGCCTCCACCAACTGGTGGCTGGGGGGCCTCGGCCGTGGCTGGGTCCCCAACCCGCTCCTCCTGACCCTGCTGATGGCGGCGGTGCTGGTCCCGGCCGCGCTGCTCGCCCGTCCGGGTGGATGGGGATCGGGCCGGCGCCGGGCCGACCGGGGGACCGGCGAGGCCGGCCTGCGCCGGTGGGCCCTGGGCGCCGGGGTGGTGGCGGTGGGCTTCATGCTGCTCGGGAACGTGGTCGAGACCCTCTGGCTGCCCGCCACCTTCACCCACATGTGAGCGGCACCGGCGCCCGGGTGGGGCGGGGAGGAGGGGAGGTGGCGGGCCGGCCACGGCCGGTGAGGCCGGAGGGGCGGGCGCCGGAGCAACCAGCGGGCCGGGACCGGGGCCGGCCGCGGCCAGCGGCCTCGGGCCATCGCTAGCGGACGATCTCGACCAGCAGGACCCAGGCGTTGTCGATCGCGGCGCCGAAGCTCGAGAGCAGGGCCGGTGCCATCAGGTACCGGCCTCCGCCCTCGCCCAGGAGCAGGGTCGGCCGGCCGGCGCGAACAGCAGCACGGCGGCCTGGCCCAGCGCCGCGTGCACCATGAGGCGGACACGGAAGCGCCGGTCGAGCCGGCGCCACTGAGCGACGTTCAACACCTCCAGACCGACCGCCTCGGCGAGGGCGGCAGCCAGCAGCTCGATGCCCGGGGCGAGCACCCGCTGGGGGACCAGGGCTAGCGTCGACATCACCAGCACGCCGAACCGGAGCCCGATCGCCTCCAGCCCCCGCTCGGGGATGCCCTGGAGGGCGACGATCTTGGCCAGGTTGATCGAGATGCCAACGAACACCAGGCCGGCCAGCGCCGCCGAGGCGCCGACCGTGCCCACGAAGAGGTCCGACACGCGCTGACCTGGGATGCCTCCATCCGCCCTCCGACGGAGGCAACGGTGTGGCAAGCGGGCGCGGAGAGGGTGGGGCGGGTGGAGATCGGGCCCTGAAGCGGGTGCCCTGGGCGGGTGGGCTCCGGGGACCCCCTGCTTCGCCGGGCGACCTCTGCAACTCGTCCGGCCGGTACCGGACCGACCGGTCGGAATCGTTTCAATCCCCTACTTCGCGGGGCGGCCTCTGCAACTCGGTTGGCGAGTTTGGCGGATCGCAGGGGGCGGAGAGTTTCAATCCCCTACTTCGCGGGGCGGCCTCTGCAACCGGACGTCGATCCGTGGGAGTACGGAGGGGAGGATCAGTTTCAATCCCCTACTTCGCGGGGCGGCCTCTGCAACTGGGATTCGGAGGGCGTCCCTATCTGGTTGGACGCTGGTTTCAATCCCCTACTTCGCGGGGCGGCCTCTGCAACGGATCAAAGAGCTGAACTGCGATGGGGTGGTGGCTTGGTTTCAATCCCCTACTTCGCGGGGCGGCCTCTGCAACGGGGGGGACAGAATGCCACCCTGCGTTCCGCCGAGCGCAGTTTCAATCCCCTACTTCGCGGGGCGGCCTCTGCAACACCTGATCTATCCGGGGCAGACGCTCAACCTGTGTGCAGTTTCAATCCCCTACTTCGCGGGGCGGCCTCTGCAACTAGAGCTCCGAGCCCGGGGCGTCTCCTGGATGACCGAGTTTCAATCCCCTACTTCGCGGGGCGGCCTCTGCAACCGCCATTCTGAACTCGGGTACCCCTCCCTGGCAAGCCCCCCTGAGGCCGTTGTCGTCGTTTCGTCGTCGGCCTCGAATTGGGAGGGGGGTGGTCAACCCCCCCTGGTTTGGGGCGGTTTCGAGGTTGACCACCCTATCGGCGTGCTCCGCTCATGAAATCTGATAGCGTCAACGCAGCTCAGATCGTCAGCATCGCACATCAAAGTGATGAATATCGCTCCATGATGCTGGCAAGTTTCCTCCTGATCGGTGCTCGCTCGGCGGCTGCGCGAACTCGGAGCGACGATGTGAAGACGGGCCGGAGGTTGACCACCCTCCTTGCGCGGTGATGGGATGTCTTCTGTCACCAATGTGATGGTGATTCCTCCTCCAGCGCTGGTCGGACCCGGATCTGGCGGTCGCTCCGGCCCGGCGACGGGAGGCCGACCCCCACGCTCTGCTCACGTCGGCCCGCGGCCCGGCCCGCGCCAGTCGCACCGGGCGTCGATGCTCGGCGGCCGTGCCCGGCCCCTCATCCGGCAGGTGTCCGCCGGGCCGGGCTGAGCCGGTGGCCGGGATCCTGGCGGAGGACGGCATCCATGTCGCGGGGCGGCTGAGCCGGCTCGGAGAGGAAGGTGGTGCCCGAGCCCGAGCCGTTTGCATCTCGACCGGCGAAAGCCGCCCCGCCTGGCGTCGTTGCGGTCCTCGAAGCCCGGGACCCAGTGGAGAGTGGAGCGCGCGACCCAGGTCGCGCACGAGGGCGCTGATGCGGGAGCGGCGCCAGCCGTCCCGTCGACCTCCGGTGGGTCCGAGGCCGGGTCTGGGCCATGGCCTCTGCCGGTCGGCGGCGCTTCCGCCGCCCGGGCTCGTTGACGAGGAACCGCGTCCACGTCGTGGGTGTGCGGCTGGATGGGCGTGGCTCCTGACTCGAGGCCTGGCCGCCGGCACGAGGAGGGCGAGCGACCCACCCCTTGCGGGCGGCGCTGAACGGGCCTGGACGCTCGGGCTCGACCATCGAGCCGATGCCGCTCGTGATCAGGTCGGCCGGACGCGTTCTCCGGCCCGCCGATCCGGCGCCAGGTCGCGCTGGCGGGCGGGTCACGCGGTCGGCGAAGGCCCGGGCGAGCGGTCACCCAGGTGGCTGGCGACTATGGCCTCTGGCTCCAGCCGCTCCTCGGCGCGACGGCGGATCGGTTCCCGAACCCGACGCGGGGCGATGAACGCGGGCCCGGACGGGACGACCCCGTCAGGCCTCAGGGGGTGGGGTCGTCCATGGGGTGCGGGCCTCGGGTGTCGACTGGTTGGCGGAGAGCCTGCCCACCAGCTGCTCCATCTCCCTCGTGGCGAAAATGCTGCTCGTTGACGATCCGAACCTGCTCCGCCATCCGCCGGAAGAGCGCCTCCGCCTTCGCCGGCTCCGGGTCCGGTAGGGACATGAAGTACTCCTGGCCGGGACACCGGCCACTCGGGGTGCCGGCCCAGAGCACCCGCCTGACCGGCCCATCGGCGACAACCCGGGACAGGTTCACTCAAACGTAAGCGGGAGTGGAGCTGAGAATGGCCGTCCTCCGGAGCGCTCAGCCGGCGCGCTCCTCGATGCCCAGCCGCCGGGCCAGGCGCCGGAGTTCACGGTCGCTGCGGTCGAGCCGGTAGAGGATCTGGAGCAGGACCTCGTCCTGGGCCTCGAGGTGACCCATGAGCGCCCGGGTCTCCTCCTCCGCCTTGACCTGCTCCTCATACTCCTGCTGGGCGCGCAGCCGGTCCCGGAGGGCGAGCCGGTTCAGGGCCATGAGGAGGAGCGAGACCCAGAGCATGACCTCGAAGGTGAGGACCAGGTTCAGGAGGAGGAAGGGGTAGGGGTCCCAGTGACGGGTCTCGGCCAGGAGGTTGGCGACCATCCAGCAGGCGATCAGCACCATCTGGACGATGACGAAGGTCCAGCTCCCCACCAGACGCCCGAGGTCCTCCGCGATCCGCTGGGGCGGCGTCAGGCGACGGTCGGCCTCGCGATTGAGGTCCCGCACCGGAGGGTGCTCATGCTGGTGCTTGACCAGCGAGCGGGCGATGTCCTCGATCTCGCGTGCAACTGCCATCGTCGTCGACTTCCTCGAACGGTAAGAGCCGGGATTGGCCCCCCACAGTGAAGTATGCGCAAGTACACGGGGCGGCGGCCGGTTCAGCGGTCGCCGTGGGCGGGCCACGGCCCTTCCACGGCCGTGATCTCCTCCGCCAGCAGTGACCATACCCCGTCCCGGCTCTGCACGGTTCCCTCGACCACGAGCAGCGGCCGCCCCAGGGCCCGGCGGTGCCGCTCGTAGACCTCGGGCCGGACGACCACGTTGACCTGCCCCTCCTCGTCCTCGAGGGTGAGGAAGCGAACCCCGTGCGCCGTGGCCGGCGCCTGCCGGGTGATGACGATGCCTCCCACCCGGAGACGGTGGCCCGGCGGCCGACGTCGTGCTCGCCGGCTCGGGAGCGCCCCCAGCGCCCGCAGGCGCTGCCGGTGGAAGTGGACCGGGTGGCGGCCGGTGGAGAGGCCGAGGACCAGGTGCTCGAGGCGGGACCGCTCCAGCTCGGACGGCGCTGGCAGCGGCGGCGCCGGGGCGGATAGCCGGAGCTCGGCCTGGGGCGGCACCCGGCCTCGGAGGCCGCCTCCTCCCCAGCCCTCCTGCCAGCGCCAGAGGAGCTCCCGGCGCGGGACGCCGAGGGCCTCGAAGGCGCCGGTCACGATCAGGCTGCGAAGGGCGCGAGGCCCCACCGGCGACCCCCGCAGGCGCTCCAGGAAGTCCTCGAAGGAGCGGAAGGGGCCGTTGTGGTCACGCTCGGCCACGATGGCCGCGCTCCCCTCCTCGCCCAAGTCGCGCACGTAGCCGAGCCCGATGCGGAACGTCCGGTGGTCGGTGCCGACCGGGGAGCAGCGCTCCCCGGAGGCGTTGACGTCCACCGGCAGCACGCGGAGCCCGTGGCGCTTGGCGTCCTCGACCAGCGCGCTCGGGCGGTAGAAGCCCATGGGCTGGTGGTTCAGGAGGCCGCAGTAGTACTCGGCCGGGTAGTGCAGCTTCAGCCAGGCCGTCTCGTAGGTGGTGCGCGCGAAGGCGGCGGCGTGGGAGCGGCAGAAGCCGTACACCGCGAAGCCCTTCACGGCCTCGAAGAGCCGCCTCGCCGCCTCCTCGGGGAGACCTCGGGCGAGGCAGCCGGCGACGAAGCCCTGTTCCAGCGCCGCCAGCTCGGCCCGGCCCAGCCGGCGGGTCATGGCCCGTCGGAAGCGGTCGGCCTCGGCGGCGCTCATGCCGGCGGCGACCATGGCGATCTCGATGACCTGCTCCTGGTAGAGGATCACGCCCAGCGTGTCCCGGAGGATCGGCTCGAGCAGGGGGTGGGGGTAGGTCACCTCTTCCCGGCCTCGCCGGCGCCGGAGGTAGGGATGGACGGCGTTGCCCTGGATGGGACCGGGACGGATGATCGCCACCTGCACCACCAGGTCGTCGAAGCTCGCCGGCCGGGTGCGGGGCAGGGTCATCATCTGGGCCCTGGACTCGATCTGGAAGACGCCCACGGTGTCGCCGGAGGCGCACATCTCGAAGACCTCGGGGTCGTCGGGCGGGAGCGCGTCGAGGTCGGGCCGGGAGCCGGTGGTGCGCTCCACCAGGTCCAGCGTCTCCGCCACCGCCGAGAGCGTGCGCAGGCCGAGGAGGTCGATCTTGATCAGGCCCAGGTCCTCGACGTC
>Ga0209810_1003760_pt1 | contig 15492 bp, 8 predicted proteins | sample Coa_R1_7_FD_187159 | JGI IMG/M metagenome (GOLD analysis project Ga0209810, IMG submission 187159) | Surface soil microbial communities from Centralia Pennsylvania, which are recovering from an underground coalmine fire - Coalmine... | ecosystem: Environmental > Terrestrial > Soil > Unclassified ...
GGTACCTCGCCGGCTACGAGGTCCGGCGCTACGCGCGCAAGGCCGCCTACCGCGCCACCCGGGGCTGGGGGCGGCCGCGACGGCGGCGGTGAGGCCCGGGAGGGGTGTCGACCCGACGAGCCTTCCCTCCCGCGGCGGTCGTGGCCCGAGGAACCCGGCGCCAGCCGATCACCAGGCGGGCGTGGATCGAGCAAAGCGCCGCTCATGGCCGTCCTGGCCGGCCTCCTGGCCCGCGGATCATCTGATAGAGGGGCGGTGGAGGTCGCCCACCCGGGTAGCTCGCCCCCGCTGACCGGGGCTACGACGTCCGGCGTGATCGTCGGATTGGAGGAGGCCTCCGGGGCCGAGCTGCGGCTGAACCGCCGGGAGCTGGTGGGCAAGCCCTTCCCCCGGCGAGCGGCTGGCTGCCGCCAGGGAGCGGGTCCGCAAGATCAGCGAGGAGTCCGGAACGGATGGCGAGCAGGGCGGCAGACGCTGCCAAGGAGGCCGCTGCCGCGGGGTTTGCGCGTGGGGATCGATGCTGGCCGTAGGGGGTGGAGAGCATGCCTCGCTGACCATGAGGGCCTCGCGGATCTCCATGAGGGGGCTCGCCGCCATGTAGTTGGCCGGAGCTTGGGCGACCCCTTCCGGGTAGAGCGCGTGCCCGCTGCTACCACGGCGAGCCCGGGTAGCCCCCTTCTTCATGTCGGGGTCACCGAATGTCGGGGTCACCGAATGTCGGGGTCACCGAACCCGCGCTGCCCTCAGTACCATATGGATGCTTGTCGAGGGGAGGTAGAGCGTCGCCGCGTCGTGAGCCCTGATGTTCGTGTCTTGCCGCATCACCTTCGAGCGGTGCGCTCGCTCGACGACGCCACGGAGCTTTTCCGCGAGCTCGGGTACGACCAGCCAGCGCACCCGGTCGATGTCGACGCTCTGAAGCTGCCCCACCTGCGGGCAGCTCGCGTCGCCCGTAACCGACAGAGGCGACGTGAGGGATACGGCCTGTTGCTGGCCGAGACGTCGGCGCTGCCGCGCTCGCTGCGGCCGCTGGCTCGTGCCCTGCAGCGCGAGATCCATGACCAGCCCCTGGGGGTGGTCGGTGTGTCCAATGCCGATGGCCGCTGGGGGCGGATGGTGGTCCTCCGCCCCCGGCAGGTGGGCGGGCGTCTGGGTGCGGTGACCGTCTCCCGCCTCGACGTGGACCTCGATCACCCAACTGGGCACGACGCCGAGGTCCTGAGCAGGCTGCGCTGGCAGGCAAACCTGAGCGATGCGGAGGCGCAACGAGCCCTCACCGAGGCGCTTGACGTGGAGCGGGTCACCCGCCAGTTTTATCTCGGCCTCCGCCCCCATTTCGAGGCCCTGGAGCGGGAGGTGATGGCGGCAGCGGCCAGGAACCCGTACCGTGGTGAGAGCATCGAGGCCGCGGGAGGCCCTCGGCGGGTGGCGATCCGGATCCTGACCCAGGTGCTCTTCTGCTACTTCCTGCAGCGGAAAGGGGTGCTAGCCGGCGATCGAAGCTACCTCAGCCGAGCCTACGAGCAGCGACAGGGTCACTTCTACCCCAGCGTGCTCGAGCCGCTCTTCTACGATGTGCTGGCGGTGCCCGTGGAGCGCCGCGCTGCGGCTACGGCCTCGATCCCGTTCCTCAACGGCGGGCTGTTCGAGCGGCGCTACGGGAACGTCAGCCTCGACCTGCCTGACGCGCTCTTCGACCTGGACACGGGGTTGCTCGGCTACCTGAACCACTGGACCTTCACCGTGGCCGAGGAGACCGCCGACGAGCAGGAGGTAGCGGTTGACCCCGAGATGCTGGGCCGCGTCTTCGAGTCCCTGCTCCCCGACGCGGAGCGGGAACAGAAGGGCACCTACTACACCCCCCGGCCGGTGGTCCAGTTCATGTGCCGGGAGGCGCTGATCGCCCGGCTGGCTGGAGAGAGGTTGGGCGAGGACCTGCTACGAGAGCTGCTGAGCGACGAGGACCCAGCTCACGTCCTGTGCGAGCAGCGCCAGCCAAGGGAGCTGGCACGGGAGCTGGACGGCCGGCTGGCCGAGCTGACCGTGCTCGACCCGGCGGTCGGCTCAGGCGCGTTCCTGATCGGCATGATGGGCGAGATCACGCGGCTCCGGGCTGCGGCCCACGAGGTCGTCCACGGCGTGCCGGCCACGGCCGAGCAGCTCCATGCCTGGAAGCTGCATGCCATCGAACGGACCCTGTTCGGGGTGGACATCGAGCCGACCGCCGTGGAGCTATGTCGGCTGCGACTGTGGCTCTCGCTCGCGGTCGAGCTCGACCCCTCCCGGCCCATCCCGCCCTTGCCCAACCTCGAGTACCGCACCGTCTGCGCCAACAGCCTGGTGGACTTCGTCGAAGGCGTCGAGCTGCAGGACACCAGACGGGAGGCACGAAGCCCGGACATGTTCGTCGGCCTTGACGTCGACGAGGTGGTGCGGCTGCGGGCCGAGTACTTCGGAGCTGCTCATCCCGGGCACAAGGCAGCCCTGCGCAACCGGCTGCTGGACGCCGAGAACCAGCTCCTGGACGAGCTGCTCGGGGATCGCTTCGGCAGGCCCCGTCACGAGGCCGAGGCGAGGGCCAGGGCCGATCGGATCGCGCGGCTCAAGGAGCAGCTACGCTCGCCCGACCGCGTCTACCCGATCTTCATGCCCGCCTTCTCTGCGCCCGAGGTCTGGGAGCAGGGTGGCTGGGATGTGGTGATCATGAACCCGCCGTACGTCGGGCGAAAGCAGTTCGCCGAGCGGTACCGCGAGCAGCCTCAGTTGGTCGAGGCCGTCAAGCGTCACTTCGGCGCCACCAACGACTTGATGGTCCTGTTCGGGGAGCGGGCGCTGCAGCTGGCGCGCCCCGGGGGCGTGATCTCGATGATCTTCAACGACTCGATCTTCACCTCTGCCGACGCCGAGGACTTCCGACGCCGGCTGGTGGATCGGACCACGATCCGGGTCATCGCTCGGACCAAGTGCTTCGAGGGCCAGGTGGTGAACGGCGGGGTCATCGTGGCACGCACCGACCAGCCCTCCGGCGCCCCGGTCCGCTGGGTCGAGGGCTACCGCCGGCCAACCGAGGACTTCGCCGGTGCCTCCCGCCCGGTCGAGGGGGTGCCGGGTGAGCCCGCCCCGGCCGGCGCGATGGAGGTCTTCCGCTCGCCGCTGGAGGCCTATCAGGTCCTGCCCCACCGGCCACTCTATCGCCCCTCCAGGGAGGCGTTGCAACTCCGAGAACGCTACGTCAGCTCCGTCCGATGGTCGGAGCTTGCCGATCCGGGCCCGAAGGGCTGGGCGATCCTCTCGCACACCCCAGCCTTGGAGAAGCGAGTCGAGGAGCTGCGCGAGATCGGCATGTACACGCAGCTCCGGCCCGGGGACTGGGTGCTGCTGGGGCTCGTGACCGAGGGAGGGCAGGGGCTCGCCACCGCCGACGATCGGCGCTTCCTGGCCGCCATCGAGGGCACCGAGGCGGCGGCAGAGCACCGGCGCTTCCAGGAGCGGCTGGAGCGCCTGACCCTGGAGAGCCGCTTCGCCTCTGAGTACCGGACGCTGCTCCGCGACCACGGCGACCGCGAGCGGGCGCTGCTGGCGTTGTGGCAGGCGCACGGAGGGAAGCGGCCCTGTCCCTTGCCCTGGCCACGCACGGGCACCTTCCGGATCGTGCCCCGGGAACTGGTCCACACCGGGCCGGTGTCAGCCGAGGAGCGTCACTCAGGGATCGCGGGGCCGGCCTGTTTCATCCCCTTCGAGAAGGGGGACCAGTCCCAGGAGCTGGAGGAGGAGGGTCGGGTCACCCGCATCGGGGCGGCCTGGGTGCGCGACAACCCGCTCGTGATCGACTGGTCCCAGGAGGCCGTGGCCCTGCTGCGCCGCCGCGCTGCCGGCGCCGAATCGGCCCAGAAGCCCTACTTTCGCAACGAGCACCTCTGGTTCCAGGCCGGGGTGACCTGGAATAGTCTGGCGAGCTATTTGCGTGCCCGGCTGGTCGCGGAAGGGTCGATCTTCGGACACATGGCACCGCTTGCCCGTCCCTTGCCCTGGGTAGGGTGGCTGTCGCCACTCTCGCTGCTGGCCCTCCTCAACTCCGATGTGATCGACTTCGTGCTCCGGACCTTCCTGGGCAGCCGCATGCACATCGAGGTGGGAGACCTGCGCCGGCTGGTGGTGCCCGTGCTCTCCCCGGCCCAAAGGGCGGATCTGGAAGGCTTCGCCGAGCGCGCCATCGCGGCCCGGCGTGGCCAGTCCGACGAGTCGCTGGCGACGATTGAGGCCGAGCTGAACGTCTACGTCCGGGACCTCTACGGGGTGCCGCGCACGGCCGACCTCTGGGTGGTGCGGTGAACCCGATCCGCTCCGCCCCTCTGACCGACAACACCATCCTGCCCAAGGTCGCCGATCGCCTGAAGGCCGAGCTAGAGGCTAAGGACGGCCAACTCGACATCGTCACCGGATATCTGGCTCCATCCGCCTTCGCCGTGTTGGCGAGCGTCCTCGACCGGGCGAGGCCGACCCGCATCCTGCTGGGCAAGGACTACCAGCTGGAGGCGCTCAGCCGTGAGCGCCAGGAGGCGGATATCCAGGCGCTTGTCGCCGAGGCCCTGCGCACGGCCTCGATCCCGGAGCGGCTGCCGACCCCGGATCAAGCATCGGAGGTGACTCAGGCCCTGGACTTCCTGCGCCGCGACGACGTCGAGCTGAAGGTCTGGACGGACGGCTTCCTGCACGCCAAGGCGTACATCCTGCCCGACACCGTGGGTGTCGGCTCGGCGAACCTCACCGCTGGCGGCCTGCTCCATAACCGTGAGCTGGTCATGTGGCGTGAGGACCGCTCGGTGGTCGACGAGCTGCGGCACTGGTTCGAGCGCTACTGGGAGGACGAGGTCGCCGTCGACGCCAAGGCTCGATTGATCGAGACCCTGGAGCGGACTGCCTTCGGCGGCTTCGAGTTCACCCCCTACCAGGTCCTGATCCGGGCTCTGGCCTCGCGGTACGGCGTCGAGCGGCCACCGTCGCTGGAGGCGGCAACCTTCCAGCTGAGGTGGTTCCAGGAGGACGCTGTCTTCCGTCTGATCCGGATGATCGACCACGGTGCCCACGGCGCCTTGCTGGCCGATGCCGTCGGCTTGGGCAAGACCTACATGGCCTTGGGCGTCATCCATCACTTCCTCTACCGGTCGACGCGTGGCGTCGGCTCGGGGCCGCCGGTCCTGATCCTGGTGCCGGCCTCGATGGCGCCGATCTGGAACGAGGTGCTGGAGCAGTATGGGCTGGCTTGGGCCTGCCGGGTCGTCAACCTCCAGCGGCTCAGCTCCGATGCCGACGTCCGGGGCTACCAGGGGGCGAGCCTCGTGGTCATCGACGAGGCCCATCGACTGCGCGGGGGCGGGGTCTGGTTCCGCCGGGTGCTGGAGATCCTGACCCAGGGCACCCCGGACAAGCGGGTGTTGTTGCTCACCGCCACCCCTATCAACACCGGCATCGTCGATCTGACCCGACTGCTGCGGGTCCTGACCAAGAACCGCCGCAACGTTTACGCACCCGCCATCGCCGACTTCGAGAGCTACCTGAAGCGGGTGGAGCGGGGCGAGGTCGATCCCTACCCGATCCTGGACCGGAGCATCGTCCGGCGTAGCCGCAGCGACATCCTGCGTGAGTACGAGGAGCGCCGGGCGGCCGGCATGGTCGGCATCGAGCGTCCTCGGCTTCCTCGGCGGTCGCTCCACCACGTGACCTACAGCTACACCGAGGATGGTGGGGACGATCTGTTCGCAACCTTCGACCGGACCTTGCGGGAGCTGCGCCTGGCCCCCTTCGATCTCCGCCCCTACCATCGACGGGAAGGGCAGCTCCACCTGCTCGCCAGCGGCGAAGGCCCGGCCTTCCCCGCAGGATCGTTGGCCCCCCTGGTCGCGGCCGGGCTGCTCAAGCGCTTCGAGTCATCGCTGCGTGCCATCGCCCTCAGCCTGCGTCGGCTCGAGATCGTGCTCGGCCGCTCGGCGCAGGCGCTGTCGATGGACCCTCCGCGGCTTCTGGACCTCTCCAAGAGCCCCATCGTCAAGCGACTGATCGACGACGAGCGGGAAGCCGACGAAGACGACGATGGTGAGGAAGGAGATCTCGACCATCGATGGCAGGAGGCTCTGGCGTCGCTCCAGCCCCTTCAGGACCCCGGGGATTACGACCTCGCCGCCGTGCGTAAGGCGATCGACCAGGACCTGGAGGCGATCAGGACGTTGCGCTCGGCGCTGCCTTCCGAGGTATCGGATGGGAAGGTGGCGGCCCTGCGCAAGCTGTTCGCGCCCGGCGGCTTGTTGCACGGCAAGAGGGCGCTGGTCTTCACGCAATACCGGGACACCGCCATCTACATCCACGAGCGCCTCGACAGCGGTGAGTGGCGGCAACACGCTGGCGTCGGGCCGGTGGCATTGATCCATGGGGGGACGCCTCCAGCCAAGCGGCTGGAGGTCGTCGCTACCTTCGACCCCAAGAAGGTCGCCGCGCTCGAGCTGGAGCGCCGGTGGGCTTCAGAGGAGATCCCACAGATCCTGGTCAGCACCGATGTCCTCGCCGAGGGCCACAACCTACAGATGGCCGAGGCGGTCGTCAACGTGGACCTGCACTGGAACCCCCAGGTGGTCGTGCAACGCTGTGGCCGGATCGACCGGCTGGACTCCCCGCACGAGAAGGTACTGCTGGTCAGCTTCCTGCCGGAGGAGGGCCTGGACGCGCACCTCGGCCTGGTCCAGGCCCTCGACCAGCGCTTCCGCTTGATCCATGTTCTCGGCCTGGGCGACGAGCCGGTGACGAAGCTGCCGGGCGACCGCGTGACCATCACCTTCGCCGAGATGCGCCGCCTCTACGGCGACGATCCCACGGTGCTGGACGAGATCGAGCGTACCTGGACCTTGGGCTCAACCGATTACATGCGGGCGCCGCTGGAGGCCTTCCTGATCCGTCACGCGGCCGAGAAGCTGAAGGAGATCCCGCTCGGCGTGCAGTCGGTCAAGCGGCTCCCGGACGGCTGGCGCCACGGTCCGGGGGCTTTCGTCGCCTTCGCCTACCAGGACGAGAGCATCTGGCGCTTCTACCCACGGCAGCCCGGTGGCTGGGGGCCAGCGCTAACCGATGAGGCCGAGATCTTCCGCGCCATCGTGTGCTCCGAGAGCGAGCCACGCGCCTCCCTGGCCGAGCCGTTCCCCGGCCCTGGCGGCGTCATCGACTGGACGCTGCTCCGTCGCGCGGCCGAGGAGGTGGCGGAGGAGCTGACTCGACGTCGCGCCACGGCGGCGTTGCAACGAGGAGCCTCGGAACGCTCGCGGAAACTTCGCTTGCGACTTCATGACCTGGGGGACCTGGTTGGCGAGGTACCGGGGTTGGATCAGCTGCTCGACCGCCTGGAGCAGGTGCGCATCGAGGACTTCGACCACCGGGCTGGCTATGCTCCCTTCCTCGAGCGGGTGCGGGCGGCTGAGCGAGCCTCTACTGCTGGTGAGCGTCACGACCTCCTGATCGATGCTGTGCGTCGGGGCCTCGAGCTGCTTGGGCCACCGGAGGACGCTGATGCCGACGAGGTCGAGATCGTCGAGCCGAGGGGCCTCCAGCTGGTGGCGTGGGAGGTGTTGGTCGAGCGTGATTACCAACCGGCAGACGTCCCGACGCAACTGCAGTTGACGTAGCTAGTGGGCGCTTGCCAACCCAGGATGCTGGGCGCGCTCAACATCTAGTATTGATCACCGTGAAACGCCTCCCAGATAAAGACGAGGCAGCAAGGGGCGTCCGGCTCGCTGCGGACAACGCTGCTGGTCTGCTGAGTGACGCTGATACCTTGGCGGCCACCGGTCGCTATAGCAGCGCGCTGTCTCTGGTGGTGCTCGCCTTCGAGGAGTCGGTGAAAGCACGGACTCTCGGGGCAATTGTTGCTGCTGCTGCCGTGGGACTCCCTGTTGGCTTCAATGACAGGACCTTGAGACAGGTGATCTACAGCGGTCACAAGATTCGGCATAGAGTTGGGGCCATTCAGCACCTCGCAGTTACGTCGGCCGAGGAACCCATGGTGAGCGAACTGGCCAGAATTATCTCGTCAATGAACACCGCCAAGCAACTTGGCTTCTATGTAGACTTCGATCCTGATTCGGGAGCTTGGACGGCTCCGGGTAACACCACCAAGGCTGAGTTCGAAGAATTCCGGACCTTGGTTGGAGATTATGTGAACGAGACAAAGCGGCAGATCAATGCCTCTGGGCTGTAGAGAGTGACCCAACAGTGCGGACCTCCCCGAGCCGCCGGGCGGCTGTCTCATGGCGCGTCTGGGCCTCCGTGGCGAGGGCATACCGCTCCAGCGGGTCGGCGATCGTCTCGATCGCGGCGATCTCGTCCGTGCTCGCTGGAGGAACGCCGGGTGTCGCATAGGACCTCGTGACGGGCACGCCCCGAGCCTCGGCGAAACGTGGCTGGGCCGAATGGGCGACGATCCTGCGACTGGAGGAGTCCTGAGCCAGGTCACCAGCGGTGGGCCTACCGGCGCTCGACGTCGCCTCGCAGCACCCGGTCCAGGACCTCGGCAGCCTCCCGGGCGAGCTGGACCTGGAGGCGCGGCGTGGCGTTCGTCCCCTTGAGGGGGGAGCCGTCCGGCTCCCGGAAGACGAGATCGCCCCACTCGTCCCGCCAGCTGCTCCCAGCCCTCAGTCGCTCCTCGGCCTGCCACTTCCGCTGGCGATGGAGCGCCTCCACGGCGATGCTGGCCAGGGGGATGGTGCGTCGGGAGCATCGCGTCTTGGTGGGCTGCTCCAGCCACTCCTCGTGCTCCTCCCGCAGCGGCCTCGGGGCGCGTTGCAGGGTGCGCGCGATGGTCACGCGGTCCCGCTCCAGGTCCACGTCCGACCAGCGCAGCCCGATCAGCTCCGACTGACGGGCGCCGGTCGCCAGGGCGAGCACCCACCGGGGACCGTCTCGATGGTGCTCGGCCGCGGCCAGCGGCGTCCGTACCTGCTGGACGGAGAGCGTGGTCCCCTCCCGGACGCCCTCCAGGGGCAGGGGTCGTGCCAGCTCGGCCACGTTGCGCAGCACGATCCCCTCACGCTTGGCCTCGTTGAGCAGGTTCCTGAGCACGGCCCGGACGTGGTTGCAGGTGCGAGCGGAGAGGCCGTCGTCCCGCAGCCGGCTGAGCAGGTTGCCGACGTGATGGGGCTCCAGCCTGGTCAGCTGGAGGCAGCCCAGGCTGGGCAGGGTGTGCTTCAGAAGCTCCTCGCAGCGGTGGAGGGTCCTGGGACGCACCCGGCACTGGCTCAGCCAGCGTTGCCCGTACTCGGCCAGGGTTGGCGTACGGCCGCGGTGCTGGGGAAGGTGCCGGCCCGTGGACAGCCCGGGCAGATGCCGGCCCGTCGGTCTCCAGCCGACGGTCCTCGCCCCGCGATCCGTCCAGCCTGACCACCGCCCCTGGACAACCTGCCGGTTGCCCACACCTCCCCCAGCACCGACGACGACCTCGACAACACCCTCTGCGAGGGCCCTGCTATCGTCACCACACAACCGAATCGTCGGGGCGCCACCAGCCGGGACCCCCCGTCCGCCTTGCGCCGGAATCGCTGTCCGGTTTCGACCGGAACCGGTGTCCGATTTCATCGGAATGCGCACCTCATCCCGTGGGATCCACCAGCCGGTGCCGGCTGAGCCAGGCCGTGATCGCGTCCGCGATCGCCCCGGGCTGATCCTCGGGAGCGACGTGCGACGCATACCCGCAATGCTCGATCTCGAGGCCGGCGACGTGGGCGGCGCACCACTCGACCAGCGGGGGGCGGATCAGGATGCCGGGGCCGTCGGGGTCGAAGGTGAGGAGGAGCTTGAACACCTGAGGGCTGCTCGCCAGCCACTCGTCATAGGCTTCGATCCGGGCCACGACCTCGGCCGGCTCCCCGTCGATCGGCATCGACCGCGGCCATTGGAGCAGCGGCCGCCGGCTCTCGGGCGTCGGATAGGGCCGGCGATAGACCTCCCGGTCCTCCTCGCTGAGGGTGCTCCCTGAGCGGCTGAGCGATCGCTCGAGCTGTAGGTTCTGCTCCAGGATCATCTGCTCGCCGACGCCAGGGATCTTGACCGAGGCGAAGAAGGGGCGCGCGTCGGCGGGGAACTCGTCGCCCACCATGGGCTTCACGATCGTCTCCATGAACGCCAGCCCACGCACCCGCTCCGGATGCTGGCTGGCCCAGTCGAAGGCGAGTGCACCGCCCCAGTCGTGGCCGACCAGCACCAGCCGATCGAGCCCGAGCGCGTCGAACCAGGCCGCCAGGTAGCGTGCGTGGTCGGCGAAGCCGTACTCCAGCGGCGGCTTGCCCGACGCACCCATCCCGATCAGGTCGGGAGCCAGTAGACGAGCGGGGACGCCGATCCGGGGGATCACCCGCCGCCACACGTAGGACGAGGTGGGGTTCCCGTGAAGGAACACGATCGGCGACCCTGCCGGCGACCCCGCCTCCACGTACGCCATGGTCGAATCGAGCACGTTCACCGTCTTCATCGGAGCGCCTCCCGGTGATGACCGTTAGGATTGTCAGCTAGCTGACGAAATATTGTCAGGAGACTGACTATTCCATGGAAGGTCCACGCCGGCCCCCGCTGCTCGGCCTGCTGCTCAGGGTGGCCTCCTGGCACTGGGGCATGGAGGTCGACGCGGCCCTCCGCGCCGCCGGCTTCGACGACATCCGCGCGCCGCACGCCAACGTCTTCCCGTTCGTGCCGCCCGAGGGCATCCGGGCCAGCCACCTGGCCCGGCTGGCCCGGGTCCGCCGCCAGACCATGCAGCAGACGGTCGAGGAGCTGGAGCGTGCCGGCTACGTGGAACGCCGGCCCGATCCGCGCGACCGCCGCAGCCGTCTGGTCTTCCTCACGCCCCGGGGCAGGGCCGTGCAGGAGATCGGCGCCCGTGCCGCTGGCCAGGTCGAGGAGCGCTGGGCGAGGCTGACCAGCCGTGAGCACATCGAGGAGCTTCGCCAGGCCCTGGAACGCCTGCTGGAGAAGCTGTACGAGTCGAACCGCTGACCGTACGCCGGCGGCAGACCCGGCCAGACGTCCTCCCACCGGCCGGAGCCCGGAGCTCCCCTGCCGCCACGACCTCGCGGCTTCGGTGCGCCATTCGTGTGCCATCGGCCGACACCCGTTTCTGCGCCATCGACACCATCGAGGGCCAGCTGCTGGAGCGGCTGACCCGGAAGCTGGAGGAGATGCGCTCCGCCCTCCAGGGCCGGGTCTACGACGTGATCGGGGAGATGCTGGCCAGCAACGGGCTGGACTTCGAGCGCCTGGTCAAGGAGACGCTGGCCAACCCCAAGCGGCGCCAGGCCTCGCTGGAGCGGATCGACGCGCTCTCGGTCGAGGAGCTGAGGCACTACGAGGAGGCGGTGGGGATCGCCCAGGCCACCCGCAGCGTCGATCTGAGCTGGGTGCGCCGCCACGACTGGGAGTCGGAGGAGCGGCGGCTGATGCCGGAGTACGTGGAGTCGTTCTTCCGTGACGCGGCCGAGCAGGTGCGGCTGCGGGTGGAGCCGCGGGCCGACGGGTTGTACCGGGTCGAGCACGTGCCGGCGGCGCTGCGCGCCGACGACCTGGAGGCGGTGCAGCGGCTGGGGCGGCCTCAGGTCGAGTACCGCAAGCTGACCTTCCGCAAGGAGGACCGGGAACGGGCCGAGCACGAGGACGCGGTCCTGCTCTCCCCCGGCCATCCCCTCTTCGCCGCGGTGAGCGAGCGACTGCAGCGGCAGCTCCAGGCAGCCGGGGTGCCGGAGTCCACGGCGCCCTTCGTGGACCCCAACACCGGCGAGGGCTACCGCGTCCACTTCCTGACCTACGAGGTGCTGGCCGAGGACGAGGCCGGGGGCGGCCAGCCGGCCTTCGGCGAGCTGGTGGCGGTGATCGAGGAGGCAGAGGGCCGCCTGCGCCGGGCGCCCAACGACGTGCTCCACGACCTGACCCCGGCCCCGGGTCGGGCGGCCGAGCCGCCTGACGACCAGCGGGTGCGCGCCATCACCAACTGGGTGCGGGCCGAGATCCAGAGCCGGGCCACGGCCCGGGAGCGGGAGGAGCGGCTGCGCCAGGCGGAGGTGCGCTCGGCCTACCTGGAGGAGGCGATGGGGGCCCAGCGGCGGCACCTGGAGGAGCGCTGGACGGAGTACGACGAGCGGGTCTACCGGGGCGAGGACCAGTACCGGCTGCAGCGCGACGAGATGCTGCGGCGGATCGAGGAGCTGGACCGCCGTGGGCAGGCCAAGCTCGAGGCCTTCCGCCGCCTGGGGGTGGTGCGGCCGGGCTCGGTGGCCTACCTGGGGTGCGCGGTGGTCCACCCGCCGCAGCGGCCGGACCATCCCGAGGTGGGGGCCCTGCGCCAGGACCCGGAGGTGGAGCGGGCGGCCATGGCCCTGGTCATGAGCTTCGAGCGCGAGCAGGGCCGGGAGCCGGAGGACGTCTCGGCCCGGCACGACGGCTCAGGCTTCGACATCCGCTCGGTGGAGCGCACCCCGGAAGGGGAGCGGGTGCGCCGGATCGAGGTCAAGGGGCGCTCGGCTGCGGCTGGGGACGTGGGGCTCTACCGGACCGAGTGGTACGCGGCCCAGCGCTTCCGCGACGGCTACTGGCTCTACGTGGTCTACGGAGCGCTGGGGCCGTCGCCGCGCCTGGTCACGGTCCAGGACCCCTGGGGCCGGCTGCGCGGTGTGCGGGAGATCGCGGAGGTGACCGGCTACCGGGTGCCCGGGGCCAGCATCGAGGAGTCGGCGACACGGTGAGGGAGATGGCGGAGAGCGAGCACGGCCGACGGCTGATCGAGGACTACCTACCCATCGCGACCATCAACCAGGTGGCGCAGCGGGAAAAGATCGGGCGGGGCGCTGGCCATCCGGCAACGCTGCACCTGTGGTGGGCCAGGCGGCCCCTGGCCGCGGCCCGGGCCGCCGTCTACGCCGCCCTGGTGCCCGCCGACGGGCGCGACCCCGAGGCCGACGCCGGATTCTTCGGCCAGTTCTGCCGCTTCCAGGTGCCGGAGGCCGCGCTGCGACGGGCCCGCTCGGAGATCCTGGCCGCCAACGGTGGGCGACCACCCAGGGTGCTGGACCTGTTCGCCGGTGGCGGGGCCATCCCGCTGGAGGCAGCCCGCCTGGGCTGCGAGGCGACGGCCATCGAGCTGAACCCGGTGGCCCACCTGATCGAGCGCTGCATGCTCGAGTACCCACAGCGCTTCCCGGGCCTGGCCGACGACGTGCGCCGGTGGGGTCATCGCTGGGTGGAGCGAGCCTGGGAGCGGCTCGCCGATCTCTACCCGCCCATCGAGGCCGGCCCCGGGCAGCAGGGGCTCTTCGACCGCCAGGCCAAGGAGCGACGGCCGCTGGCCTACCTGTGGACCCGGACCGTCCGCTGCCCCAACCCGGCCCTGCCCGAGCACCGGGTGCCGCTGGTCCGCCAGACCTGGCTGGCGAGGACAAAGGGCCGCTGCATCGCGCTCCGCCCACTCATCGACCGCGGCCGGCTCGAGGTCGGCTGGGAGGTGGTCGAGGCCGACTCCCCAGATGGTCTCGGCTTCGACCCGGCGGCCTGGTCGAAGCGCGGGGAGGCGAGCTGCTTGATCTGCGGCACCATGGTCTCCGGCGATTACGTCAAGGCCGAAGGGATCGCCGGCCGCATGGGCATCGCTCCCCTGGCGGCGGTGGTACTCAAGCCCTCGGGACGTGGACGTGACTACCTGGCCGCCGGCAGCTACTCGCTGCCCGACGACGAGGAGTGCCGGCGCCGCCTGGCCCTGCTGGAGGTCCAGCCACCCGAGGAACCGATCACCGAGGGCAACAGCAGTGGTATCCGGGTGCCGCTCTACGGTCTGATGCGCTTCCGCGATCTCTTCACCCCGCGCCAGCTGCTCACGCTCTGCACGCTGGCCCAGGGCGTGCGCGAGACGCACGCCGAGATGCTGGCCGCGGGGGTGCCGGCCGACCGCGCAGAAGCGGTCGCCACCTACCTGGGCCTGTGCCTGGACCGCATCGCCGATATGAACTCGACGCTGACGCATTGGCATAACTCCCACGAGGGGATCAACAACACGTTCGCTCGGCAGGCCCTGCCCATGGTCTGGGACTTCGCCGAGGCCAACCCGTTTGCAGGGGCGGGGGGTGACGTGGCGGAGTACGTCGACAACTGCGCCGAGATCGTGGAGCGCACTCCCCAAGGGGTGACGACCGTGCTGCGCGCCTCCGCCGACGCCCTGCCCCTCGAGGACTCATCGCAGGACGCCGTCGTCACCGACCCCCCTTACTACGACAACATCAGCTACGCCGATATCTCCGACTTCTTCTACGTCTGGCTGAAGCGCTCCATCGGCCCTCTCCACCCCGAGGACCTGGGCGGCGAGCTGACCCCGAAGCGGAAGGAAATCGTCTCCGTTCCCCATCGCCATCGTGGCGACAAGGTAGCTGCTCGACGCTTCTACGAGCTGTCGATGGCGCAGAGCTTCGCCGAGGCCCACCGGGTCCTCAAGCCCGGTGGCCCCCTGGTCTGCATCTACGCCCACAAGACCACCCTGGGCTGGTCCACCCTGGTCGAGGCCCTGCGCCAGGCCGGCTTCACCATCACCGAGGCTTGGCCCCTGGACACCGAGATGCCGCAGCGCAGCCGTGGTCAGAACAGCGCCGCTCTCGCCTCCTCGATCTTCCTCGTCGCCCGCAAGCGCGAGGAGGGTGCCGGGGTAGGCCGCGAGGCCCAGGTGATGCGAGAGCTGGACGACCTCACCGCCGAGCGTTTGGAGCGCCTGCGCAGGGCCGGCGTCAGTGGCTCCGATCTGGTCATCGCTGTCCTCGGCGCTGCCCTCAAGGCCTTCACCCGCTTCGAGCGGGTGGAGCGGGACAACGGCGAGCCGCTGGCGGCCGAGCAGTTCCTGGTCCGGGCCCAGCGCCGGGTGCTGGACGCCATCTTCGGCCACCTCGGCAGCGCCGACGCCGTCACCCGCTTCTACCTCGCCAGCCAGTTCAGCTACGGCTACGGCCCGGTCGCCTTCGACGAGATGAACAACCTGGCCCGGGCCACCGGGGTGGAGCTGGACGGCCCTCGGGGCCTGACCGCTGGCCCCAACCCCCTGGTCCGAAAGCAAGGCTCCACGGTGCAGCTGCGCGACTTCGAGGCTCGTGGCGACGACCCCGGGCTCGGGCTGCCCTCGGACTCGGGAGTGGGACCGGCCGCCCTGATCGACGTGGCCCAGGGCCTGCTCTGGCGGGCCGAGCACCGGAGGGGCGAGCTGAAGGAGTACCTGGCCCAGGCCCGCCCCGATGGGGCCTTGCTCCGGGGGGTGATGCAGGCCCTGGCCGGGGAGGCCCTGCGCACCGGTGCCGGGGATGGCAAGGCCCCGGAGCAACAGGCGGCGGAGCGCCTGCTCGGCTCCTGGCGCTACGTGGTGGAGGAGAACCTGCTGGTCTGATGTCCGAGCGCAGCCCCGCCTATCGGCTCGTCCCCTGGACCTCGGTGGCACGCCCCCCT
>Ga0209810_1003761_pt1 | contig 15484 bp, 13 predicted proteins | sample Coa_R1_7_FD_187159 | JGI IMG/M metagenome (GOLD analysis project Ga0209810, IMG submission 187159) | Surface soil microbial communities from Centralia Pennsylvania, which are recovering from an underground coalmine fire - Coalmine... | ecosystem: Environmental > Terrestrial > Soil > Unclassified...
CAAGGGCAACCTCGCCCCGCAGGGCGCGATCGTGAAGGTCGCCGGCATGGAGCGGCTGCAATTCACCGGCCCCGCCCGCTGCTTCGACTGCGAGGAAGACGCGTTCGCCGCCGTGCAGTCGCGCAACTACAAGCTCGGCGACGTGATCGTCATCCGCTACGAAGGGCCCAAGGGCGGGCCGGGCATGCGCGAGATGCTGCAGACGACCGGCGCGCTCGTCGGCCAGGGGGTCGGCGAGAAGGTGGCGCTGATCACCGACGGCCGCTTCTCCGGCGCCTCGCATGGGTTCTGCATCGGCCATGTCGGGCCGGAGGCCGCGGTCGGCGGCCCCATCGGGCTGCTCCGGGACGGCGACCCGATCACGATCGACGCCGTCGCCGGCACGATCGACGTGGCGCTGAGCGACGCCGAACTGGCCGAGCGCCGCAAAAACTGGTCGCCGCGCCGCCACGATTTCCAGGCGGGCGCGCTGTGGAAGTACGCGCAGACCGTCGGGGATGCCGAAAAGGGTGCCCTCACCCACCCCGGCGCCCGCGCCGAAACCCACACCTACGCCGATATCTGAAACGTGCGGCCGGCCCCAACTAATCCCTCTCCCCCCTTCAGGGCGGAGAGGGAGGGGCCAGCCCCCTCCCTTGCCCTCCCCCGCTTGCGGGGGAGGGAGGGGTGGGGGACCCTCTCCGCCCCCAAGGGCGGAGAGGGAGTTTGAGAAATGCCCAACATCGTCCTCGTCATCCTGGGACGCGCCGAGGCGGCGGAGGCGTGCCTCGATGCGGCGGCGCATGCCGCGCGCGCGCTCGGCGACGCCCGCGTGATCGCGGTGGCGACGCGGACCCCGATTGAAAGCCAGGTGCTGCCGAGCGAGGAGGTTCTGACCTCCCGCCGCCGCGCCGAACTGCAGCAGCGCGCCGACGCCGCGATCGCCGGCCTCAAAGCCCGCTTCGACGCCTGGCAGCGGGAGCGCGGGCTGCCGGCGAGCTGGACCGAGGCCGCCGGTGCGGCCGCCGATGAAATCCACCGCCACGGCCAGGCCGTCGAGCTGCTTGTGGTCGCCGCCGCGCCGGGGGCGCACGACGGCACCGCGCTGCGCACGGCGCTTCTCGACACGCAGCGGCCGGTCATCCTCGTCCCGGATCGGATCGGCCCGTCGCTCGGCCGCCGGGTCGCCATCGCCTGGCATGAGGACGAGCCGGCGGTGCGTGCCGTGCTGGCGGCGATGCCGTTCCTCGTCGCCGCCGAGCGTATATGGGTGCTGCAGGCAAGCCGAGCGGGACAGGCCATGGGCCGCCTGCCGGCGATCCTGGAGGAGCACGGGATCGCCGCCGAGCTTCGCGGCGTGCCTGCCGGCCACGACGCCGGAGCGGCGCTGCTGGCGGAGGCGCACGCGCTCGCCGCCGACCTCCTCGTCATGGGCGCCTACGCGCACAGCCCGCTCGTCGAGGCGGTGCTCGGCGGCGTCACGCGGACGGTGCTGCGCCGCGCCGACCTCCCCGTGCTGCTGCGTCATTGATGTCCACATACCTTTGGGTCGCAATCGGCGGCGCGCTCGGCTCGGTCGCGCGCTTCTGGATGGGCGCTGCCGTCGCCGCGGTGACCGGCCCGCAATTCCCCTGGGGCACGATCCTCATCAACATTATCGGCTCGTTCGTGATCGGCTTCTTCGCGGTGCTGACCGGACCGGCCGGGCGCTTCGTCGTGCCCGGCGACGCGCGCGCCTTCGTGCTGGTCGGGCTGTGCGGCGGCTATACGACGTTCTCCGCCTTCAGCCTGCAGACGTTCGAACTCGCGCAGGACGGCGAGTGGCTGCGCGCCGGCGGCAACATTGCGCTGTCGGTCGTGCTGTGCCTGCTGGCGGTGTGGGCCGGCTGCGCCGCCGCTGCCGCGATAGCGGGGGTGCCGAACCACCGCTGAGGGAAACAGCACAGTCTTCGTGATCGGCGCGACAATCGCCGCATCCTTCGCAACTCGATCCCCAGCCATTAGGATGCGGCCATGCCGTTCGCCCCGGACCTAGCACTGCCCCTGCCCGACCGCGCCCGCACCTTCCTCGACTTCTGGTTTGGCGCGGCGGACGACCCCGAGCGGCTGCATCACCGCCAGATCTGGTTCCGCAGCACGCCCGCGTTCGACGAGCAGGTCCGCCGCCTTTTTACGGCCGATCACGAGGCGGCCCTCGCCGGCGATCTACGCGATTGGGCCGAGGCGCCGGAAAGCGCGCTCGCCTTCGTGATGCTGCTCGACCAGGTGCCGCGCAACGTCTTCCGCAGCACGCCGCGCGCCTTCGTCGGCGATCCGCTGGCGCTCGCGGCGACGCGCCAGGCGCTCGACCGCGGCTTCGACCGGCTGCTGCCAGCCGCGTGGCGGCTGTTCTTCTACCTGCCATTCGAGCACAGCGAGAACCTCGCGGACCAGCGGCGCGGCCTCGACCTGATACTGGCGCTGCCGCCGGTGCCGGGCCGCCCGGCCGACGGTCACACGACCCGCCTGCACCTCGAAATCATCGAGCGCTTCGGCCGCTTCCCGCACCGCAACGCCATCCTCGGCCGTCCGTCCACGGAAGCCGAACTCGCCTTCCTGGCCGAGTGCGAACACCGCTTCGGCCAGCCTTTCAAGGGATGACGATCATGCCGATCACCGGGATCAGCATCAGCGACACCACCGTCTTTGCCGACGGCCATCCGTTCGGCGCGGCCGGCGCCTATGTCCGGGTCAAGGGGGTGGCGCGCGGCGTGCTGGACCCGCACGCCCCGGAGAATGCCGGCATCGTCGATCTCGACAAGGCGGCGCGCAACGGCGAGGGCCTCGTCGAGTACGCGACCGATTTCGACCTGTTGCGGCCGCAAGACCCGGCGCGAGGCAGCGGCATTCTCGTCTACGACGTGCCGAACCGCGGCTCGAAGCGCATCTTCAACCTGCTCGACGACATCCCGGCCAACGACCCGGCCCGCACCAACGACCCGAAGACGGTCGAGGACGCCGGCCTCGGCTTCTGCCTCGGCCGCGGCTATGCGCTGGTATGGTCGGGGTGGGACCCCGGCGCGCCGCGCGCCAATACCGGGCTCGGGGCGGAGTTTCCAGACGCGCTCGAACAGGGCCGGCCGATCATGCGGCGCATCCGCGACGAGTTCCACATCGGCACCCGCGCCCCCGGCGACGGCAGCGTACACCGCCTCCCCTACCCCGCCGCCTCGACCGACCAGCCCGGCGCGCGCCTGACCGTCCGCGACCGCGAAAGCGACCGCCGCACGGAAATCCAGCGGCGCCAATGGGAATTCATCGACGGCCGCTCAATCCGGCTGCTGCCCGACGACCGCAAGTTCGAGCCGATCAAGATCTACGAGCTGTGGTACGAGGCGACCGGGGCGAAGGTGCTCGGCGTCGGCTTCGCCAGCGTCCGCGACCTCGTCTCGTTCCTCCGCTACGACGGCGGCGTCTCGAACCCGCTCACGCAAGGCGCCGCCGCCATTCGGCACGCCCTCGCCTTCGGCGTGTCGCAGAGCGGCCGTTTCCTGCGCCATTTCCTCGAGCTCGGCATGAATGCCGATGGCGCCGGCCGCCGCGTCTTCGACGGCGTCTTCAGCCACGTTGCCGGCGCCGGCAAGGTCTTCGCCAATCACGGCTTCGGCATGCCCGGCCGCACCGCGACGCAGCACGAGGACCGCCTCTACCCGGAGAACTGGTTTCCGTTCAGCACCGCCACGACGACCGACCCGATCTCCGGCAAGCGCGGCGCCTTGCTCGGCGGCGCCGCCGTGGACCCGAAGATCATCGAGACCAACACCTCGACCGAATACTGGCAAAAGGGCGCCTCGCTTATTCATACCGATCCCGGTACGCGGCGCGACCTCGCGCTGCCGCCGAACGCGCGCGCCTACCTGATCGCCGGCACCCAGCACGGCGGCCGCCCCGGCGTCGATCCCCGCCCCGGCCCGTGCGCCAACCCGCGCAACGCGCACAGCGCCACCCCGGCGCTGCGGGCGCTGTTCGCCGCGCTCGAGGAATGGGTGACGCGGGGCGTCGAGCCGCCGCCGAGCCGCGTCCCCTCGCTCGCCGCCCGCACGGCCGTGCCGGCCGAAGCGGTGCGCCTGCCGCGCGTGCCCGGTTTCGCCCATGCACCGGGCAGCAATATCGTCACCGCGCCGGTCGATTGGGTCGATCCGCCGGAAGGAGGCCCGACGCGCGTCTACGAGACGTTCGTGTCGGCGGTGGACGCGGACGGCAACGAGGTCGCCGGCATCCGCCTGCCGCCGATCGCCGTGCCGCTCGGGACCTATACCGGCTGGAACGTCTACCGCGCCCAGCCCGACGAACTCGCCGACCGCGACGGCTCGTTCATCGCCTTCGCCCGCACCCGCGCCGAGCGCGACGCCGCCGGCGACCCGCGCCCGTCGCTGGCGGAGCGCTACGGCTCGCGCGCGGCCTACGTCGCGAAAGTGAAGGCCGCCGCCGACGCGCTCGTCGCCGAACGCCTCCTGCTGCCCCACGACGCCGACGCCTTCGTCCGCGCCGCCGAAGGCGCTGAAGGCCTTACCGGACCCACGGCGGCATAGTGAGACGGCTCGGGAATTGACGCCCGTGCTCGCGCGTTAGCTCGATGCCCGGAACGCGGCGGAGTAGCGGAAATGCGTGCGGCTGGATTGATGTGCGGAGCGTTGCTGGTTGCGGCTTCGGCGACGCCGGCCCTGGCATGGCGTGACGGGATGGGCGATGGCCCCGAGGCCCCGATGAGCTACCGGATGGCTGGCCCGATGAGGGACGGGCCGTTTTACGGCCGCGCTCACGATCCCGGATTTTGGCGCGGCCGGGCCGACATCGATCACCGCTACCACGGCGGCTTCGGTTTCGGTCATCCGTACGAGGGCGGGCCTGGTTACGGCGTCGGCTTCATGCCCGCTTATGGCGGTTATTGGGGCGGCTATGCTGCACCGATGCTCTATGCGGGTCCGATGCCCGCGGCCGAATATGTGCCCCCGCCGCCACCACCGGTCCATACGGATACGATCGTGGAGCGCGATGTTCCCGTCGTGGAGAAGGTCGTGGTGGTCCGCGAAGTGCCGGTTCCCGTGCCGGTCTACCAGGCCCATCGCCCGTATCGGCACCACGTCACTTATCGCAAGCCGGCAGCCGCGCCCTGTACCTGTCGTTAAAGACGCTCTGATGTGAGGACCCGACGCTCTCGTTCGTCGTCCCGGCGCAAGCCGCGCCTCAGCCGCTCGATCATTTGGAAAGGTGGATGCCGGCGTGCGCCGGCATGACGACGGCAGGAGCGAGCCGAGTGCAATGAACCCCAGGATTCCAAGAGGAATATTCGACACGACTTGTACCGAGGACGACCCCGGTTCGACAGATATCCTTCTCGAAGCGGTGCCGAAATTGCCATAATCGCATGGCATAATCTCTCACCCAAACCCAGCCGGCCGAGGAGGCAGAATTGCTGCGGAAGCAGCGGCGGGTGAATAGCGGTTGCGGGCGGGAGGCCTGTTCTTTTCCTGATAATAACAGCGATAACAGGGTCGGGCCGTGCTCCGGCGGAGTGGTGGCCGTGCCGGGCCGCGGCGGATCCGGGACTCGCCAGTAGCGCTTGTTCTGCGGCGGCGGGCGGGGCAGCATGCGGCGCGAGAGAACGGGAAAGAGGGAGGGGAAAATGCCTGGGGTGGCGCGGATCGCAGGGGCCTCGGCGGCGGCGTTGATGCTTGCCGTGTGCGCGGCCGGGACGGCGCGGGCGCAGCTGATGATCGTCGGCAACGACGAGAAGCCCGGGTGGGACCAGAACGGCAAGCCGATCTTGAACGCGCCGGGGCATGACAACCTGACGATCATCGACATGTCGAAGCCCGACGCGCTCAAGATCGTCGCGACGATCCCGCTCGACAATTCGATCGTCGGGCCGCCGACCAACCTGGCGATCACGCCCGACCAGAGCCTCGCGCTCGTCGCCAACTCCGTCAACGGCGTCAAGAAGGACGACGGGTACGCGATCGTGCCGGACGACCGGCTGTTCGTCATCGACCTGAAGGCCAACCCGCCGGCAGTCATCAACACCTTGCATTTGGGCAAGCGCCCGTCAGGGCTGGCGATCAACGCCGCGGGCAACATGGCGCTGGTCTGCAACCGCGACGACGGCACGATTTCGGTGCTGTCGATCAGCGGCAAGGACGTGAAGGTCGCCGACACCGTCACGGTCGGCACCGGCGCCGACTCGGTCTCCGCCGTGACGATCAGCCCCGACGGCAAGCGCGCGCTGGCCGCCAAGGCGGCGGCCAACAAGATCGCCGTGCTGACGATCGACAACGGCAAGGTGAGCTATACCAAGGATGACCTGCCGCCCGGCATCTTCCCCTACAACGTGATGATCGCGCCCAGCGGCACGATCGCCATTACCGCCGACAACGGCCACGGCGGCAGCTCCGACGGCAACGTCGATACCGCGAGCGTCATTGATCTCGAAGCCAACCCGGTGCGGGTCATCGAGCACATCACGGTCGGGGATTCGCCCGAGGGCCTCGCGATCAGCCCGAAGGGGAACCTCGCGGTCACGGTCGAGGCGCGCGGCTCGAACCAGCCCAAGAGCAGCTGGTTCTATCATCCCGGCGGCGCCGTCACGGTGCTGAAGATCGACGGCAAGAAGGTCACGCGCGCCGGCGAGGCGACGGTCGGCGCATTGCCCGAGGGCGCGGTGTTCAGCCCCGACGGCAGCTATCTCTACGTCGGCAACTTCATCGACTCCGACCTGTCGATCCTGCGGGTGGACGGCGACAAGCTGACCGACGCCGGCCGCTTCAAGCTCCCCGGCCACCCCGCCTCGATGCGCGGCGGACCGCAGTAGCTCTCCCGCCACTGGTCACCCGCGGGCTTGACCCGCGGGTCTCGGGGGGCCGCAGATGGCCGGGTCGAGCCGGCCATGACGAAGGCGGTCACTACTGCAGCTGCGGCTTGACCTCCTGGCAGAGGAGGCGGATCGCGTTCAGGACGCGGTCGTGCGGGATGAGGCCGCCGCAGTTGAGTTCGGCGAGGATGCCGTCGACGCCGATTTCGTCGCGCAATTCGCGCAGCCGCCGCGCGACGCTGTCGGGCGTGCCGACGATGACGTTGCGGCCGAGCACGTCGGCGTAGGTCAGGGTGCGCAATTTCTCGGCGCGCTCAATGAAGGCCTGGCGGCCGGAGCGCCGCGCCGACTCGGCGATCAGCTCGTATTGCAGCCGGTAAAAGTGGGTGACGCTCTCCTCCGCCTCGGCGCGCGCCCGCTCCTCGGTCTCGGCGATGTACATCGGGGCGCCGACATAGACCTGGCCGCGGCCCGGACGGCCGGCGCTCTTCCACCCTTCCTGGTAGCTCGCGACCTGGCCGGCGATGTCGCTCCACGGGACGTGACGCGTGCTGGCGAAGACGGGGTAGCCTTGGGCGCCGATGGCGGGGAAGGTATCGGGCGTGCTGGCGGCGACGCGGATCGGCGGCAGCTTGTTGCGGTACGGGTGCGGCACGCAGGCGACGTCGTGGAAGCTGTGGAAGCGGCCCTCATAGGTGAAGCGCGGCTCGCTCCACGCCTTCTCGACGATCTGCAGGATTTCGGCAAAGCGCTCGCGGCTCTCGTCGTACGGCACCTGGTAGGCGTCATAGGTGCTGACGACGCCGCTGCGCCCGACGCCGAAGATCAGCCTGCCCTTGCTGATCTGATCGACGGTCGCGGCCTCCTCGGCGAGGCGCAGCGGGTGGCACAGCGGCAGGACCTGCACCGCGATGCCGATCTTCATACGCTCGGTGCGCGCCGCGATCGCGCTGGCGATGCTGAGCGGCGCCGACAGATAGGTCCGCTCCGGCGCGAAGTGGATCTCGGCCAGCCACATCACGTCGAGGCCCCAGCGCTCGGCGGCGTCCACCTGCGCCATGCTCTCGTCGAACATCTCCGTCTCGCCGCGCCCCGGCACCGACGGGAACTCGTGGAACATGCCGATTTCCATCCTGCATCCTCTCGCCGATTATCTGAGCATTCGCGCCGCTACAGGCTCTGCGTGCGCAACAGCCGGGCGCGGTTTCTCTGCCAGTCGCGGTCGCGCTCGGCCTGGCGCTTGTCGGCCTTGCGCTTGCCGCGGGCGAGGCCGAGCTCGATCTTGGCGCGGCCGCGCTCGTTGAAATAGATCGACAACGGCACCAGGGTCATCCCCTCGCGCCGGATCGCGCCGAGGAGGCGGTTCATCTGCTTGCGGTGCAGCAGCAATTTGCGCGGCCGTCTCGGTTCGTGCCCGAAATGCGAGGCGGCGCTGTATTCGGGGATGTTGGCATTGACGAGGAACAGTTCGCCCGCCTGCTCGTCGGCGTAGGCCTCGGCGATGCTGGCGCCGCCCTGGCGCAAGACCTTGACCTCGGTGCCGCGCAATACGAGGCCCGCCTCGATCGTGTCCTCGATCAGGTAATCGTGGCGGGCCCGCCGGTTCTGCGCCGCATAGCGGTCGCCCGAGCGCATCAGTTGAGGAGGCCGGCGCCCCGCATCGCGCGCTGCACCTTCTCCTGCGTCTCGGGCATGATCGGGCACAGCGGCTGGCGCACCTGTGCGCTGCTCTTGCCGAGCAGCGAGGCGGCGTACTTGACCGGCGCCGGACTCGTTTCGGCAAACAGCGCGTCGTGCAGCGGCATCAGCCGCTCGTTGAGCGTGCGCACGGTCTTCACGTCGCCCTTCTGCCACGCCTCGTGCATCTCGGCGCAGAGGTGGGGCGCGACGTTGGCGGTGACGGAGATGCAGCCGTCGCCGCCCTGCGCGAGATAGGCGACAGCGGTGCCGTCCTCGCCTGAGAGCAGCGCGAACTCCGCGCCAATTTCGAGCCGCATCTTGAGCGGGCGGGTGAGATCGTTGGTGGCGTCCTTGACGCCCACGACATTGGGAAGTTTCGCGAGCCGCGCCATCGTCGCGTTCGACATGTCGACGACGGAGCGGCCGGGAATGTTGTAGATCACGATCGGCAGATCGACCGCGTCGTGCACCGCCTTGAAGTGGTGGTAGAGGCCTTCCTGCGTCGGCTTGTTGTAATAGGGGCAGACGATCAGCGCGGCGTCGGCGCCGGCCTCCTTGGCCTGCCGCGTCAAATGGATCGTGTGCTCGGTCGAGTTGGTGCCAGTCCCGGCGATGACGGGCGCCCGCCCCTTCGCGACCTCGACGCACAGCGCGATGACACGGCGGTGCTCGTCGTCGTGCAGGGTCGGCGACTCTCCGGTCGTGCCGCACGGCACCAGCCCGTGCGTGCCCTGGCCGATCTGCCAGGCGACGAACTCCTGGAAGGCGGTTTCGTCCAATCCCTTGCCGCCGTCCTTGTCCCGGAAGGGGGTGATCAGCGCAACGAGCGATCCCTTGAACATGACGTCCCTCCGGTTGACGATGCGACCGCGGCAACGATAGTCGCCGTTGCCGCCGGCTTCAACAAGAGCGAACGCCTTGGCAACCGGCCCGTCTCATTTTGGTTAACCACCGCCGCAGGGAATTCGCCGCCGACAGGAAAAGGAAGAGAAAGCCGGCGGCCTCAAATTGAGGTGAAATAGTAAGATCTGCTTTCACCTCGCAGTTGTTTCTCGCGCTTCGGCGCCTTTTTCGCGCCGGCGCGGCTTGCCGAGCACCATGAAAGCTCTTAAACAAAATTGACATCCCTCTTGGCCTCGCGGGGGCGGCCGCTCGTGCTTCTTTCCCGGTTTGCCTTTGTGCTTGCCGTTGCCTCTGTCACGTTGCCTTTGGCGGCGGCGGCCGAGGGCGGCGCCGACATCGACCGCCAGGCGATGCAGGCTGTCGTCGCCGCCGCCGACAGCGGCGATTGGAAACAGGCGTTCGCCCGCGCCGCGCAGATCAAGGACCCGCTGCCGCTGAAGATGGTGCAGTGGCTGGAATACACGCGCGGCAATACCGCCGCGCGCTTTGCCGACATCGCCGCGTTCATCGACGCGAACCCCAACTGGCCGCACCAGAAGACGCTGTGCCGGCGGGCGGAGGACGCGCTGCAATTCGAGTCCGACGAGACCGCGGCGGCGTGGTTCAAGCGTCACCCGGCCACCAGCGCGGCCGGGAGAGTGCGCGAGGCAGAGATCCTGCTCAATCGCGGCGACACCGCGCACGGCATGGCGGCGCTGACCGCCGCCTGGATCAACGGCGACTTCACGCCGCTCGAAGAGCGCAGCTTCTGGACCCGCCACGGCAGCCAGATGCGGCCGGAGGACAACTGGAAGCGTCTCGACCGGCTGATCTGGGACAACCAGGTCGAGCCGGCGCGGCGCATGCTGTCGCTGGTCTCGGCCGACTACCGCGCCCTTGCCGAGGCGCGGATCGCCCTCGCCACCGGGGCGCCGCATGCCGAGATCTTGGCGGCGCGGGTGCCGGCCGCGCTGAAATCCGATCCGGGCCTGCTGTTCGACCAGCTGCGCTGGGACCGCAAGAAGGACGCGGTCGATGCCGCCGCGCAAATCCTGCTGGCGCAGTCGGGCGACCCGGTGCACCCGGCCGCGTGGTGGGGCGAGCGGCAGCAGATCGCGCGCCGCCTTCTCGCCGGCGGCAACAGCGAACAGGCCTACAAGATCGTGCAGCAGCACGGCGCGCTCACCGGCGACGCCTATTCCGAGGCGGAGTTCCTGTCAGGCTATATCGCGCTGCGCTTCATGAAGAAGGCCGACCTCGCCTTCGACGACTTTGCCAACATTCTGGCGCGGGTCGGCACCGCCTCGGGCAAGGCGCGCGCCGCTTATTGGGGCGGCCGCGCCGCGGCGGCCGAGGGCAAGGCCGAGCTCGCCACTAAATGGTTCGCCGCCGGTGCCGATCACATGACGACGTTCTACGGCCAGCTCGCGGCGCATCAGCTCGGCAGCAGCGCGCCGCCGCACCCCGATCCCGAACCGCGGCCCAGTCCGGAACAGCTTGCCCGCTTCAATGCGCAGGAGCTGGTGCGGGCGGCGCGGCTGTTCCTCGAAGCCAGCCCCCGCGACCATCACGCCAAGGCCTTCCTGATGCGGCTGGCCGAAACGGCGAAAGCGCCGATCGACTTGGCGATGCTCGCCGACCTCGCCGAGTCGCACGGGCGGATCGATCTCGCCATCGCGGTGGCGCGCCGCGCCGGCGAGGACGGCATGCCGCTGCTGGTGCATGGCTATCCGGTGACGGCGCTGCCGAGCGGCGGGACGACCGAGCGCCCGCTGCTGCTGGCGATCGTGCGGCAGGAAAGCGGCTTCGCGCCCGACGCGGTTAGCCCGGTCGGCGCCCGCGGGCTGATGCAGCTGATGCCGGCGACGGCCGCAAGCGTCGCCAGCAAAATCCAGCTGCCGTATTCCGCCGAGCGGCTGACCGCGGACGGCATCTACAACGTCACCCTCGGCCGCGCCTATCTCGAAACCCTGCTCGACGATTTCGGCGGTTCCTACGCGCTCGCGATCGCCGCTTACAACGCCGGGCCGGGGCGGGTGCGGCAATGGCTGCACGAATTCGGCGACCCGCGCGGCAAGGACATCGAGATGGTGGACTGGATCGAGATGATCCCGTTCACCGAAACTCGCACCTATGTGCAGCGCGTCCTGGAAAACCTGCAGATCTACCGCGCCCAAAGCGGCAATCAGGCGAGCGCCTTCTCCCTCGTCAGCGACCTCGCCCGCTAGAGCGGTTCCGTTCAGATGCGAACGTTCCTATCGCGTCATCGCCGGGCTTGACCCGGCGATCTTGGGCGCACTGCAGATGGCCGGGTCAAGCCCGCCATGACGGCTTGTACGGAGAGGGCCGGACACCGCGCTAGTATCCTGATCACGAAGCTCATGAGGTTCCACCCGGTCATGGTATTGTCATGCCGGCGTAGGCCGGCATCCACCTGTCCAACAATCGAGCGGCTGAGGGGTAGGTCCCCGCCTGCGCTGGGACGACGACATTGAAGCGCGGCAATCGGCGAAACTCCGGGATCAGGAGACGAGTCTTTCTCGCTTTTCGTTCCGAAAAGGCAGCACCGTGACCCAGCCGAACGACCCCCGGTCTGCGCGGATCCCGAACACGGTGCTGGTGCTGATGGGCGTCTCGGGCTCCGGCAAATCGACGATCGCCGCAGAACTGCAGCGGGTTCTCGGCTGGCCGTTCCAGGAAGGCGACGACCTCCACCCGCCCGCGAACGTCGAGAAGATGCGGTCGGGACACCCGCTGAACGACGACGACCGCCGGCCCTGGCTCGAAGCGGTGGCGCGGTGGATCGACGCCCGCCTCGCCGCCGGCGAACCCGGCATCATCACCTGCTCCAACCTCAAGCGGGCCTATCGCCGGATCACGATCGGCGACCGGCGCGGCGTGACATTGGTGTACCTCAAGGGCCGGCCGGGTCTGATCCAGGGCCGCATCGCGGCACGCACGCACCGCTACATGCCGGCCTCGCTGTTGCAAAGCCAGTTCGACACGCTCGAGGAACCGGGCGCGGACGAGCATCCGCTCGTGGTTCCCGTCGAGGGCACACCGGCCGAGACCGCGGCGCGTCTGCTGGAGCTTTTTGCCGCGAGGAATGAGACGACAGGGGCGCAGGATTCGTGATGTAATTCCATCCTCGATGAAGCATTGGCGAGGGCGGCAATGGACGGCAAGGAGCGGGCTCTGATCGTCGGCGCCGGCGTGGGCCTCAGCGCGGCGCTGGCGCGGCGTTGCGCGAAGGAAGGAATGGCGGTCGTCCTCGCCGCCCGCGACGCTCAGAAGCTGGCGGAGTTCGCGCGCGAGATCGGCGCCACCGCCGTCGCGTGCGACGCCAGCCGCCGCGCCGATGTCGAGCGCCTGTTCGCCGAGGTAGACGCCGGCGGCGACCGCCTCGATCTCGTCGTCTACAACGCCAGCGGCCGCGCGCGCGGCCCGATCGCCGAGCTCGACCCGGATGAGGTCGAGAGAAGCCTGATGGTGACGGCGTTCGGCGGCTTTCTGGTGGCGCAGCAGGCGGCCCGCCGCATGCTGAAGCAGGGCCACGGCACGATCCTGCTGACCGGCGCCAGCGCCGGGGTCAAGGGCTATCCGCGCTCGGCGCCGTTCGCGATGGGCAAGTTCGCGTTGCGCGGCCTGGCGCAGAGCATGGCGCGCGAGCTGCACCCGCAGAACGTCCACATCGCGCACATCGTCATCGACGGCTCGATCGCGCGGCCGAACGACCCGCGTCTCGCCGAACGCGGCCCCGACGCGATGCTGTCCGCCGACGCCATAGCCGACACCTATTTCCACCTCCACCGCCAGCACCGCAGCGCCTGGGCCTGGGAGATCGAGCTGCGGCCGTGGGTCGAGACATTCTAGGACGCGACCCCCTGCAACTCGTTGACTTTCGCTACGAAAGTGCTATCTAGGCGCGTCATGCACCCAACGCGCGACGAGCGGCGACTTATCATCTCGGCGTCCCGGTAGACGCCGACCCGTCTCGTCTGTCCCCGATCCGGGGAATGATCTCGCGCCTGGTGAACCGTATGACCTTCTACAGATACCGCTCCGGCACCCGCCGAAAGACCCTGCGCCTGCGACTTAGCACCGGCCGGCGCGGCTGACGCGCCGGCCGTTCTTGGCGATCTCGTTCAGGCGACCGCCGCCCGAGAGCAGGGCGCGGTCTTGCAGCAGGAGTTTTCGATGCCCGGCATGCCGATCCACAAGTACCGTCCTTTCCCTGCCATCGATCTGCCCGACCGGCGCTGGCCGACGCGGGTCATCGACAAGGCGCCGCTGTGGTGCAGCGTCGATCTGCGCGACGGCAACCAGGCGCTGGTCGAGCCGATGGGCCCCGAGCGCAAGCGCCGCATGTTCGAGCTTCTCGTCAGGCTCGGCTTCAAGGAGATCGAGGTCGGCTTCCCGTCCGCCTCGGAAACCGACTTCGCGTTTGTGCGCGAGCTGGTCGAGCAGGACCTCGTGCCGGAGGACGTGACGATCCAGGTGCTGACCCAGGCGCGGCCTGAGCTGATCGAGCGCACCTTCGAGTCGATCCGGGGCGCCCGACGGGCCATCGTCCATCTCTACAACTCGACCTCGACGCTGCAGCGGCGGGTCGTGTTCGGCCTCGACAAGGCCGGCATCACCAAGATCGCCGTGGACGGCGCCAAGCTGATCCGCGAACTGACCGCAACGGTGCCGGAGACTGAGATCGTCTACCAGTATTCGCCGGAGAGCTTTACCGGCACCGAACTCGACTACGCCGTCGAGGTGTGCGAGGCGGTCATGGACGTATGGCGGCCGACGCCGCAGAAGAAGGTCATCCTGAACCTGCCGGCGACCGTCGAGATGGCGACGCCGAACGTCTATGCCGACCAGATCGAGTGGTTCGGGCGCCACATCCGCGACCGCGACAGCATCGTCCTGAGCCTGCACCCGCACAACGACCGCGGCACCGGCGTCGCCGCCGCCGAGCTCGGGGTCATGGCGGGGGCCGACCGGGTCGAGGGCACCCTGTTCGGCAACGGCGAGCGCACCGGCAACGTCGATGTCATGAACCTGGCGCTGAACCTCTATAGCCAGGGCATCGAACCCGGCTTGGAGATCAAGGACATCGACGAGATCGTCCGCACCGTCGAATACTGCAACCAGCTGCCGGTGCACCCGCGCCATCCCTACGCCGGGGAGCTGGTCTACACCGCCTTCTCCGGCTCGCACCAGGACGCGATCAAGAAGGGGTTTGACGCGCTCGCCAAGCGCAACGACGAGTTGTGGGAGGTGCCCTACCTGCCGATCGACCCCAAGGATCTGGGCCGCACCTACGAGGCGGTGATCCGGGTCAACAGCCAGTCCGGCAAGGGCGGCGTCGCCTATCTCCTCAAGGAGGACCACGGCCTCGACCTGCCGCGGGGGTTGCAGATCGAGTTCAGCCGCATCGTCCAAGAGGCGACCGACCGCACCGGCAAGGAAATGACCAGCGCCGACATCTGGGCGATGTTCCAGGACACCTATCTGAGCCGCGACGGCATCCAGCTTGTCGATTACAACCTGCTGCCCGAACCGCGCCATCCCGACCTTCGCCGCATCGCCGCGACCGTCGTCGCGGACGGCGCCGAGCGGCAGATCGAAGGGGTCGGCAACGGCCCGATCGCCGCCTTCGTCGATGCCCTCGCCCGCGACTGCGGCATTCCGGTGACGTTCGTCGATTACCGCGAGCACGCGGTCGGCGCCGGCGCCGATGCTGTGGCGACGGCGTATGTCCAGGTGCGCGACCCGGCGAACGGCGACGAACTCTACGGCGTCGGCATGGACGGCAACATCGTCACCGCCTCGCTGCGGGCGGTAGCGAGCGCCGCGACCCGCGCGGCGCAGCGTCGCACCGTCTGAACTCCCTTAACCTTCGGCCGACGCCGCCCCTAGGCAGATGGGCGGCGCGGCTTTAGGTTCGCGCCCGCGGCAGGACCGTGCCGACGGCGAGGGGGATGTTGATGCGGACAGCGGCTGCCGTTCTTGCGATCGGGCTGGCATATGCCGGGCCGGCGCTGGCCAACGACTCCTCAGCGGAACTCGCCGCCGGGGGACTGGTCTTCATCCAGAATCCGA
>Ga0209810_1003764_pt1 | contig 15471 bp, 10 predicted proteins | sample Coa_R1_7_FD_187159 | JGI IMG/M metagenome (GOLD analysis project Ga0209810, IMG submission 187159) | Surface soil microbial communities from Centralia Pennsylvania, which are recovering from an underground coalmine fire - Coalmine... | ecosystem: Environmental > Terrestrial > Soil > Unclassified...
TGGCGGCCACTGAGACCACGTTCATACTGACTCCAATCTTGATTGCAGTTCAAGAGATCGCCGTGCGCACGTTTGCACGCTCGGCGAAGATAAAGGCAAGAGAGGAGTGGGCTAGATTCTCAGGACGTAGATCGAACCAGGCGGGGGCTGGGGAGGCGAATAGTCAGTGCGCTGAACGAATCCCGTGACTATAGGGTTAAGATTCAGCCACTCCGCGGCAGAAAGCCAAAGGACAACAACCGCAACTGGATGATAGGAGACTGCCTTTGTGTCGAGCGCGTTGTCTTGAGCGCTTTTGGGTGCTTTCTGGCAGCACCCGTGCGACGCGGACGTCCCCATCTGCTCGCACTGGTTCTTCATGGCCCGGCAGCAGGCCCGTTCTTCGGGATTCATCTGCACGTTGGAAACTACGCACGCCATCGCGGGCGTCAGATACGACACTAGAAGAAGAAGGACAATCCCGAATTGGCGCGCTACCCTCATCTCCGTATACGTAGGATAGACGAAATTGGCATTCGTTTCACGAAATACCAATCAGTCATGCGCAAGAGGTGAATAGTCGGGCACGACGCACCAGCGGATGCCGCGGCGCAGGCGCCGCGGTCTTCACGGAAAATAGCAAATATGGGAATCCCGTTGGGGTGGGTTTCAAGGGCGCACCTAGCTTGAAAAACGCCATGGCCATGACGCCGAGGCCATGCTTTCGCGGCCTGCAACCAAGCTGTTTTTCAAGACCACCGAGTTCGAGCGGCTAAATGGATTTCCGATGCTATCGGGAGCGGTTGAAGGAATCGCGCAGCAGGAAATCGTATGCGATGGAGAGCGACCAAGCCGCTGGTCATGGCTTCGGAAATCTCCGGCTTAGAGCATTGCACGCTTCATCAAGCAGGAAAACCGCATTGTGCCGGTTCACTTCCAGTTTGCAAGGAAGCGCGGGGGACAACCGCAGTTCATCGGGCGTAAGTTGCCAAAGATTGCGCCCAAGGCGTTACCGGCGACGCCGGTAGCTCGCACAGAGCAATCCAAGCCGCCAGCAGCGGCCCAAGCCACGCTCCCACTTTTCAATGCGCCCGCCGACAAGCCCACAGACAGACCCAGAGAGGCGTTTGTGTGATGAGTCCAAGGGGATTGAGTGAGAGCATTTACCCTTATTTTCGGATAAACTTTGCTACCGCAGGAGTGCTTAGTGATGAATGAAAGCAATCAGGACCCACTTGTCCAGCAGGACAGGAAATCGATCAAGATAACAGGGGAACAAGTACAAACCATCATTGAATGGCTGTCATGGGCAGACAAAGACTATGTTGCAGCTAGAAGACTACTCCTTGATGGATTGTTGGTTCAGGGAGCCTCTCTTGCAAATACAGCTATTGAGAAGTACCTGAAGGCATCAATCGTTTGCCAAGGGAAGAAGGTGCAGCGTGGCCACGATCCGTTAACTATTTACAGACAAATGAAGACAGATTGCACTTTGCAGCTAAACGAAGAATTTCTCACATTGCTCGCAAAAGCCTACAAAATGCGTTATCCAGATGATTTAGAAGCTGGCTACAACGTAGTTTTAAGCCAAGCGCTCATTCTTGACGCTCTGGATCAAAGCGTCAAGCTGATAACAAGCCGGATCGTCATAGCAAATTCTTCGGACGGACATACGGTAGTGCGATTGCTTGATAAGTTGATAGCCCAAAATGATCGTCGCGTAGTTTTCAACAATACTGCTCTTGGTACCGTAACTAAAGACGCTCTCTTAAGTCAGCCAAGTTTAGTTTATGAGTGCCGAGTTATCCAGAAGCATTCCTATATGGAGGCTGAGTATTGGGCAGCGCGAATCGAGAACGTCAATTTTGACAGAGAGGCTCTCGTCCAAGCATCTGAAAAGTCTTTCAATCTGGCACATACTCCAATGCAGTAATGCTGACGATTTCCAAGCCGCTGTCAGCCTCGCAGGTGCGAACGTACCATGAACGGGAGTTTGCGTCGGAGCGGCAGAACTATTGGAGCCGCGACCAGCAGGGGCATAGCGAGTGGCAAGGCAAGCTGGCCGGGCAGTGGGGCTTAAAAGGTGCAGTAGGCAATGAGCACTTCGCCAGATGTTTATCCCCTCAATCAATCAGTGGTTCTAAAAATCAATTCACCCGCTCCGGATGACAAGTTTGATGATAGTTACTTCAAACGCGCCCCGATCTCTACATCTTCGAGAAACCCGGCCAGCACCGGCTTGCCTTTTTCGCCGATGGAGGCGGCAACAATCATGCCGTTCGATTCAAGTCCGCGGAGCTTGCGCGGAGCAAGGTTGGCGACGATGACTACCTTGCGGCCGATGAGCGATTCCGGCTCGTAGGCTTCGGCGATTCCAGCGAGGATCTGGCGCTGTTCGTAGCCGAGGTCTACTTCGAGGCGCAGCAGCTTGTCGGCCTTTGGAACGCGCTCGGCGACTTTGATCTGCGCCACGCGCAGCTCGACCTTCATGAAGTCGTCAATGCTGATTTTTTCGTTGGTCTGCGCGTGCGTAGCAACCTGCCCAGCAGCGGCTTCGGTACCCTTCGATTCGGCAGGGGCCGGAGCAGGCACGGCGGCGGGCTGTTCTTCTGATCTTGGTGCGTTGTTCTTCTGTTCGATTTCCTGCATACGTGTGATGGCGTCCTTTTCTGCGCGGGGAAAGACGGGTCCGAGTTCGCCCAGCTTTGTGCCGGGCTTGAGGTCTCCCCACTGAATGTTTTTCAAATCTGCCTTCCTGATGTCTCCGAGGCCGAGCTGAGACCAGACCTTTGCGGCTGCGTCGGGAATGATCGGATAGACAAGTGCGGTGATGATGCGGATGGCTTCGGCTGCGGTATAGAGCACATCGGCACGATACTGCTTTTGGTCTTCTTCGCCCACATCGCCACGTGCCTTCCAGGGCGCGCGCGCGGTGAGAAAGCCATCTACCGCAGCAATGAATCCCCAGAGAGTTTCCAGCGCGCGGGAAAAATTCAGTGCATCGAATTCCCTGCCAAATTGCGCGATATAGCTAGCGGCATCTTCGCACAACCCTGTATCACAAGCCGCAGCGCGAGGTACCGCGCCATCGAAATATCTCTGGATCATGGCCAGAGTGCGGCTGGCCAGATTGCCATAGCCATTCGCGAGGTCGCTGTTGTACCGCTGCACCAGTGCGTCGAAAGAGAAGCTGCCGTCCTGCCCAAAGACAATTTCGCGCAGCAGGAAATACCGCAGCGCGTCGGCGCCCAGCACTTCCAGAATCGTCTCAGCCCGCACAATGTTGCCGCGCGACTTCGACATCTTGCTCTCTTCAAACAGCAGCCAGCCATGTGCGACGATGCTTTTAGGCAGCGGAAGCCCGGCGGCCATCAGAAATGCGGGCCAGTAGACGCAGTGGAAGCGGCTGATTTCTTTGCCGATGATGTGCAGGTCGGCGGGCCAGAATTTTTCAAAGCGCGCGCGATCTTTGGCGTCATCGCTGCCCCATCCGAGGGCGGTGATGTAGTTGGCGAGCGCGTCCAGCCAGACGTAGACGACGTGCTTTTCGTCTCCCGGAACCGGGATGCCCCATTTGAAGCTGGTGCGGCTGACCGAGAGGTCTTTGAGGCCGCTGCGCACGAAGGAGATGACCTCATTGCGGCGTGTTTCCGGGCGGATGAATTCCGGGTTTGCATCGTAGAACTCAAGCAGTTTGCGTTCAAAGGCCGAAAGCTTGAAAAAGTAGTTCTCTTCGCTGACCGTCTCAGTGATGCGTCCGCAGTCGGGGCAAGGTGAGCCTGGAGGTGCGTCCACATACAGCTCGTCAAAGACGCAGTACTGTCCGGTATAGGTGCCTTTGTAGATAAATCCGCGGTCTTTGAGCAGGGTGAAGAACTTCTGCACGGCGCGTTTGTGGCGCGGCTCGGTGGTGCGGATAAAATCATCGTAGCTGAGGCCCATGCGGTCCCATAGGCCCCGGAATTCTGCCGCAACTTTATTGGTAAATTCCTGAGGAGCGATTCCTGCCTGGCGCGCGGAGCGCTCAATCTTCTGGCCGTGCTCATCTGTCCCGGTCAGAAACCAGGTATCGAAGCCGAGGGCGCGTTTTCGACGGGCGATGACGTCGGCCACGATGGTGGTATACGCGTGTCCGATATGCGGACGCGCGTTGACGTAGTAAATCGGGGTGGTGAGGTAATACTTGCCGGGGTTCGACATGCTTGAAAAGGGTATTGTGGTGCTCTTTTTATCTTAAAACATGATGCATTTTCTCCCCACATCTCGAAGAGATGTGGGGCGCCCATATTTTGCAAAAGTCCCTGCCGCGCATCTGCCTGATAAAATCAGGCAGGAAAATCAACTTCTTTTGACTGGTCTTTTCTTTCCACGTGTATTTAACAGAACAAAAACATCTGCTGGACCGCCTGCGCGATGTGCTGCGCGTGAAATACCAGATTGAGCTGGAAAACCTGGCCATCGAGCAGCCTCCGGACATTAAGTTTGGCGAGTATGCTCTGCCTGTGGCCTTTGAACTGGCACGCCTGTTACGAAAGCCTCCGCGCAAAATTGCTGAAGAAATCGTGGCCGAGCTGGCCCCCCTGCCAGGGTTCGCGGGATTTGAAGTCGCTGGGGCGGGATACATCAATGCAAAGCTGGATCGCGGCCGGGCGGCGCCGGAGATTGCTGCCGGAAAAGAAATTCTCTCGCCGGAAACGCCGCTTCATGCGCTGGTGGAGCACACCAGCATCAATCCCAATAAGGCCGCGCATGTAGGGCATCTGCGCAATGCCATCCTCGGTGACACATTTGTCAGGCTGCTGAGGGCAGCAGGACACAAAGTGGACGTCCAGAACTACATTGACAACACTGGGGTGCAGGTGGCCGATGTCGTCGTGGGGCTGATGCATCTGGAAAAGTTGTCGCTCGATGGAGTCAGGGCGCTGATGCAGCAGCTAGAGCAGCGCGGCGAAAAGATTGATTACTACTGCTGGGACCTGTATGCGCGCGTCTCGCAGTGGTATGACGCTGACGAGTCTCAGAAGGCGGCACGCAAACAAATTCGGCTCGATACGCTGCACGCCATTGAAGAGGGCACAAGCGAGGCCGCGCAGATTGGCGACCTCATTTCGACGGCCATTCTACGCAGGCATCTGGAAACGATGCTGCGGCTGGGCATTGAATACGACCTGCTGCCGCGCGAGAGCGAGATCCTTCATCTGCATTTCTGGAACCTGGCCTTTGAGCAACTGAAGGAAAGTGGCGTCCTCTATTACGAAGAAGAGGGCAAAAATAAAGGCTGCTGGGTCATGCGCCGCCCTGGCACCGGGAGTGGCCGTCCAGGCGGCGCGCTTCGCGGGACTCAGGATGCAGACGCGGCGGAAGAGAATGGCAGCCAGGGCCCCGATGAAGACGCCAAGGTCATCGTCCGCTCGAACGGAACAGTAACCTACGTCGGCAAGGACATCGCCTACCACCTCTGGAAATTCGGCCTGCTGGGACGGGATTTCGCTTATCGCAAATTCTTCGAATATCCGAACCACACCTGCTGGATTTCTGCTGAGACGGGTGAGCCGGATCACCCACACTTTGGCGGAGCGCAGGCCATCTACAACGTGATTGACTCGCGGCAGGCTGACCCGCAGGCGAACGTGATTGAGGCGCTGCGCGGATTGGGATACACCGAGCAGGCCAGCCGGTACACGCATTTTTCCTATGAGATGGTGGCGCTGACTCCGCGATGCGCGGAAGAACTGGGCTACGAAATCTCAGAGGAAGACCGCGGGCGGACGTACATCGAAGTCTCAGGGCGCAAGGGCTTTGGCGTAAAGGCCGACGATCTGATAGACAAGCTCATCGCGGCCACGCAGAAGGAAGTAGACGGCCGCCATCCTGAACTGGGTGCAGCAGAGCGCCAGCAGATTGCACAGAAAATCGCCGTGGGCGCCCTGCGCTACTTCATGCTGAAGTACACGCGCAATACCGTCATCGCCTTTGACTTTAATGAAGCGCTGAGTTTTGAAGGCGATACAGGGCCTTATCTGCAATATGCCGTTGTGCGCACGCGCAGCATCTTCCGCAAAGCCGGGACCACGGCAGAGCACGCGCTCGCCGATTTTACCGGAGTAGACGCCACGCCGTATCTTAGCGGAGAAGACGGCGACGGCATCTGGCAGGTGTGGTTGCGCGCTGCAAAGACCTCGCTGCTACTCGACCAATGCATTGCTACGGCAGAACCCGCGTATCTGGCAAAACACGCCTTCCAGCTTGCGCAGGAGTTCAGCAATTTTTATCGCAAGCACCACATCCTAACCGAGCCTGACCCGGAGCGGAAGAAATTTCTGCTGGCGACGGCCGCGATTACGCAGCGGGAGCTGATACGCTCACTGGAATGGTTGGGAATTGGCGCGCCTGAAGTTATGTAAATCGAGTCCCAGTCCTCAGTTGCCAGTAAATACCGGGGACTGGGGACTAACAACTACTGCAATGGCAGACCATTCGCCGTCAATTGCTGTAGCTGCTGCTGGTCGTATAGTTTTACGCCGTCGGGCAGGGGAGCATAGCTCAATGAACCGGCGGTCGCCTGGCCATCCGTGATGACATACTGCACAAAGCCCTTCAGCGCGGAACGCTTCACCTTGTCCTGGCCGTCTTTGGGGATGATGAGGAATGTGAGGCCCGAGATGGGATAGGCATCCTTTGCCGTGGCCGGCGGATTCACGATCGGAGTGCGCGGATCCTGTGCCAACTGGCTGCTGAAGGCATTGATGGCCGAAGTTGTGGCCTGCGCCGTGGGTGCGATGTATTCTCCGGCCTGGTTTTTTATCTTTGCTACGGGCAGATGATTTTGTTCGGCGTAAGTCAATTCAACATAGCCAATGGCCCCGGGGGACTGACGAATATTTCCGGTCACACCTTCGCTCCCTTTTCCGCCGATTCCAACCGGCCAGCTTACGGAATTTCCTTTACCGACCTTCGACTGCCATTCTGAACTGACGACTGAGAGATATGTGGTGAAGATATTGGTTGTGCCGCTGCCGTCGGCGCGGTGCGCCACAATCACAGGGAGCTTCGGCATCTGCACGCCGGGATTGTCTTTGGTGATGGCCGGGTCCTGCCAGCTCTTAACCGTACCCAGGAAAATGGCCGCCAGCGCCTGGGGAGAAAGCTGGAGGGGGTGTTCCAGACCTGGCAGATTGTAGGTAATACACACGGGTCCTGCCGATTCGGGAATCTGGATGACGGGTTTCATCTCCTTGAGTTGATCGTCATTCAGCGCGGCATCGGATGCTCCAAAATCTACGGTGCCCATTTTGACCTGCTGAATGCCTCCGCCAGAGCCAATGGACTGGTAGTTAATGCGGACATTGGGGTGTTGCTGCGAATAGTCCTGAATCCAGCGCGTCATTACAGGATAGACAAAAGTGCTGCCTGCGCCGGAAAGCATGACATTTTCTGTTCCGGGAGTGGATTTACAGCCTGCAACGCTAACCAGGGCAATTGCGGCAGATGCAGCCGCCAGCTTCCATGAAAATAAAGTTTTATCCTTCACTGGGTTTCCTCCTGTAAGGGTCTGTTGATGTCATATTAGTGAAAGGATGCCTTTAAATGCTTGATTTTCAAGAGAAATTCACATGATTTGTGAAAGCTATCGAGAGTAGCTGCGCACCCATTCGATGATGCTGCGCACGGCCACTCCTGTAGGGCCTTTGGCCGTCCACGGTTTTGCTTCATCGAGCCATGCCATGCTGGCGATGTCGAGATGGATCCAGGGAGTGTCCTCGGCGAATTCCTTCAGGAACATGGCCGCAGTGATCGCGCCGCCATAGCGTCCGCCAGTGTTTTTGATGTCAGCGATATCGGAGCGGATCAGGTCGCGGTACTCTTCATCGAGCGGGAGGCGCCAGAAGCGCTCGCCTGCGACGGCCACAGCCTTGCTGAACTCCTGCCAGGTATCTTCATCATTTGAAAATGCTCCGGCATTGATCTGCCCCAGGGCAACGGCGACCGCACCCGTGAGCGTAGCTGCATCTATCAGGTGTGTTGCGCCAAGTTGTTTTGCATATGCGAGGCCGTCGGCGAGAACAAGGCGGCCTTCGGCGTCCGTGTTGATAATTTCGATGCTTTTGCCCGACATGGCGATCTGTACGTCGCCGGGTTTCTGCGCTTTGCCGGAAGGCATGTTCTCTGTGGCGCAGACAACGGCGATGACCTTGACCCTGGGCTTCAGTTGCGCAATGGCGCGCATGGCGCCGATCATCGCTGCTCCTCCAGCCATGTCGTACTTCATCTTCTCCATGTTGTCTGAAGGCTTGATGGAGATTCCCCCAGTATCGAAGGTGATGCCTTTGCCTACCAGTCCTAATACGGGTTTGTCCGGAGCGCCTTCAGGATCATAGGTCAGCACAATGAGCGCGGGAGGCTCATCAGACCCCTGGGCGACGCTCCAGAAGGCGCCCATCTTCAGCTCGTGCAGTTTTTCCGCGCCGTAGACATCGCACTTCAGGCCGAATTCGCGCGCCATTTCTGCTGCTCTTTGACCAAAAATTGTGGGAGTCAGGCGGTTTCCTGGCTCGTTGACAAGTGAGCGCGTGAAGTTTTGTGATTCGGCAATGATGGTGCCTTCGCGCAGACCCTCTTCAGCGCTTTTCTGGTCGGCCCCAGCAGGAATAATAACAGTGAGCGATTGCACAGTCTGGTCTTTGCGGTCGCTGCGGTAAGTGTCCGGGTCGAAGTCGGCAAGAATCGCGCCTTCGGCTATGGCGCGCTCGGTGGCTTCAGTCAATAGGCCACCTGCGGGGGCGAGAATGGCTATGTCTCGCAGTTTGCGCGGTTTCGCAAAGCGGACGGCGGTTCCGGCGGCCCTGCGAACATGGTTCACCGTTGCTTTCGCGGCCTTGCCCAGTCCAACCAGAAGCAGGCGCTTCGCCTTGAGTCCCTGCGGAGCGTGCAGGAGCAGGATCTCATTGCTGTTGCTCGAAAATTCTCCGGTGCTGAGGAATGGGGAGGCTGCCTGCTGGATGGCTGCTTCGCCGGTAAGAAGCTTAATTTCGGGCTTCGCATCTTTTTCCGCAGCAACGTCAGTGGTAAAGACAACGAGGAGTTCGGTTTCTGTTCCGGCGGCATTGCCGGATTGCAGTGCTGTTCTCATAGCTTTAGTGTAAGGGGAGCAGATGCTTTCTTACCTCATCCGTGCATGTCTGTGTTGCTGTCTCTGTGTGGTGGCATTGGTTTGTGTGGCCCAGGAGCCATTTCCGGGTGGTGGGTCGGCACAGGCACCACAACAGCAGCCGGATCAGCAGCCGCCTCCCACGATTCGCGTGAATACCAGCGTCGTGCTTGTGCCTACGCTGGTTGAAAAATCCTCTGGCGAAATCGTCTATGGACTTACGCAGAAAGACTTCACGCTGGAAGACAACGGCGTAAAGCAGAACATCCATGTGGACGATGATCTGGACGCGCAACCTGTATCACTGGTGGTTTGTATCCAGCGCGGGAGGTCGGCAGGGCTTGAGTTCGATAAATATGCGAGGCTTGGACCGCTGCTCGATCTTTTTACGGCAGGAGGGCGCGGCGAAGCTGCCCTGGTTGTTTTCGATTCAAAACCTGTGTATCTGGAAGGCTTCACGCGCGACACCAGCACGATTACGGACACATTGCGACAGCTACGTCCGGGAGATGGAGGCGCCGCCATTCTGGATGCGGTGGGATATTCGGTGGACCTGCTGGAGCATCAGCCGCCGGACCATCGGCGCATTCTGCTGCTCATCAGCGAATCGCGCGACCACGGCAGCAAACGGTACAGCGCGCAGGACCTGGTGGAACGCATCGGAACGAGCAATACACTGGTATTGGGCCTCACATTTTCTCCAACGAAGGCCGGCCTTATGGACTGGGGAAAGGGAAATGCCCAGGGCGGACCGTCTATAAACGTGCTTGCACCGCTCATGATGGCGGTTGCCGCCGTGAAAAAGAATGCAGCGCGGGAGCTGGCCGTGATGAGCGGCGGAGAATACGCCGCTTTCACTAAAGAAAAAGGCTTTGAAGACCGGATTGCAGAACTGGCGAGCCACGCCCGCAACCGTTATATTCTCAGTTTTCGTCCGTCAGACCTTACTCCGGGGATGCATCGCATCGAAGTGAAGCTTAACAATGATTACAACGCGCATGTGATTGCACGCGCAAGTTATTGGGCGGTGAATGATGCAGCGGGCGGGAATTCGATGCGCTGAATTTTCTGGAAAAATATTTGCAAATCCATCTGTTTTTAGGCCATGCTTTGCGTCATTGCAGCAGGATTTCGCATCTATTGAAGTTCTGATTCAATAACGAAAAGCGAAAGAATGGCGACGCAAACACTTGCAGAACCCAAATTAGTCGCAATGGAGAGATGGCGTCCGCGCGCCAATCCCTGGGCCATTGCTGCCACTGTGGCCCTTGCGGCGTTCATGGAGGTGCTGGACACCTCGATTGCGAATGTGGCGCTGCCGCACATTGCAGGCAGCCTGGGAGCAAGCCAGGATGAGAGCACCTGGGTACTGACTGCTTACCTGGTTTCGAATGCAGTCGTTCTGCCCATGGGCGGATGGGCAGCCAGCATTATGGGCCGCAAGAACTTCTTCATGTTCTGCATTACGGTCTTTACGCTAAGCTCGTTTCTTTGTGGCATTGCGCCAACGCTGGGGTTCCTGCTGATTGCGCGTGTGCTTCAAGGGTTTGGCGGCGGCGGTTTGCAACCGATGGCCCAGGCCATTATGGCCGATTCGTTTGAACCGTCGAAGCGTGGCCTGGCCTTCGCGCTCTATGGGATTGTTGCCATTCTTGCTCCTTCGATTGGCCCAACGCTGGGCGGATGGATTACGGACAACTATAGCTGGCATTGGATTTTTTACATCAATATTCCCGTTGGCATTCTGGCGCTGACTCTGGTGCAACGCATGGTGGATGATCCGCCGTGGATCAAGGCCGACCGCAGTCGCCTGCGCCATGCAGATAAGGCCGGCATTGCGCTGCTGATTCTCTCGATGGCTGCGCTGCAGATTACGCTGGACAAAGGCGAAGAGAAAGACTGGTTCCAGTCAGACTTCATTCGTTTCTTTGGCATTACGTTTGCGATTTCCTTTACGGCGTTGCTGGTGTGGGAGTGGTTTGCAAAGAACCCCATCATGGAGTTGCGCCTGTTTAAGAACAGGAACTTCGCTACATGCTGCTTTCTGATGTTGTTTACTGGCGGGCTGTTGAACGCGACGACAGTATTGCAGCCACAGTTTCTTCAGGCCCAGCTTGGATACACCGCGACCATTGCCGGCCTGTCGCTTTCCGCTGGAGGCGTGGTCCTGCTCTTCATGATGCCGCTTGCCGGCCAGGCAGTCAGCCGATTCCCGGCGCGAAATATCATCCTGTTCGGATTTACCTGCTTCGCTTTTTCGTATTACTTCACGGCAACGCGAATCAACCTTGGCCTTAGTTTCGGAATGGCTTCATGGCTTAGAATCGTCCAGATTTTCGCGATTCCGTTCGTGTTTATCTCCGTCACAACGGCCGCGTATTTTGGAATGCCCGTTGAGAAGAACAATCAGGTTTCTGGCCTGATTAACTTTGTGCGCAATATTGGCGGAAGTATTTTGATCTCTCTCACAAATGCAGGCATTACGGAATTAGGGCAGTTTCACCAGAACCAGATGATGAAGCACCTGACTCCGTCCAGCGCAAATCTTCAGGGACAAATCAGCACATTAGGCAGCGTTTTTACGAAGACCGCTGGATCGGCCAATGCGAATTATCTGGCGCAAGGGCAGATCTACAACCAGCTACAGCAGCAGTCGCAGACGCTTGCATATAAGGACATGTATTTTATCCTTTGCGCCGCATCGCTGATCATGATTCCGCTGAGTCTTTTGTTGCGCAAAAACAAGCCTGGCGGCAGTGGTGAGATTGCCGTCCACTAGTGAACAACTGCTTATGGCCATGAGACGACGGTGACCGCATAAGGGGCGAGCATAACCGCTGTACCATTCGCCTGAGTTGCCCCCGCTGCGCCTTCTCCTGTTGTTTCGTCTACGGTGGACAGCTTTGCATTCGCAGCCTCTTGTGGCAATGTGATTTCGACCGGCTGGTTACGTTTGTTAATGAGGAGCAGTTTTTTGCCTTCAGGCGTAAGAAAAGCCTGTACGGCTGCTTCATGCCTGTCGTGAACAATCTGTGTTTCCGTGAGCTTGTCTCCGGGATGGAAATTGTCTTTGATCAGCTTCAGCACCCAGTAGCGCGCATTTGGCCTTCCGCTGCGCCAGTCCATCATGGAGACACTGGGAAACTGCGATGGATAGCCGACGAGCTGCGATTCGCCAATGACGTCAATGCCTTGTTTTGCGAGGCCGATGAAGAGATAGGCGTACATGGCGCCTGCGGCATTCCAGTAAATCTCAGGAGTGGTGAAGGGGAGGGCCTTTCGCAAGGCATTTTCTTCGCCATCGCCGGGAAGAATAACTCCCAGCTCGTCTATGTCCGTTTTAGTTTCCGGAGAGAGGCGCTTGCGGATGGCTTCAATAAACCTGACCTCGGACAGAAAGCGGTCGGCCTGGTCGAAAAATTGATATTGCCAGACATTGGGGTCGTGGCCATCGGTGGGCGATGCGTAAAAGTGATAGGAGATGAAGTCGAGCGGGATTCCGGGCTTATGATGTGCGTGGTTGAGGAAGTACTCGTACATATCCGGCCGGTCTGCCATGGCCAGCACAAGGCCGACGAACTTCGTCTGCGGGCTGACTTGATGGATGGCTGAAACAATGGCGTCATAGCGTTGCGTGTACTGTTCAGGAGTGGTCTGGTGCTCGAAATCCGGCTCGTTCAGGACCTCCCAATAGGGAAAGCTGTAGTGATATCCGGAATGGTGCTCTTTGCCATTTTCGTCAGTAAAGCCGCCCTTGGTGTACCAGCTGACGAGACGAGCATAATAATCGCCCAGATCTTTCCCTGACGGGTCTTTCAGTTCGGTGCCTTGCGTGTAGTCCCATGTGACCTGATTGGGATCGTCGGGCCAGGTGACAGGTTTGTCTGTCCTGAAGAGCCATGCGGGCATGGTGCTGAAATTCATGACGGTGGAATGGCCTTCCGTAGCGGCAAGGAAGTCTGTTGTCATCGGATCAATCAGCGAGAAGTCCCATGAGCCTGGTTCGAGTTCGGCCACGGCTAGTTTTGGATAGGGAAGCCAGGGAACATAGCGAACATAGTCAGCGCCAAGTGCTTTCAATGCAGCCAAGGACTGTTGATGGATAGGTGAACCTTGCCGCAGCATAGGATTGACCACCACCTGCAAGGTGGGCGTGGATCTGGAGACGAGGATGGTCTTGCTCCAGTCCACGCTGATGGATTGAGGCTGTTGGGCATAAGCAACTACGGCCACAAGCAGCGGTGCCGCAAGAAGATAATTTCGCGTCATAAGAATGGCCCCAAAAGGCAACGGCGCAATGATAGTACGCCAGAATACAAATATGAAATAGAATTTCTATTGAAAATGAGACGCAAATGGAGCTACACTCCGCTTTGCCTGATTCAAGTTCTGAAAAGAGGATGCAATGCGCGTAGAAGACCGCTTTGAGCGGGTGCTGGGGCAACTGGACAGCTTTGTGATTGAGATTCCCTCCTGGGGATTTGCCAATACAGGCACGCGTTTTGGCAAGTTTTTACAACCCGGGGCCGCTGGAACTCTCGAAGAGAAATTTGCCGACGCGGCGCAGGTGCATAACCTGACTGGGGCGACTCCATCGCTGGCTCTTCACGTACTGTGGGACCTGCCTGGGGGAGTGAAGGATGCGCCGAAGGTGAAGCAGCTCGTGTCCCGCTATGGGGTACGCGCCGGATCCATCAATCCGAACCTTTTTCAGGACCAGGAGTACAAATTTGGGTCCATCTGCAACCCGGATGCTGGTATCCGGCGCAAGGCGGTAGACCATCTGCTGGATTCGGTCGAGATTGCAAAGGCGTTGGGTTCACAGGATGTGTCGCTGTGGGTGGCCGATGGCTCGAATTATCCGGGAGCGCAGAGCATCAGAAGACGCATTGAGTGGTTGGAAGAGGCGTTACGAACGGCGCATGATGCACTGGATGAAGGTCAACGTCTGCTGATTGAATATAAGCCATTTGAGCCGGCCTTTTATTTCACTGATATTGCAGACTGGGGCATGTCGGCGAGTTTGGCCGGGGCCGTGGGGCCAAAGGCCTTTGTGCTGGTAGACACCGGACATCATTATCAGTCACAGAATATCGAGCAGATTGTGGCGTGGCTGCTGCATCTGCGGCTCCTCGGCGGATTCCACTTCAACGACCGCCGCTATGCCGATGACGATCTGACGATTGGTTCGATTGATCCGTACCAGGTGTTTCGCATCTTCCACGAAATCCTGAACGAGCGCGACAAAAATGTAACTGATGCAGTTGCCTATATGATTGACCAGAGCCACAACATTAAAGGAAAGCTTGAGGCGATGGTGCAGACTGTCGCCACGGCGCAGGAACTGTATGCGAAGGCGCTCCTGGTGGACCGCGAGCGGCTTGCGGAATTACAGGCAGCAGCAAAGACGGTCGAGGCAGAAGAGTGTCTGCGCGATGCGTTCTGGACGGATGTGCGTCCGCTGCTGAAGACGTGGCGCGAGCGGCGCGGATTGCCTGCTGATCCGCTGAAGGCCCTGCGGGAAAGCGGATATGTAGAGAAAATTGAGCGCGAGCGCGGGGCGAGGAATGCCGCGCTTACCAGTAGCTATGCGTGACCAATTTCTATTGGTAAATATATTCTATATAGATATAATCGGTCTGAATTGCTTCTGAGACCAGAAAAGGAAGTTTGCTATGCCTCCCGTCGCCGAATCTCAAAAAAAACTCAACCTGAAATATCTGGAAGACCGCTGGAATGAGAGCGAGGCGGCCAGAATGGACGAGCCGGAGCTTCTGCGTTACCGCTCGAACCTGCTTGGATCGGACCTGCGCATTACCAACTTTGGCGGCGGGAATACCAGCTCGAAAATCAACCAAGCGGATCCGCTCGACGGCAGCACCAGGCAGGTGCTGTGGGTGAAGGGAAGTGGCGGTGATCTGGGCAGCATCCGGCGCAATGGTTTTGCCACGCTGTATCTGGACAAGCTGCTGGGGCTGGAGAAAATCTATCGCGGCGCGGAATTTGAAGACGAGATGGTGGACTACTATCCGCTGTGCACTTTTGGTATCAATCCGGTGGCGGCCTCGATTGATACTCCATTGCACGGCTTTCTGCCGTATGCGCATGTGGACCATCTGCATCCGGATTGCGGCATTGCGCTGGCGGCGGCGGCCAACGGGCGCGAGAAGATGGAGCAGTTCAACCGCGAGTACGGTCACAGGCTCATCTGGCTGATGTGGCAGCGGCCAGGGTTTGAATTGGCCATGATGCTGAAGCGCGCGGTTGTGGAGAATCCGGGTTGCGACGGCGTCATTCTGGGCGGCCATGGGCTGTTTACCTGGGGCGATACGCAGCGCGAATGC